>Ga0208586_1000498_pt1 | contig 14318 bp, 11 predicted proteins | sample NGESurshal072012_6_FD_184471 | JGI IMG/M metagenome (GOLD analysis project Ga0208586, IMG submission 184471) | Arctic peat soil microbial communities from Barrow, Alaska - NGEE Surface sample 53-3 shallow-072012 (SPAdes) | ecosystem: Environmental > Terrestrial > Soil > Wetlands > Peat ... | reverse complement strand
CGGCTGGATCTCGATCTCGGGCGTCATCAACACCCACTTCATCGGCTCCTACCTGCTGATGAAGTTCGGCTCCGAGGAGCAAAAGCAGAAGTACCTGCCTCGCATGGCCACGGGCGAGATCCGCGCCGCCTTCTCGCTGTCCGAGCCCGAGCTCGGCAGCGACGTGCAGGCGATCAAAACCGCCGCCAAGAAGGGCGAGGACGGCAAGTACGAGATCAACGGCCAGAAGATGTGGGTCACCAATGGTCTGATGTCCGACCTCGTGTTCGTGCTCGTCAAGACCGACCCCGACGCCTCCCCACGCCACAAGGGCTTCACCTGCTTCATCGCCGAGAAGGAGGGTGGCGTCTCCAAGAACACCGGCGAGTATGCGGGCTTGATCGTGCCGGACAAGCTCAAAAAGATGGGCTACAAGGGTGTCGAGTCCACAGAGCTCGTCTTCGACGGCTACAAGTGTCCCGCCGAGAACGTCCTCGGTGGGGAGGAGGCCGGCCTGAACAAAGGCTTCGCCCAGATGATGGATGCCTTGGAGGTCGGCCGCGTCAACGTCGCCGCCCGCGGTGTCGGCATCGCTCAACGCGCGCTCGAGCTTGGCCTGCGCTACTCCCAAGAGCGCAAGACCTTCGGCAAGCCGATCGCCGAGCACCAAGCGATCCAGTTCAAGCTGGCCGACATGGCCACCCAGGTCGACGCCGCCCGCCTGCTCACGCTGCGCGCCGCGCGCCTGAAGGACGCAGGCGAGCGCTCTGACCTGGAGGCCGGCATGGCCAAGCTGTTCGCCTCCGAGGCCGGCCGCTTCTGTGTCGAGGAGTGCTTCCGTATCCACGGCGGCTACGGCTACTCCAAGGAGTACGAGATCGAGCGCCTCTACCGCGACGCGCCCCTGCTCTTGATCGGAGAGGGCACCTCGGAGATCCAGCGCATGGTGATCGGCAAGAAGCTGCTGCAGAGGCACAAGATCTGATGAGTGGCGACGCCAAGGAACTGATCGAGACGGCGGCCCGGCGCTTCGTCGAGGAAGTCCCTGCCTTGGCCCCGATGAAGATTGTCGTCGGCGTCGAACTGCAGGGCAAAGGCGACGTCCAGTTCTTCCGCCTTGAGATGCCCGACTTCAATGTCACCAAGGGTCCCGCCGACGACGCCCGCATAAAGGTCGAGATGCGCCGCGAGTTCTTCAACATCATGGCCCTCGAGGGCAAGGTTCCCGACTGGATCGAGGCCTTCACCTACGGCAAGGCCAAGGCCACCGGCCCCTCCCAGTTCCTCAAGCTGATCTCCACGGTCGTGGACAAGCAGCAGGAACGGGAGCGGCTCAAGTCAGCAAGAAAGCACGCCTGACTGAGAGGCCCGTTGGGCGGCGCGATACGGCGTCCTCCTCCCTTATGTGCTTCAGCACACCGCGGTCGGTGCGTCCTTGTCTCGCTTGCCCAACGGACCTCTCAGAGGCCCACTTGGGTCTAGTGGTACGCCAAGATCTGCTGGGCCAAGAAGGCCAGCGAGGCGAGCATGAACACGCACATCACGATCAGTGAGAAGTTTTCGCTCACGGCTTCATACTTTAGCGTTCACGACCCCTGGAGGTGCAGACGAGGGTTGTGGGTGGGGTGTGGTGTTATCCATTATTTGTAGAATTTACTATGGTATCTACAAAAAGTAGAGACCATGGTAGTTTTGAAAAAATGTATATGTACCCCTGCCCAGTGATTGTGCGATTTGGCACATGCCCTGCTCAGGGCAGACGTGTCGGAGCGGAGCTGCCCAGCACATTGCCGTTCGCGTCGAGTGCCCTGGTCTCGATGTAGGAAGCGCCGGTGCTGACGGTCGTGGTCGTCTGAAAGCCGTTCTTCGGCACCGTCGCGACCGGCACCAGCAGCGTAGGGGAGGATCCCGCGAACACCTGCCAAGACGCCACGCCCGTCGCCCCATTCCAGCTGGTGCTAACCGTCACGCTGCTCCCGCTCCTTCTCGCGACAAGAGCGGGCGAGGTTTCCGGCTGGCCACTCCAAGGCGCCAGGTAGGTCCTGAAGTCCTGCACGTTGTGCCCCAAGGTGCCGTCCAGCAGCACGTGCCCCCCCGAGTCGTACTCGGTGAAGTTGGGCAGGTTTCCATAACCCATGAGCCAGTTGCCGCCGGGCAGCGACAGCGTGTTGCCCTGCGCCGGAGCCAGCAGCGTTTTTGTGGGGTTCGTGAACGCCTTCGCCAAAGCAACCGTCTTGGCGCCATAGTCGGGCTTCAGCAGCACACCCCTGGACTGCTTCTCCCTGGGCGGCGTCGAGCCGTTGTCGAACACCGAGATCAGGCCGCCCGGCTGCCATTCGGCGTCGTGCTGCCAATACGTTTTCGCGCCCGGTCCCAGCCTGAAGGTCGAATGCTTGCCGCCCAGCTGCCAGTTGAAGGCCCCCGTCTTCAGGTCGATGTCGTAAAGCGCCCACGAGTTGCGCGCCGAGATCAACAGGTCGCCTGAGGTCCCCGGGTCGGCCGAGTTGACGTGGATGTAGTCCCACGGATTGCCGTTGCGTGGGATCGGGTTGTAGGAGTCCCCCAGCGGGATGTGGCCCAGCGCATGCCACTCCCACATCACCAAGCCGGTCTTGACGTCGATCTCCTGGATGACCGAGTCGGTCAGCACCCCGCCCGCCCCCTTCAGCGAGGCGGTTTTCATCTCGATCGGGTCGAACTCGTCGATCCAAGCGGTGCCTTCCGGGGTGAGCCTGATCTCGTGCAGGTCGGCCTCATAGCCGTTGCCCGCCCTCACGCTGCCCACGCGTTTGTAGGCCGTGTTGTAGATCACGTCTTCGCCCTGTCCGAAGCCCACCTTCAAGATGCGCCCCTGCCACCAACTAAGCACTGGCTTGCCGTCGAGCAGCTGGACCTGAAAGTTGGTCGACTCATAGCCTTTGGGCAATGGGTGAAACCAAACGAGCGCCCCGTCTTGTTCGGCGATCATCGGCCCCGGAGTGCCCTCGCCCTGGTAAGGAGCCAAGAAGAGGTCGCCTGGTGCCCCGCCCGCCTGAGCTTTGGTCGTGATCGTGACCGTCGAGGGCGTCAAGCTTGGCGCCGAGGCGTAGTGCTGGATCGCATGCGGATCGCCCGGGTTGTTGGGGAACTCGGCCTGGCTGACGCTGGCCTGGTGGGCGATCGTGAAGATCGTCGTCACCGGCTTTTCCGGCGTCGCGCCGCCCGAGCCCACGAGCGCGTGTACCGCCACCTGCTCGCCCGCCCTGAAAGGCGTGTTCGCCAAGAAGCTCTCGCCCGTCCCCGTCGAGTAGCGCTTCAGTTTGCCCGGGTGGTTGCCGCTGCGAGAGCCCACCACGCTCACGTTCGACACGCTCGTGCCCGCTTCCCCCAGGAAGCTGATCTGCGTCTGCGGCGATGCGTCCTCGGTGCCCGGCATCGGTGAGACGGCGACCGAGTTGGCCTGTGCCTCCGCGCGGTCGGCCGTCGGAGTGAGGCCTTTCGTCGAGGCGCTGCTGGTCCCGCTGTCGCCGCACGCGCACAGCGCCACGCACAATGTCGCGGCGGCAATTGGAACCACTAGCTTGAACGTCATCCGGCTGTCACCTGGAAAGTACGGGAGAGCCCGACCTGGCGGCCGGCCGCATCCAGCGCCTGTAGCTGGAAGCTCTTGTAGCCGCTCGGTAGAGCGATTGCGGTCTCAAAACCGGACTTGCTGGCGGTCCTCACCGCGCTCAGCCTATCGGGAGCGGCCCCCGCGAGCACCCGCCAGGAGGCGACCTCCGTGGCGCCGTTCCAGCTCGCATACACCGTGGTCTTGCCCCCTGCTCGCCGAGCCGCACCCGCCGGCTTGGTGAGCGGCAGGCCGACCCACGGCTCCAGCGTCGAGCGGTAGCTCAGGTCTGGCCCCGGGAAGCGGCCTTGCAACAGTTGCTTGCCGGTGTGGCTGTACTCCGAAAGGTACGGTTCCGAGCCCCAACCGATGAACGCGTTGCCGTTCGCCAGCGGCTGGGTGTCGCCCATGTATTCCGTTTCGAATTGATCGCCGCCCGGGTACTGGGCCACCAGCGTTGCGGTCTTGGCGCTTTCGTCCAGTTTGAGCACGAGTCCGCGTGAGGGCCCAGTCGCCGGGACCGAGGTGCCGCCACCGGTCAGCTGACAGCAGTGATCGTCGAACATGGTGACCGTGGAATCGGAATGCCCACCCACCCCGAAAGCGACATCGTGCTGCCACTGGAAGTCCGCGCCCTTGCCGAACGTGAAGCTGGAGCGCTTGCCGCCCAGCGTCCATTTGATCCGGCCGGTGGCGACGTCGACCAGGTAAGCGGCCCACGTGCTCCGCATCGATACCAGGAACTGGCCTTTGCCCGTGAGCGAGATCGAGTTCACGTGATAGGCGTCCCACGGGAACCCGTTCGTGGGCACGCTCGCATAAGAGTCCTCGAGCGGTATGTGGTCGAGCGCATCCCAACTGCTCAGCAGCTTGCCCGTCCTCAGGTTGTACTCCTGCACGGCCGAGTCGATCAGCGCGCCGTTGTAGGCGCCTCCGTACTTCGACAGATCCTTGGCGATGTTCTTGTTGGCCGTCACCCACGCGTCTTCGCCTTTGATCACGATCTCGTGCAGCGTCAGCACCCAGCCGTCCCTGCCTTTCAAGCGGGCGACCGGTTGATAGTGCTGATTGGCGATCACGTATTCGCCGCTCTCGGTTTGGCCCGTGTTCGTGACGACTCCCTGCCACCAGGCCAGCGCCGGCTTGTCTTCGTAGGACTGCAGGCTCAGGTTGGAGGCCACGAGCTTTTCTGGCACCGGCTGAAACCAGACCGGCTGCAGGTCGTGGTCGAGGATCAGCGGCCCGCTCTGGCCGACCAGCGGGGGATAATTGAGGTTGTAGAAGTTCGCCGTGAAGATGAATCCCGGCGCCAGCCGGTCGCTGAGCGTCGTGCCTTCGGTTTGCAGCTTGGGGGGGTGCAGCGTGGGCTCGGTCACAAAGCTGTACGCGCCCTTGGTTGTATAGGCGCCCACCGGAGCCCCGTGCGAGCCCGCAAAGGCCTGATCGACCGCCACGAAGACCACCAGCACTGCTGCGATCGCGAGCGCCAGCCGGCGAGCCGAGCCGACCCCATCGGGCTTGGCCATGGCCGTGAATGTGACCAGCGCCGCCGCCGCGGCCAGTCCGGCACCGATCAGGTAGGCGAGCCGGAAACCATCCGTCAGTGCCTGCGGCACGAGCGCGCCGGTGCCGATCAGGTGGCTGGAGCGCTGGGTCGCCAGCGTCACCAGCACCGCCAGGCCAAGCCCGCCGCCGATCTGGCGCGAGGTGTTGACCAGTCCCGAGGCGAGCCCTGCCTGACCCTCCTTGGCGCCCTGCGTGGCGGCGATCGTCGAGGGCACGATCGACATCGCGATGCCCGCCGCCGTTAGCAGGCCGGGGATCATGATGTAGACGATCGGGCTGCCGCTGGAGCCGATCCGCGCCAGCAGCAGCATGCCGCCGGTCAGCAGGATCAGGCCGCCGCCAAGTACGGCCTTCACGCCGAATTGGCCCACGAGCCGGCCCGCGCGCGAAGCCACCGCCATGATCATCAAGGTCATTGGCAGGAAGATCAGGCCCGTGTGCAGCGGCGAGAGCCCCAACACCTGCTGCAGATACAGCGAGCTCACGAACCACATCGGAAACAGCGAGGCGCTGAACAACAGCACGATGTTGTTGGCGACCCGCAGTGGCTTGGTCAGCTCCTTGAAGGGGATCAGCGGATCCTTTGCCAAGCGCGTCTCGATCACGCCGAACACCGCCAGCAGGGCGATGCCCGCGATGATCGGACCGAGCGCGGCAGCAGTGTCCCAGCCGGCCAGTCCCGCTTCGACGACACCGAACACCAGGACCATCTGGCCGATCGTGAGCGTCAGCGCGCCTGCCAGGTCGAAGGTGCGGGGCGGGTGGGATCCTGAATCACTGCGGCGCTCGCTCACGACGGCGTAGGCGATCGCGGCCGCCACGATCGCGATCGGGGGATTGATCAAAAGCACCCAGCGCCAGCTCAGCTCTTGGGTGATCAGCCCGCCGAACAACATGCCCGCCGCGCCGCCCAAGCCGTTCATCGCCGCCCAAGCGCCGATCGCGCGATTGAGCTTCGGGCCGGGTGCGAACGACGAGGTGATTACCGCCAGCGAACAGGCCGCCATAAGCGCGCCGCCGAGGCCCTGCGCGGCGCGGGCGGCGATCAGAGTGGTGCGGTCGTTGGCGATGCCGCCGGCCAGCGAAGCCAGCCCGAACAGGAGCAAGGCCAGCACGAACATCCGGCGCTGGCCGAAGTGGTCGGCCGCCCTGCCGCCCAGCATCAAGAAGCCCGCGAACGTGATCGCATAGGCGTCGACGATCCACTGCAGTTCCGGCGCCGTGAAGTTGAGGCTCAGCTGGATCGAGGGCAGCGCCACGTTGACGATGCTCAGGTCGAGGATGACCATGAACTGCGCCACGCAGCACACGCCCAAAAGCCAAGCCTCGCGCGAGCCCAGCCTGCGTTTGGGGGTCTGGGGGCCCGTGGCCTGCGGGTCGGTCGGCGTGACGGTGCTCATGTCAGCCGCTCCGGGGCGAATCGGGTGGGGGATTGTGCCGCGGAAAGGGGTGCCCTGCGCGCGCGCGCGAGGCTTCCTCGTCGGTTTGTTCCTGAAAGGGGTCCCCTGCGCGCGCGGGGGGAGGCTCCTGGGCTGCTGTTAGGGTGGGCCTCGCAATGGACGAGCGACAACGAGAGGCCAGCCGATGAGACGAGCGTCACTGGCCGCCATGCTAACGCTACTGGCCGTCCTCGCGGCCACTCTGGCGGTGGCGGGGTGCGGCGGTAAAACAACGAGCACGACGACGTCGACATCGACGAGCGGTACGACGAGCACGACCGGCACCGCGCCGCACAAGCACTCCACCAAACCCGCTTATTGAGCACTTGCCTCACCCGGTTTTCTGGGTGGAAGGTAGAGCGGCGGCGTACGTGGTGACCGCGGCGGGCTTGGAGGTGCCAAGCACTCGGCCGGCCGAGTCGAGCGCCTGGACGGCGGCGTAGGCGTACCTCTTGGGCAGGGTCGTCGAGCTTTCAAAGCCGTCTGCCGGAATCGTCGTTTGAGTCTGCAGCGCGTTGGGCTGCTTGCCGGCCAGGACGCGCCACGAGGTCACGCCGGTGGCCCCGTTCCAACTCATGTGCACGATCGTCTCTTCGCTCGTGTCGTTCAGGCTGGCCAGCGCGGCCGGCGGGGTCGCTGGACGTCCGCTCCAGGGGAAGCGGTAGGCCCTGTAGAAGGACATGTCGTAAGGCAGGTGGGCGTCGAGGAGCAACGAGCCGCTCGTGGAGAACTGGCTGATCGCGGGCACACCGCCGTAGCCCACCAGGGCGCTGCCGTCCGGCAGGGTCTGCATGTTGCCTTGACTGGGAGCCAGCAGGGGCGGGTCGGGGTGCGTGTAGGACGAAACCAGGCGCGCCGTGTGGGTCTTGAAGTCCAAGGCAATCCGCAAGCCACGCGACTGTGAGTGGATCGGCGGGTTCGAGCCGTCGTCGAAGAACGTGACGGTCCCGTCGGGAAGGATGCGCCCGTCGTGCTGCCAGGCCGTTTCGACGCCGCGGCCCAACTTGAACGAGCTCTTCAGGCCGCCCAAGCGCCACAGGATGTTGCCGCTGCCCGCTTCGATCTGGTAGCCGGCCCACGTGCTGCGCGCCGAGATGAAGATGTTCCCGCCGGGTTGCACGTCGATCGAGTTGATGTGAAACCAGTCCCATGGTGTTGGCTTGGTCGGTGTGGTGGTCTCGGACTCCGAGGCGGCCACGTGATCGAGGCTGTGCCATTCCCAGCGCACCAAACCGGTTCTCATGTCGATCTCCTGGACGGAGGTGTCGAGGATCACGCCATCGCGCGCCCCTTGCACCGATGAGAGGTCGCAACGGATCGGATTGAAAGCGGTCGTGTAGGAGACGTCGTGCGACGCGATCTGAAAGTCGTGCAGGTCTGCCTGCAGACCGTTGCCGCCGGGGACTTTGGCAATCGCCCGGTAGCCCGAGTCCAGGACCACGTCTTCGCCTTGGCCGAAGCCGAGGGAGAGCACCTTGCCGCGCCAGAAGGTCAGGGCCGGACGGCCTTCGTAGCGTTGCACGCTCAGGTTCTCGGCGGTCTGGCTTTGGGGGAGACGGTCAAACCAGACGAGCTTGCCCTGGGGTGTGTAGATCAACGGCCCATACTGTCCCGGACCGGGGCCATTGGTCGTGAAGATGTCGCCGGCCCCGGGATCGCGATCGGCGGTTGTGACGTTGAGGATCGGAGCCTGGGCGCCTGGCAGGGTAGCGAAGCTCTGATAATCCGCGGGCGCGGCCTGAGGGTTTGGGAAGGGGGGAACGCTCGTCGTCGAATAGGGCGTGTCCACGCGAAATCCGAAGGCGACCGTCTTCCCGGCGCGCGTGCCGGTTGCTGCTCCTGCGGCGAGGATCGTGGCGTGCACGCTCACCTGCTCTCCGGGCTCGAACGGGGTGTTGGGCAGGAAGCTGGCCCCGTCGCCTTGCGAGTAGGCCTGTAGCCGGCCGGGATGAGGCCCGCTGTGGGTGCCCGTCACGGACACTTCACGGATCTGGCTTGAGGGCACGCCCACGAAGCTGATCTGGGTGTGGGGGTTGGCCGTGCCCGTTTCGGGCGCCGGCGAGACGTCGATCGAGGTCCCGGCCAGCCGGGCATCGTGGCCCAGCGTGCCCGGCAGGCAGACAGGCGCGGACGCTTGGGCTGTGTTTTTGCCCGAGCCCGACAGGGCTCCGGTCGCGAGCAGGACGAGGATCGCGGCGACGGCCAGCGAGGCCGAGGCGAGGAGGAGGCGAGCTCTGTTCATACCGGACGCAGGCCGCCGGCTTCGGTCGGCGCGTGCGCCATCGGGGCCGGGTCCCCTAAGCCGTCGCGGACTTCAGCGCCGCAGTCTCCTCGGCGCGCCAGCCCTGCAGCGCACCCAAGGCGCCGTCGATCACGCGACCGAGGAACGTCTCGCGGTCGTTGACATGGGGCAGTGGCTCATCCGGCGTCGGGACCTCCAGGAACTCGCACAAAGGACCCCAGCCTTCGCTCACGCTCCACACGAGCAACCGGTCGCTCGGCACGGTGGCTTCGACGGCCGCGTTGTGGCGCTTGAAGCCTTCGATCAGTTGCTCGGGACGCTCGTGGCCGGCGGCGAAGGGGGCCTCGTCGATCCAGAACATGCGCTCGACCAGCTTCAGGTAGCGCTCCCAGCTCGGATCGACCTGGGCACGGGCGCTGGAGAGCAGCCTGATCAGGGACTCGCCGTAACACATGTTCCAGATCGTCTCCCTGAAGCTCGGCTCCCACTTCTCGGGGTCGCGCACGCTGAGCAAGACCTTGGCGTCCGGGTAGCGGTCCATCAACTCGTGCCAGAAGTAGCCGCCGGGCCAATCCACGGTCGCTTGCGCGTCGCCGAAGACCTCATCCCATGGGGCCTCGCCGTCGAGGGCCCGATTCCAAACGCCGACCTGGTCGAGGTCAGCGATCACATTGACCCAGTGGTAGCAGGGCTCAAAGCCCAGCGTCTCGAGCGCCACCTTCTGTGTCAGCGTGCCCGTGCGCGGCATCCCGGCCCCGATCAATCTCATCTACTTCCCTCCAGGCTCCATGGCAGTTGTAGGTCCTTGCAGGCTATTCATGGACGCCTGTCGAAGGGTTTGTGAAGAAACATGTCGATAGGATGAAGAGTCTATGAAGAAAGGCCGAGCGGAAGCCGCTCTTTCAGGGTTGCCGACGGGTTGCTCACGTATCCTCGTCCTTCTGGCCGCCCAACAGTCTGCCCCCATGAACCCCCAAGAGAGTCCAAGGGAACCATCTTGAAGGCTATAGCCGACCTCCCCGGTTTGCGGGCCCATCCGCTGCCCTGGGAGCAGCAGAGCGTCAAGCTGCCCCACATCAGCCGGCTCGCCCTGGCCGGACCCGAGACCTCGTTCACCCAGGACGACGTGCTCGGCCTGCTCGGGCTCTCCGGCGATGAGTTCGCCCAGCGCATATTCAGCCGCTGCGGCGTGGAGCGTCGTAGCCTGACCTTGACCGACGAGTTCCTGGCGACTACGGTTCAAGGACGCACCCACGCGATCGAGCAGCACCTGCTCGACTACGCCGTGCGGGCGATCGACGAGCTCCAGATCGATCCCGCCGAGATCGCGGTGGTCGTCAGCGCCACGCTTTACTCGCTGGGCGGCCCCACGATCGCCCATCGGCTCGTGGACCACTACGAAATGGACCCGTCCACCGACAAGTACCACGTTGTCGGTGTCGGCTGCGCGAGCGCGGTGCCGCTCGTGCGCCTCGCCTCCCAGGCCCTGCGCGACCAGCCGAGCAAGAAGGCGCTTGTGGTAGCTGCGGAGAGCATGACGGGCATTCTCATGGGGGCGGCCGAGGACGACGAGCGCAGCAAGACCGTGGGCTCCTCGATCTTCGGTGATGGGTGTGCCGCCGCTGTGATCGAGTTCGACGGAGCGCCGGCCACCAATGGCACCCCCACCGGGCCGGTCGTGCTCGACTCCAAGGTCCACCAGGTCGCGGGCACTTTGGGCGCCGTGAGGATGGAATTGACACCCGAGGACAGCTACCTGCACCTGATCCGAGAGCTGCCGGATGTGGCCAGCGAAGGCCTGCTCGATCTGGTCGACGAGTTCCTCGCGACGAACGGTCTGGAGCGCGGGGCGATCGACCACTGGCTTGTGCATCCGGGCGGGCGGCGCATCATCGAGAGCGTCCAAGAAGCGCTCGACCTTTCCCGCGAGGAGGTGGCGGCCAGCTATGACGTGCTTGCCGAGCACGGCAACATGGGCACGCCTTCGATCTTCTACGTGATGAACCGCGCGGTGGAGCTGCGCCAGCCGCTGGCCGGCGAGCTGGGCTTGATGGTGACCGTGGGGCCGGGGGTCACCGTCGGGTTGATGCTCCTGCGCTGGTAGCAGTCCGGGCCTCTACGCTCGTCGTCCCGGCAGACGCACGTTCTGGGCCTCCGCGCCCGTCGCCGAAGACGGGCGATCCCGGTGTCCAGGCTAGGCCGGTGTGAGCACCGCGTCGTTGTCGTAGACCTTGATGATCGTCACTGCGCCCTCCGGGGCGGCCGCGAGGCACAGCCCGCACAGGACGCACTCGTCGAGGTTCTTCTCGACGATGCTCACGCCGCTGTCTGTCTGGGCGAAGATGTCGACCGGGCAGGCGTCGCTCAACTTGAGCGCCAGCTCCGCGTCGCCGGTGACCGCGTCGTCGACTTCGACCGCGATGAAGATTCCATCGGCTCTCATACCGGGCTCCCTTGCTCGATCTTGGCGCGGATCATCTCGGGGATGTCCTCGATGCGCTCGGCCACGGTGATCCCCGCCTGAGCCAGGCGCGCGATCTTCTCGGTGGCCGTGTCCTCCTTACCTTCCACGATCGTGCCAGCATGGCCAAAGCTCATGCCCGGCATCTCGTCCATGAAGCGGCCGGCCATGAAGGCGACGATCGGCAGGCGCGATTTGTTCTCGGTCACCCAGCGCGCCAGCTCGGCCTCCATGCGCCCGCCTGGCTCGGTGTAGATGACGATGCCTTGCGTCTGCTCGTCGCCCTCAAACAAGGGCATCAGCTCGGAATAGGAGGAGCCGATGATTGCGTCGCCGCCGATCGACACGGCCGTCGATTGGCCCAGTCCGGCGGCGCTCAGCGTCGAGGACATCTCGGTGGTCATCCCGCCCGAGCGCGAGATCACGCCGATCGGGCCCGGGGTGTAGGCCTGGGCGGCGTTGCGCGCGGGGCCGCCGATACCGCCCATCTTGATCACGTCGGGCACGATGATGCCGAGGCAGTTGGGGCCGATGATGCGCGCGCCCCTGAGTGTGGCCAGCTCGACCATCTCGGCCACGTCGCGGCGCGGGATGCGCTCGGTGACGATCACGATCAGCTGGATGCCGTTCTCAATAGCCTCGAACACCGCGTCCTTGGTGAAGGCAGGGGGGACCGTCACGACCGAGCCATAGATTGGTGCGCCGTGGTGCTCGACCGCTTGGGCAACCGTGTCGAACACCGGTACCCCATGCACATCGCGGCCCAAGCGCCCCGGTGTCACGCCGCCGACTACCTTCGCACCGGCGCCGTAATCGAGGCACTCGCGGGTCAGGTTGACGGCCTCGCGTCCAGTGATCCCTTGGACGATGAAAGTTGTATCTGCATCGATCAGGATCGACATCAGGCTGCGACCCCCTGGATCTTCTCGACCGCGCGACGCGCGGCCTCGTTGAGTGAGACGGAGCGGTCGGCGTAGTCGACGCCGTACTTCTCGAGGATCTTGAAGCCCTCCTCCTCCCAAGCGCCCGGGATGCGGAAGATCGCGATCTTCTCCGAGGGGTCCATGTTCAGCTCCAGGCAGGCCTTGATGACGCCGCGGGCGACGATGTCCACGCGGGTGTTGGAGACGATCGACATCATCACCGCGATCTTGTCGACGCCTGGCTTTTGCAGCACCAGCTTGGCCAGGCCGCAGGCCTTGGCGACGGAAGGGTTGCCGCCGATCTCGCAGTAGTTGGCCGGCTTGCCGCCATGAGCTCTGACCGCGTCGAATAGCGTGAGCGAGCCGCCGCCGGCGCCGATCACCAGGCCGAGGTTGCCGTCAAACTCGGTTACGTTGCCGGCGACGCCGCGATGGTCGGTGGCATCGACTTCCTCGCCCGCCAGCTCGAAGGGCGTGGCCTCGCGTGCTTGGCGGGTCTCCTCGCCGCCGACGCCCAGGTCCTTGAGCAGCTTCTTGTGGCGGCCGCGCGCCTCGTTCTCGATGTCCATGTGCGCGTCGAGCGCCACGAACGAGCCGTCCTTGAGTTGTCCGAGCGGGTTGATCTCGGCCAGGGTCATGTCGTTCTCCACGAACAGCTTCGCCAGCCGCGTCACAATAGGCACCAGCTTGTTCAAGGCCGAGCCGGTGACGCCGGTGGAGGCGATCACCTCCTTGGCCTGGAAATCGCTTAGGGGCAGGATGTTCGAGAAGTGCCGGCGGCCCACCTTGTCGGGCTGCTCCTCGGCGACCTGCTCGATGTCGATGCCGCCGACGGGCGAGAAGATCATCACCGGCTGCTTACGGATCCCGTCCCATACGACGCCCGCGTAGTACTCCTGGGCGACTTCCGCCTTCGGGTCGACCAGCACGCCGCGCGGCATGTGGCCGTTGATCTCCAGGGCGAGGATCTCCCGCGCGTACTCCTCGGCCTCCTCAGGCGTGTCGGCGAACTTGACGCCACCGGCCTTCATGCGTCCGCCGGTCAGCACCTGGGACTTGATGACGGTGGGGCCGCCGATGCGCTCGGCGATCTGCTTGGCCTCGGCCGGGTCCGTCGTAAAGCCGTAGTCGGTGACAGGTATACCGGCGCGCTTGACTACCTCGCGCGCCTCAAACTCGAAGAATCTCATCGCGTCCCTGGGGTCGTTGCTGGGTTGGCGTTCGCCAGCCTGCGCCGGCGGCTGGGAACCCTATCGGGACGGCCGTCGCCGTGCGCTCGCGGCGACCGTCCCGACCCAAGCGGACGCGAGGTGGCTACATGACCTCGATCGTCTCGTACACGTCTACCTTGCCGCCCGCCGCGATGATCGGGCAGTCGGTGACAAGGGCAGCCGCCGCCTCGAGGCTGTCGGCCACGATGACCGAGTAGCCAGTCAGGCCGGATCCTGCCCCGCCGTTGCTGCCCGAAGCGCTCACGGACGTGGACGCGCCGACTGGGTTACCGGGCTGCACGACCGCCGAGCCAAGCTTTCCAAACCACTGTCCCCAGGCAGCCATCGCCTGTTCGCGCTCGGCCTCAGTGGACGCCATGCCAGGGCCGCCTGTGTATGCCAATAGGTAGTTCGCCATGTTCTTGCTCCTTCTGTTGTTTGTTGTGTGAGTGTTGTCCTCGCGGCCAAGTGGAAGCGTCTTTCGCGTTCCCGGCGGCATTTGCGAGAGCCCGTCAGGACTTTTGTGCGGCGCGCTCGTTCAGATGCGTCTGAAATGCCTCCAGCACGCCTTCCCAGCCCTGTCCATGCGAGTCGCGCGATTCCAGCGACTCGAGGCCCGTGTGTTCGAGCACTACCGTGGTCTGCTCCCCCTCGGCGCGAAAGTCAACCGCCACCATGCTCGAGTGACCGAGCTCGCCGTCTTCCTGTTCCCACTGCCAGCTGTAGACGAGCCGAGTGGGCCGGCTCACCTCGCTGTACTCGCCTCCCGCGGTGAATTTTTTGCCGCTCTCAGGGTCTTCCATCGAGATGCGATAGCGCCCGCCTACACGCAGATCGACCTCGGCGATAGGCGTTATCCACGCGGGATTCGCCCTCCACCAGCGTCGCAGCACCTCGGGATTCGTCCA
>Ga0208586_1000496_pt1 | contig 14338 bp, 10 predicted proteins | sample NGESurshal072012_6_FD_184471 | JGI IMG/M metagenome (GOLD analysis project Ga0208586, IMG submission 184471) | Arctic peat soil microbial communities from Barrow, Alaska - NGEE Surface sample 53-3 shallow-072012 (SPAdes) | ecosystem: Environmental > Terrestrial > Soil > Wetlands > Peat ... | reverse complement strand
CCCTGCACCGGAAGAGGTCCTCGGATAGGTAGACGAAAAACCCGCCTGACCTGCGGAGCCCCCTTACGGAATCGAACCGTAGACCTTCTCCTTACCATGTATCGCTCTGCAGTTCCGCACCCCCAGGTAGATCGTCTGACCTGCGCGAACACGAGCACACGCTGGCACTCACGAGCGTCGGACGAGCCCACGCGAGCGTCATTTGCCACTCAATCTGCCACTCACTTTGATCTTGCGGATGAACCATCATATGAGGTCATCGATATTTAGTTCGATGACCGGGCGGTATGCGTTCACGGTCTAAGTCCGCGGTTACGTCAGCAAATCGTTTACGGTCGGCACGCCGTGCTGTGCAGGGCTGGGCAGCAACGCAACGCAGACGGCCCTGGACCAGGTGGCCACCGTCCCACTGAGCGCTCGCGCAGATCGCCGAATACGGACGGATGGCTATCGATACGGCATCGCAGGTGGATACGCGCATATCATCCGATTCTGGCGTCTGTCGGGCGCGTCTGACCGTGCCGGTCATTCCATGGGTTCGGCGATACTATGTCGATGTGGGGGGTTGCCCGCGGCGAGCATGCTGATTGGCAGGGACGCTGGGCTTCCGTTCTCGATTCGCTGGCCCTCATCTAAGCCGGCTCCACTCGCCAGGATCCTTCAGTAGCCGCATGTATTGACCGATGTCGGGTCGCCGGCTGAGACCGCTGATCGTTCAGCGTGAGCCGGATCGACGACCGACGCACCGGCGCATCGGCGCTCGCTGTTGCCGTTGAAGGAGTCCGGCGCGGATCAGGATCGGTATGGGGGCCGGTGCTCGCTACCGCGCACCAACCTGGCTGCCCGTCGCCGCCAGGCGGGAGGGCGGCAGCCCGAGCTTGTCCCTGATGGCCTGCTGGACCTGCTCCCTGGGTGGCCGGGAGTCCACCGTGATCACGTACTCCTTGCGGCGGAAGATGTCCAGCACGGGATTGGTCTTCGCGTGGTACTCGCGCAGCCGGACGGCGAGCGCTTCCTCGGTGTCATCCTCGCGCCTGAGCAGCTCACCGCCGCAGGCATCGCACCTGCCCTCGCTGGACGGGCTGTTGTCGATCAGGCTGTAGTCCATCCCGCAGCCCGCGCACAGCCGCCGGGCGAGCACCCGGCGCGCGACCTCGCTGTCGGGCAGATCCAGGTGGATCACCCCGTCCAGGTCGTAGCTCTCCAAGAAGAACTCCGCCTGCCGCTCGTTGCGCGGGAAGCCGTCGATGATGAAGCCGTAGTTCCAGTCGTGCTCGCTGAGCCGTACCCCCACGACGGCCTCGACGAGGTCGTCGCCGACCAGCAATCCCGCCGTCATCGTGCGCTTGACCTGCGCACCGAGCTTCGTGTGATGCTGCACGTTCCACCGGAAGATGTCCCCGACAGCGACGTGCTCAAGGTCGAATTCCGCGGCGAGCATCTTCGCGTGAGTTCCCTTGCCGCTGCCCTGGATGCCCATGATGACGTATTTCCGCATGCAGCTACTTTCGCACGGAGCCGGGCCGCTGGCTCCTGGCCACATGGCCATGCCGTCGTCTAGGAGCGCCTTGATCTCAGCCAGTGCATCCTCCGCCGATGGATCATCCATGACCGCATCCTGGCGGTGATCCTGCCGCCTCCGCCATCCTCTTCTGCCGCCGACCGAGCGGCTCTCAGAATTGCCGTGGTCTGTAGATGTCGGAGCGGTGTTCGATGGCCACAACATCGACCCGTCGGTGCTGGTCGTCGATGCGGTAGATCACCCGGTAGTCGCCCCGGCGGGCACTGTGCAGCCCGTCGAGCCCGAGCTTGAGCGGCTTGCCGACGCGGTACGGGTTGGCGGCCAGCGACCCGTAGAGGAACTCGACCGCCGCGGTGGCGACCTTCTCAGGCAGCCGGGCCAGCGCACGGCGACCCGGCGCTGTCCAGGCGATCGCGAAGTCGCCCTCGCTCACCGGTCAGCGATCAAGCGCACTGCATCGTCCTTGGTCAGCACCGGTGCGTCGGCGGTGCTGAGTTCGGCCAGCGCCTCGCGGATGTCGTCCAGGAGTGGGGCGCTGCCCATGACGTCGAGGGTCTCTTCGAGGGATTCCAGGTCTTCCACGCTGATGACCACGGCGGCGGGGTGGCCGTGCTTGGTGATCACGACGCGGCCGTGCTCGCGTTCCAGGCGGTCCACGACCTCTGAGAGCCGGTTCTTCACGTCCGCGAGGGGCATCTGCTCACTGACTGACATGGCCACAAGTATAGCTAGTTTCTCCAGACCCCTGCTAGCCAGCACCATCCGGATCTGCCGCATAAAGCACGTCCGGTCAGGTGGGCTCGTGCCTGGCGGCCGGAACGGGCCGACATCGTTGACATGCGCCTGCGCCCGGTGGTGACCTCCAGGCCAAGCATGCCGTGGCGAGATGGCGACGAGCGTTGGCAACGCTGATCAAGATCATCACACTGCGTAACGCGACCCGTGAGTGTGAACGCTCGCCGAGCCGTTATGCGCGGTAACTGCCCGTTGCCTTCGCGGCCGGAGTTGATCCCGAACGGGATGATCTGTGCTTGGCTGGGTGGCTGAGGGCGGCCGGGAGGGTTGCCCGTGGTGCGCTCTGCGAACCTGTGGTGAGCCGGGTGTCAGGCCAGTGGCCTGTGCTTGCCGGCCGCCCAGGTGGGGGTCGCGCGCACCTGGCCGGGTCCTGCGCAACGACTCCGGACCGGCGCCATCGGGTCTGGCTGCACCTGAGTGGCTGGAGGTTCACGTCCTCTCGTTCTGGCCAGTCGTTTGCGGGTCTTGCGCGGCGCCGTCGGTCGGCGTGTACGGATACGTCCGCTGGATCAGGGCGCTCAAGCGGTCCCGGTCCGGGGCGAGCAGGGCCTTGACGCCGTCCGCGCTGACATCCGCGACGATGACGTCGCCAACCTCGTCGTGGACGTCGCTGAACAGGCCGTGCGTGCTCATCTTCTGGGCCTGGTAGCGATTGTCGTCGGTCGGGCTGACGTAGTGGACCGACCGGATCTTGTAGCGGTGGACCAGGAACAGGTGGTTCAGCGTCATCAGGCGCTTCTTGCGCAGGGCGGTGTCGAAGGTGTTCTGGTCCCGAACTGACAGGATGTTCCGCCCCCGGCGATCCGCGATCACGTCGAAGATGATGTTGGCGACCTCTTCCCCGTTTGTCTTGGACAGGGTGAGCTCCAGCAGCTCCGAGCCTGCTGTGTGCGGCCGCAGTCCGACACACAGCGGGCCCGGGATCTGGTGGTGCTTTGTCCACATCGCGAGCCATTGCTCGAGCAGCTTGGTCGGCACCTCGGTCTGGACCAGGTGCTGATGCTGAGTCGAGCCCTTGCCCATCGCTTTAGTGGCCGCCGTGCCGCCCGAAGAAGCCATGAGGGCCGCATCCAGCCGCGGCCCGCCCACGAGCGTCTGGGGCGTCCGGTAGGGCGACTCGACCAGGCGGAACTTTCGCTGCAGCCGGGCCAGGGAGAGCATGCCGTCCTGCTTGAGCGCGACGGCGAACTCCTCCGCCGCCAGGCCATCGATCTGATGTCCACCGTAGGTAATGAAGTTGAAGGTGAACCCCAGCTTGCCCAGCTCTTCGGGGAATCGCCTCATTTCCGCCTCGCTCATCCCGGTCGTGTCCCAGTTGAACGATGGTGACAGGTTGTAGGCGAGCATCTTGGACGGGAACTCGGCATGGATCGCCTCGGCGAAGCGCCGGGCGTCTGCCAGGTTCGCGGTCTTGGTCTCCATCCAAAGCAGGTCGGCGAACGGGGCGACAGCCAGCGACCTGGCTATGGCGTACTCGATTCCGCTCTGTATCTGGTAGTAGCCGTCGGCAGTCTTGGAGACCTCACAATCCCAGATGATGTCGATGCCCATCGATTTGGCCCTGGCCCGGGCCGCGTGGAACGACGTTCGGTTCGCGAAGGCCAGCCACTCCCCGGCGCTCATGTCGAACCGCTCACCCTCGCTGCCGCGGAACTCGATCACGTCCGCGACCGCCTGGGGATAGCTCTTCAGGTCGGTCTCGGACTGCCACGCCTCCAGGTACGGCGTCTCGACCTTTTCCAGCAGTGCCTCGAGCGACGACCCGTCGGCCTGCTGGAACGCTTTCGCGCTGTCTTCGAGCACGCGCATCACGCCCGTCCGCGCGAGCCATGCGCAGGCCTCGTCGTACTCCGCGGCGGAGATCTTGAACAACAGATGGCCGCGGACGTCGTCGATGCCCAGGTCACGGAGCCTCCTCAGAATGGCGAGATAGCCGACCTTGTAGGTCGGCAGCTCGACGTTGGTGGCGCCCAGGATGAACGGATGATCGCGCTCGTCCCCGCGCCCCTCCAAGAACGTGGCCGATTCGGCGTCGGTGCGGGCCACGACGATGCCGGGCACTTTCATGATGTCGAGCTGGAAACGCGCGGCGCTGAGCCGCTTGATCTGCTCGTCCACACCGACGAGCACCTTTCCCCCCTGGTGCCCGCACTTCTTGGCGCCGGGTTTCTGATCCTCGATGTGGTAGCCCGGGACCCCGACCTCGACGAAACGACGGACCAGATTCCGGACGTGCGCGTCGCCGCCGTGCCCGGTGTCGGCGTCGGCGATGATGAACGGCCGGTAGTCGATCTCGGGGGAAGCCGCGCGCTGCGCCTCGCTCAGCCGCGAGCGGGCGAAGCGCTGGTTCCGGTCCGCGGTGAGCAGGGCGCGCACGATCGGCGCGGCCTCGTCGGGTACCTGGGAGAGCGGATAGCTGGCCAGGTCGGGTCCCGGGTCTTCCGTCAGCGATCCCCTGGCCGACGTTGCCCAGCCGCCCAGGTAGATGCCCTCGATGCCCATCCGCTTCAGGACCACCGCCTGACCGGGTGAATAGGGACCGAAGGTGGTGATCTGCTTGCGCTCGGCGAAGAGCTGCCGGAGACGATCGTAGAACTGCCCGGCCGCCATCCTCGCCACGGTGTAGTCGGTGGGGATAGTGCCCCGTTGCTCCACCACCTGACGCGCAGAATACAAACGCGTGACGCCGTCGAACCGGGGACTGGCAAACCATCTTGCGGTCTCGCCGATTTCCGACTCGAACGAGCTCATGGCTGGCTTCTCGGCGACTTCCGAATCTGATGACCTCATGATTGGCTCCTGCCCGCCCCTACACTGCGGCGCTTCTCGCGACCTCGAAATCCAGGTTCTGTGTGATGCGGGTGCAGTCCCGGCCGAATGCATCCATGTAACTGGCCGATCCGCTGCGTCGCCTCCACCAGGTCCTCGTTGTTGAGGTTGATGTTGAGCAGATCGATGGACCACGGCGCCTTGAAAGGAGCGGCGGCATAGGTCTCGACGATCTCTCGCGCGACGGGCAGCGCGGTGCTCTTCGAGTCGTCGTGGACGTCCCGGTTACTTGCGGCTGCATCGTCGTGGTGGAGGCGAACAGGCCCGGCCTGTCATAGCCGGTGCACTCGATCAGCATCTCAGCCACGCCCCATGGACTCCACAGCCGAGCGGAACTGGGTTCCCTTCCCCACGGGCTCGCGGTGATCTTCTCCGCCCACACCATGCGCAGGTTGTGCTGCGACTCGTTGCTCAGGTCAGCGACGTAGTCAAACACCACATCCACCGGGCGGCCGATAACAATCTCGCCTTCAATCCTGGCCATGCCATCTCCTGCGCTCCGGATCTGTTCCCATCAGATCCGGCCGTGGGCACAACAGGTAGAGGCAAAGGTCCCAGGCCGGCCTCGCCCAGACACGCCAGAGCCAGAACGGGCACCGGCGTGCCCGCTCGCTCAGCCACGCTGCCATCGCCGCGGCTGCGCTCGCCGTCATCGACCGTGACGGACTTCCGGCGCTGTCCGTGCGCACCGTCGCGGCCGAGCTGGGCATGGGCGCGATGTCGCGCTACCGGTACGTCTCCGGCCGCCAGGAGATGGAGCGCCTGGCCGTGACCCTCATCTTCGAGGCAGTAGACGCAGACGTCGACCAGCTCGCGGGCTGGCAGCGGCAGGTAACCGAGCTTGGCTGGCGGTTCCGCGCAGCTGTCGCAGCACACCCTGCAGTGATCCCGCTGCTGCTTGCCCATTACCCGTCCTCGCCCGGCGCCTGGCAATGGTCGGAGGCGATATTCGCCGCTCTGACTGAGGCTGGCTTCGACGGTCCGCAGCAGGTCATCGGGCTCCGTTGCCTGATCGCCTACATCATCGGCGCGCTACTCGACGAGTTCTTTACCTCGCTTACCGGGACGGCGGACACGGTCCCGGAAACCCTGTCCCCTGCCGACTACCCGCACGTGATCGACACGTCACGGCATCTCGCTGGCCCCGCCAGGGCAGGAGTTCGGGCAAGGACTGGCCATCATGCTAGAAGGCCTGTGCGTGAGCCTGCGAGCGTAGCGGTGCCGACTCGCCTTGCACGTAGCTCCCTGCGTCCGGGCAGGTCGCAAACATGCGGCTGGAGATGCACAGAAGCAGCGCAGGCCTCGCGGCGGCTGGTGAGAAGCCTTATGTAGCTGCGATCGTGGCAGTTCCGCTAACGTCGTTGCGGGATGCCGCGCGTCGGCCTTGCGATCGGAGTGACCGCCCGCGGCCTGGCTTGTGGTTTCGGCGCACGGGCCGGGCTAGTGAACCTCCAGGGAGCTCAACCGCTCCGTAATCCCACTTGCCGACTCATCGGCGCCGGGAGGGAACGATTCAAGATCGCGTGCGCGCTGGACCATGCCCGCATCAGGATCGCGGTGCAGGCCCGGGGATCCCGCACGGCGCACTTGAGTACGTGCTCGGGTATGTGAGGGAACCCGGGCAGTTCGGGCGTGCGGGCCGCGCCTTCGTGTTCCCGCGCCGCGCGGCGTTTAGCTGCGGAACCGGGTCCCGGCGCGGCATCAGGCGCAGGCCAGGCCCGTCCTGGTGTGCGTGCGAGATCCTCGGGCCCGGCTGTTGACCAAGGTAGCCGCCGCCGCCGTCGGCTGCGGGCCCTACCGATATCACGCCGGCCGGATTACCGTCGAATTATGCTCAAGCGCAAAATCGTGTTGCCGCCCGAGCATTTCTACCCAGCGGACAAGTGGCGCATCGTGGAGGCGCGGTACTCGGATGAGTTTGTCGGCCTGACGGAGACCGTCTTTTCGCTCGGTAACGGCTTCGTGGGCGTCCGCGGCAGCTTCGAGGAGGGGCGCCCGGCGCTGGTCCCCGGGACGTTCGTCGACGGGTTCCACGAGACCTGGCCGATCATCCATGCGGAAGGGGCGCACGCGCTGGCGCGGACCGGCCAGACGATCGTGAATGTGCCCGATACGACGATCCTAAAGCTCTACGTGGACGACGAGCCGTTCTACCTGCCGACTGCGCGCCTCCAGGATTACGCGCGGATCCTGGACATGCAGGCCGGGACGCTGACCCGTGAGCTGGTGTGGGCCACCGACGCCGGCAAGCACGTCCGGGTCCGCTTGCGCCGGCTCGTCTCGCTCGAGCACCGCCACCTAGTCGCGATGACCTACGAGGTCACGATGCTCGACGAGCCGGCGCCCGTCGTGGTCTCCTCACTGGTGCTCAACCGCCAAGACGACCGCCAGGCCAACGATCTGCCCGAGCACCGGCCGGGAGATCCTCGCCTGGCGACCGTGCTGCCGCACCGGGTGCTCAACGTGCAGGCTGCTGAGCTGGCCGGGCACCGCATCCTGTTTGGCTACCAGACGACCAGCAGCGGGATGACCCTCGGCGTAGGTGTTGACCACATGATCGACACGGCGTGCTCGTCCCAGGCCGTGGGGACCCTCGACGAGGATGGGTGCGAGGTACTCGTCACGGCCGATGCGGTGCCGGGCGTCCCGATCCGGATCATCAAGTACGCGACCTACCAGACCTCCCGCAGCATCCCGGTGCCCGAGCTCGTCAACCGCTGCCGCCGGACGCTGGACCGCTCGGTCCGAGACGGGTTCGACAGGCTCGTCACGAGCCAGCGCGCGCATCTGGACCGGTTCTGGGACCGCGCCGACGTTCAGGTGCAGGCCCGGCTCAATGCGGTGCGGCAGCAGCAGGCGGTCCGGTGGAATCTCTACCAGGTCGCGCAGGCGTCCTGGTGCGCCGAAGGGGCCGGGATCCCGGCGAAGGGGCTGACCGGGCAAGCCTACGAGGGCCACTACTTCTGGGACACCGAGGTCTACGTCCTGCCGTTCCTGTCCTACACCCAACCGCGGATCGCCCGTAACCTGCTGCGGTTCCGGCACAGCATGCTCGGCCGCGCGCGGGAACGGGCGGGCGAGATGAACCAGCGGGGCGCGCTCTTCCCGTGGCGGACCATCAACGGTGAGGAGGCCTCGTCCAATTTCCAGCAGGGCACTGCCCAGTATCACATCAACGCCGATATCGCTTACGCAATCAGGCGCTACGCGCACGTCCAGGGCGACATGCGGCTGCTCGGCGAGATCGGCGCGGAAATCCTCGTCGAGACCGCCCGGCTGTGGGCAGACCTCGGCTTCTACGGCGCCGACAAGAGGTTCCACATCCATGGCGTGACCGGCCCCGACGAATACACCACCGTGGTCAACGACAACACCTACACCAACCTCATGGCCCGGCTGAACCTCAATTTCGCCGCCGCCACCGTCCGCCGCCTGCGCGAGGAGCGGCCCGGGGATGAAACCGCGCTCGTGCACGCTGTCAGGCTTCAGCCCAGGGAGATCGAGTCCTGGGAGCGCGCGGCGGCCGCAATGCACGTCCCGTTCGACGATGAACACCGCATTCATCCGCAAGACGAGACTTTCCTGCGCCGCGAGGTATGGGATCTCGACGCCACACCGCGCGAGAAGTTCCCGCTGCTGCTGCACTACCACCCGCTGGTGATCTACCGGCACCAGGTGCTCAAGCAGGCCGACATCGTGCTGGCGATGTTCCTGCTCGGCAACGAGTTCTCCGAGGAGCAGAAGCGCCGCAACTTCGACTACTACGACCCGCTCACCACCGGCGACTCATCCTTGTCGGCGTGCGTGCAAGCCATCATCGCCGCCGAGATCGGCAACGAGCGCCAGGCCCTCGAATACTTCCAATATGCGCTGCTCATGGACCTGGGCAACGTGGCGGGCAACGCCTCGGACGGAGTGCACATCGCCTCGGCCGCCGGCGTGTGGTCCTCACTCGTCTTCGGGTTCGGCGGCGTCCGCGACTTCGACGGCCGGCTGTCCTTCGATCCCAGGCTGCCGCGCGTTTGGAACGAGCTCGCCTTTTCGCTGCGATTCCGCGGACGGCAACTCCGGATCAAGCTCACCGACGATGAGGAGCGTTACCTGGTGGAAAAGGGCGATGCGCTGAACGTGCTCGTCCGGGGCGAGTCACACTTGCTCAGCCCAGGCACCCCCGTCGCGATCAAGCTCCCGCGGCCGTGACCCTGGACCCTGGACCTTGGGCGCATTCATCGGGCGTCAGTCGGGCGCACTGGTATCTCCGATAATCCCCTCGCTGAGTCTTTCAATGCTGCGCTGGAAGTAGAGCAGATGGTGATCAGGCCGAGTTACCCCGACGCCGAGGAACAGCTTCGCGTTCTTCGACGATGACGCGGCCGCGACCCGGATGCCAGCGTCCTTGACGGCGATGATGAACCGCAGCGTGTCGGGGAATGCGGTGAAGTCGCCGGCCTCGATGAGCCGAACCACCATCTCCTGCTTGCGCTGGGCGTACTCGGCGAGGCGCAGGTCATGCTCGTCAGGGATGTGGAAGTACTCCAGCGCCGGTCGCGGATGTCACTCCACTCCCCCTCCATCAGCTCGCGCAGCGACTCTCGCCACGCCTTCTGGTGCGGTGAGTCGACGAGCACGCCATCGACATCGAAGATCGCGCCCTGGAATGCCGGCATGCGTCCTCCTGTCAGCCGTGGGCCTGCTGGTGCCCGGCAGGTAGGCCCGGTGGCGTGGGGCTGTGGTAAACCGCTGAGGCTGGCCCGGAGGTAGCCGGGCGCAGGAAATCGGTCGCATTGTGAACGCCCACCGCGAACTGGCGCCGGTCCCGCACCGCCAGGCTGGCGCCGATGCTGGCGGCGGATTCGACGGCGGCCGTGTAGACACCGCCGTGCACCTCACGCCCCCATGGGGTGTGGTGATCCGGCCCGAGGTCGATGTGCGCCACCACGCAGGTTCCACCAGCTGAATCCACAACGAGCCCGCTGCAGCAATGAATCGGCTCGCAGCCTCAGCGCTGAGATTGACGTCGGCAGCAGCGCCGGGCTGGGTGCCAGCAGGATTCTCCATGTCATAGTCGTAACAGGAAATGACTAATTCAGGAGCGGCTCGCTCCCGTAAATCCAGAAGGATGGCCCGGCCGTTCGGGCAGGCGATCTCGGCCGTGAGAGGAACTCATGCGTGCTCTTCAGGCTGGCCGCTCTCGCCGAAGATCACCTGAATTGTCCGTTCGTCGGCGCCGCGCAAGACGTTCAGCTCGAGAGCGTCACCGCGTGCTGCCGGAAGCGCGTCGAACAGGTCGTCGATCGTGCGTACCGGCCGGCCCCCGGCCGCCACGATCAGATCCCCCTGGGCGAGGCCGGCATGTGCGGCCGGGCTGCCCTCCGTCACCTCCCGGATGAGCACGCCCTCGGCGTCGGGGAGGCCCACCGCGCGCCTGAGCCGCCTGGCCACATGCCCGGGCGCGATCGCAATGCCAAGCTGCGGCCGCTCTGCCGACTCCCCGCGGGCTAGCGCACCGGCGCGGCTGCGGAGCGCCTCGTCGGCGGGTATGGCCAGGTAGAAGCCCTCGCTGAGGCGGTTCGTGTTGATCCCGAGCAGTTGCCCCCCCACATCCAGGACCGGACCGCCCGAGGACCCTGGCAGAAGCGGAGCGGTGTGCTCGACGCTGCCGGTGATGCGGCGGCCACGCGGGCCGCGGAAGGTCCGCTCGATGCCGGAGACGAACCCGGACGTCACCCGCAGCCCACGCCCGCCCGGGTTAGCCAGGGCGAAGACCGGCATTCCGATGCCGGCGGACGCGCTGGCCGCCCACGGGAGCGCCGGGACTCCGCCGGTGTCGACGTCGATGATGGCGAGGTCCCCGTCGATGTCGCGTCCCGCTGCGGTCCCCTCAGCTGTGCGTCCGTCGGCGAAGGTGACCACCACCTCATCGCCGCGCACATTGTGCGCGTTGGTCAGCACCCGCCCCTCACTGAACACGATGCCCGAGCCGACGCCCCAGCGCTGCCCGATGCCGACGACCGAGGAGCCGGCACCCTCAGCCAGTTGCCTGATGGTCCGTTGTATCTCGTCGAGAATTCCCATTGCCCCCGTGCCTCCATTAAGTAGTAACTTGCAAGTTACTATCTTCCCGTGACATGTCAAGACGACGGCTACGATCGGTTCATGGCCGAACGGGAGCACACCTTGTCGCCGCTTGCCGAGGCGCTGACCAGGGTCGGCGACCGGTGGACGCTGCTCGTGGTGGAAGCCCTGCTCACCGGGCCGCGCCGGTTCAACGATCTCCTCGACCAGATCCCGGGCATTGCGCCGAACATCCTCTCCGAGCGCCTCAAGCGGCTCGAGCGGGAAGCGCTACTGGTGGCTCGCCCCTACTCGGAGCGGCCGCCACGATCTGCCTACGAACTGACCGCTGAGGGCAAGGAACTCGCCGGCGCGCTCCGCCTCCTGGCGCATTGGGGAGCCGGGCACACCGACCCGTCCGCAGCGCCCCGGCACTCTGCATGCGGCACCCCGATCGAGGCACGGTGGTACTGCCCGACTTGCGACGTACTCGCCGAGGACGAGCCGCCGCACGCCGAGGTGCGCTTCGTGTAGGCGCTGGCAAGCCGGCCGTGGCAGCCGAGATTCGGGTGATCCGCGCGCATACCCGCGGATCAGCAGGCTGGAGGGCACAGGGTTGATGAGCGGGTGCCTGTCTGCCGAGGGATAAATACCCGGCAGCGCGGGGCCGGGCTGGTCCGGGCCGCTCAACTCACCAGCGGCCGTCGGATCCTGGCCGCGAACAAGTCGCGGAGGCTCACCACACCACAGACCGTTCCGCCGGGGTCAGCTTCCCAAGCAGTAACCGGATGGCGGCGCTGGCAGTATCGCGCGTCACCGGTAACCCTCCGGCTTCGTGCATGACCGTCCCGGTAGCTAGACGCGTCAAAGCCGTAACAGGTGTACCGCCGGTGAACAGGTCAACGTGCACGGCGCCGCCACGACCTGACATGCCAGCACTTTCGCCAGGTGAGGCGGCGGGCGAGCCGGCCTGTAGGCCGGGTTCTGTGCACCCGCCGAAGCGGGCCGACGGCCATCCATCTAGGGCTGCCATTGCTGACAGCCTCATGCGGTCTACCCGCGAGCATCGGGCGGGCCGCCCTCAATCGCTCGCGCAGTTCCCTGGCAAAAGCCAGAGTCCCTTTTGACCTTGCTCCGGGTGGGGTTTACCGAGCCGCCGCAGTCACCTGCGGCGCTGGTGGTCTCTTACACCACCAGCAACGGCCCCTGAACTGCGGCAATACCGCCTAAGGCCCTGTCTACTCCGGCGTGGGTCCGTGAAGAGAAGGCCTGGCTGGTACGCATAGGCGACAGGTGCACCAGGACACCCGACCTTGCCCGTGTTCTCGTCGCCGGCCCCGGCTGAGCGTGCGAGATGCCCAGGCGGTCTGATAACCGAGGTAATCGTCCGCTACGAGATCTGTCGGAATTACGCGGGGCCGGATTACCTTCAAAGCATGCTCAAGCGAAAAATCGTGCTCCCGCCGGAACACCTCTACCCAGCCGACGAGTGGCGCATCGTGGAGGCACGGTACTCAGATGAGTTTGTTGGCCTGACCGAGACTGTCTTTTCGCTGGGCAACGGTTTCGTCGGCGTCCGCGGCAGCTTCGAGGAGGGCCGCCCGGCGCTGGTCCCTGGGACATTCGTCAACGGGTTCCACGAGACCTGGCCGATCATGCACGCGGAAGGGGCGCATGCGCTGGCGCGGACCGGCCAGACGATCGTGAACGTGCCCGACGCGACGATCCTCAAGCTCTACGTGGACGACGAGCCGCTCTACCTGCCAACTGCGCACCTCCAGGACTACTCGCGGATCCTGGACATGCGGGCCGGGACGCTGACCCGTGAGCTGGTGTGGGCCACTGACGCCGGCAAGCACGTCCGGGTCCGCTCGCGCCGGATCGTCTCACTTGAGCACCGCCACCTGATCGCGATGACCTACGAGGTCACAATGCTCGACGAGGCGGCGCCCGTCGTGATCTCCTCCCTGGTTTTCAACCGCCAGGACGCCCAGACCGGCGACCTTCCGGAGCAGCGGCCGGGAGATCCCCGCCTGGCGACCGTGCTGCCGCACCCGGTGCTCAACGTGCGGGCTGCCGACCTGGCCGGGCAGCGCATCCTGTTGGGCTACCAGACGACCAGCAGCGGGATGACGCTCGGCGTCGGTGTCGACCACGCGATCGACACGGCGTGCTCGTTCCAGGCCGTCGGGTCCCTCGATCAGGACACATGCGAGGTGGTCGTGACGGCCGATGCGGTGCCGGGCGCCCCGATCCGGGTCACCAAGTACGCGACCTATCAGGCCTCCCGCAGCGTCCCGGTCCCTGAGCTCGTCAACCGGTGCCGCCAGACCCTGGACCGCGCGGTCCGGGCTGGGTTCGACGTGCTCGTCACGAGCCAGCGCGCCAATCTCGGCCGGTTCTGGGACCATGCCGACGTGCGGGTGCAGACCCGGCTCAATCCGGTGCGGCAGCAGCAGGCGGTCCGGTGGAATCTCTACCAGGTCGCGCAGGCGTCGTGGCGCGCCGAAGGAGCCGGAGTTCCGGCGAAGGGGCTGACCGGGCAGGCCTACGAGGGCCACTACTTCTGGGATACCGAGGTCTACGTCCTGCCGTTCCTGACGTACACCCAGCCAAGGATCGCCCGTAACCTGCTGCGGTTCCGGCACAGCATGCTGGGCCGCGCGCGGGAACGGGCGGCCGAGATGGGCCAGCGAGGCGCGCTTTTCCCGTGGCGGACCATCACCGGCGAGGAGGCCTCGTCCAATTTCCAGCAGGGCACCGCCCAATACCACATCAACGCCGGTATCGCTTACGCGATCACGCGCTACGCCCACGTGGAGGGCAACGGGCACATGCTCGGCGAGATCGGCGCGGAAATCCTCGTCGAGACCGCCCGGCTCTGGGCCGACCTCGGCTTCTACGGCGCCGACCAGAGATTCCACATCCATGGCGTGACCGGACCAGACGAATACACCACCGTCGTCAACGACAACACCTACACCAACCTGATGGCCCGGCTGAACCTCACATCCGCCGCCGCCGCCGTCCGCCAGATGCGCGAGGAACGACCCCAGGATTACACGGCGCTCGTGCACGCCGTGAGACTTCAGCCCAGGGAGATCGAATCCTGGGAGCGTGCGGCGGCCGCCATGCACG
>Ga0208586_1000495_pt1 | contig 14346 bp, 13 predicted proteins | sample NGESurshal072012_6_FD_184471 | JGI IMG/M metagenome (GOLD analysis project Ga0208586, IMG submission 184471) | Arctic peat soil microbial communities from Barrow, Alaska - NGEE Surface sample 53-3 shallow-072012 (SPAdes) | ecosystem: Environmental > Terrestrial > Soil > Wetlands > Peat ... | reverse complement strand
AACGTGTCGTGGAAGTCCAGCTCGCGTACGGCCACACCATTTGCCCACGCGGCCCACTCCGGAGAGACGCGCACGGTGTGAGGTTCGCCCATCACCGTCGCGCCCGGCGACGCCGTGTGACAGCGCGCCTGGTCGCGAGCTGCGCTCACTGGCGCACGCCCGATGGATGCGGCGGCCACGGCGGCGTCATCGATGATCCGATTGACGACCATTTCGGCGACCTCATCACTGACCACGACATCATCGATGGCCACCTCGGCGATCTTCCACGCCAACTGCTCCTCGCGCGCGAGCAGTTCGTCACTGCGGTGGACTCGAACGGAGTGGTCGATCACGGGATTCTTCGGGTAATGGCCGCGCTGGCTCGCTTCAGCTCCGCGATTAAGGCGTCGGAGTCCATCGGGATGTCCTCGATCATTCCCGCGACCTGTATCGAGGCGACCACCTCGCCAAGTCGATTGAAGACGGGTACGGCTATCGACACCTCGCCGATGTCGCCTTGACCCTGTCCAAAGGCGTAGCCCCTTACTCGAATTGACTCCAAACTCTGTACGAACCCGGGACGATCGAGTACTTGGCCACTCGCAAGGGAGACGTTCTCAACTCCCTCCAACAATCGTTCGAGATCGTCGGGATCCAAGGAGGCGGCAAATACTCGCGCACCCCCCACCATCAGCGACACCTGTTCGCCCAGTGGTAACTGGTAGCGGGGCGCCGGCGTACTGAGAATGCGCATGACGAGGACCTGTGAGAGGTCATTGCGTAAATACAACATCGAAGTGAGCGCCGTCGATGCGGTCAGTTCCAAGAGCACGGGCTCGGCCAACTGCGTAATGCTATTCGTATGCAGATACGTATTGCCGTTGATGAACGACGAGAGTCCCAATCGGTACTGCACGCCCTCTCGTTCCACGTAGCCGTGACGGATAAGCAGATTGACTATTCGTTGCGTCGTCGCGAGATGCAATTGGGCCGCCGTCGAGATCTCCGTGAGCCTCATTGGGGCGCGGCCTTCTCGCAGAACTCGAAGAATGATGAAGGGTCTGTCGAGCGACCGAACTCCACTAACCGACGCGCCGTCTGACCCGGCCTCTTCGCCTCGATCGTCGACGTCGCTCTCGGCAGGCACGTGTTCTTGGTGCGACGTCACGTGCGTCACTGCCGTCTCATGCGCCGAACGAATTAACGTCGCCAATAGAAATTGTCCGTTGCGAGTCGCTATCGATCAGTGAGCGCAGTGGTGACTCGATCGGAGCTCGCCACGGTGAAGGGGCGTCGCGGTACACCTCCGGGCCGCGACGAAAGTGCTGCGCTTGTTCCTCGGTCTCGATGAAGGGCAACGTCATTGGAAAAAGCTTTTCACCTCGCGGCCGCGGACCGGCTTTGGAGACGTGGCCCCACAGGGTGTGCCCTACGACCTCCTCCGCCAAGGCAGCCGATTCGATGATCCGGTCAATGTCGACGCCCGTGCGGATGCCGAGTTCCTCCAAGAAGTCCACGAGGTCTTCGGTGGCAATCATCCTCGTCATTCTCCCGTGACCGGCATAGGGGCAGCCCCCCATGCCGCCAATCGAACTGTCCAGTACGAGGGTGCACGCGACGTCCAACGCCTGCAGTGCAGCGTACGCGGAGAGCAGCGCGGTACCTCTCGCGTCGTGCAAATGAAGATGGATTCTCGTGATGTTCGGCCAGCGCGCGCGGAGTGCGGTCACCATCGAGGACACCTGGTCGGGCATGTTCCACCCCATGGGGTCGCCAATCCACACCCGATCTACTTCGATGCCGGCCGCCTCCCAACTCTCAATTTGGTGGGCGAGCATTTCCAGTCGATACGTTTCGTCAAAGGGCCCGAGCCAATTCGAGCCCCACGCGGCATTAATGCCGACGCCGGCGCTCACCACTCCGTCAGCCAGCGCTTGCGCGATGGTGGCGTTCCAACCCTCGATCTCCGACTGCTGGGAACGATTGGTGTTGCGCCGTACGAAAACATCGCACAGGTGGACCAGGGTCTGGGGAACGACCGACGACTCACACAACGGTGGCATGTAGCGTCGCATTCTCTCTCGCCCCTGATCGTTGAGGGCCAGTGCCGTATAGCGAACTCCCTCCACCGGGGTGAACCGAGACACCACTTCTTCAATGGCGGCCATCTGGGGTGTCCACTTTGGGCTCACGAACGAACCCACGACGATGGTCCTGAGGCCCGTGCGCGACAAGGAATTGAGCAGTGCGACTTTTTCATCCACAGTAATATCGGCGCTCTCAATCTGCATTCCCTCTCGCATGCCCTCTTCGACTATTTCGACCGTAGGGTACTGCTGCTGGTCGACTCGCCCCGGCGTTGACGGATGATTCACCCTAAACCACCCTCGCATCGTGCAACTCTGCGATGGTCTCGGGTGAGTACCCGAGTTGCAGCAGGATCTCGTTCGTGTGTTGACCGAGCAGCGGCGGCGCCATCGACGGCGCCAACGCTTCGGAGTCAACGTGCACCCCAGAGCCAACCAACGACACTTTCTCGTGACCGGGTAGATCGATCACCACGTCGTGTATGAGTTGACGCTCAATGACCTGCGGTTGCGAGAGCGCATCGCCGATAGAAAGGACCCGGCCCACGGGAACGCTCGCCGCGGAGAGTTCCTCCTCCCACTCCGCTGCGCTGCGAGTTTGCAGCACTGACTCGAGTGCCTCGGTGAGTTCATCGCGGTTGAGTTTGCGATCGGAGCGACTCGCGAATCGGGGATCGCCCAGAAGTTCGACGCAACCAAGGACACGGCACAGGGACTCAAACTGCCGCTGCGAGTTCGCGGCAATGTTTAAAAGTCCCTTGCCAGTTTGAAAGGTGCCGGAAGGCGACGACGTCGCATTGTGATTCCCAGCGCGCACGGCAGTTCGATTGGTGACTAATTGATCTGAAACCACCCATCCCATGGATGTGATCGCGGTGTCGAGCATTGAGACGTCCAAGAACGTGCCGACGTCGTCGCGTGTGCGCCGTACGAGCGCCGCACAGATGGCCATCGCCGCGGCGAATCCACCAATCGTGTCGCACAAGGGAAAACCGATGCGTGTCGGTTCACCGTTGGGCGTGCCGGTCACGTCCGACATGCCGGCCAATCCCTGGACGATCTGGTCGTACGCGGGGCGATCAGCGAGGGGACCCTCTTGGCCGAAGCCCGTGATGGCGCAGTAGACCAGACGGGGATTGATCTCGTGGATTCGCTCCCACGTGAAGCCGAGGCGACCGAGAACGCCGGGCCGCATGTTCTCGACCAATACATCGGCGCTCTCGAGAAGCCGAACGAAAATCTCTTGGCCCTTTTCGAACTTGAGGTCCACAGCAATTGAACGCTTGCCGGCGTTTTGGGCGAGGAACGAGGCGCCCATGGAGATCCACGCCAATGCCGGGTCCTCGCCCATCTCTCGAGCGAGGTCGCCGGTGCCCGGAATCTCAATCTTGATGACGTCGGCACCGAAGAGACTCAGTTGGAACGAACTGAACGGCCCCGAGAGCACGGTGGTTAGATCAAGTACACGGGTTCCTTCGAGTAGTCCTGGCACTGATCGATCCTCACTGATTTTTCCAACTCCAGATGTTGGTGATTGCAAATTCGACGGGGTCGTCCACGGAGCACCGCGGGCATCCGTTGGGGCGAACGATCGCAGTTCGTGCGGACCGCTCGCCCCAACGGATAGGGGAAAATACCTGCTGGCCTACCCTTCCTTGGCGACCACCGTCGCCAACTGCGCGGGGTCAACCGTCGCCCGAGTGACGTTGTTCAGCGATGAGTCGAAGCCCTCCATAACGAATCCACTGAAGACGTTGTGGAACTTATTGAAGTCGTCATTGCCAGCAGCACCGTTGTAATTGATCTTCTTCCCGTGCTTGATGAGCGCCTTGCATTGCGCGTACGAGCTGCAGACCGTGCCGGGGGGATTGGACACCTTGGTGATGTCCTTCACCCAAACCTTGGGGTTGGTCGACTTGGCCAGGTCCATCGCCAACGAAGCGATGACAATGGAGTCGTACTCGTTGAACGTTGTCGGCAAGATCGTCGTCGTTCGCCACACGGACTGGTAGTCAACCAGGAAGTGGTTGTACGCGTTGTTGGTCACCGATGGCGACGCCGGAAGGGCCGCCGTCAACTCAGTCGAGGCCGTAGGACCGAACGCCTTGGCGTACGCACCTTGGGGGGCCGACTGGAGGTCGTCACCGATCCACGGCACGTTCATGTAGCCGAGTTGCTGTCCATCCGAGAACAACGTGGCGGCAGTATTTGAGTCCATCGAGTCGAAGACGACTGAAGGGTTGCCCGCGAACGCCTGCGTCAACTCCGTGCTGTACGACGACTGACCTGGCGTGAGCGTGATGTTCTGCTGCACCGTGCCGCCGAGCGCGGTGTACGCGGCCTTGAGCGGAGCGATGAATCCCTGTGAGTTGTCCGAGTTGTCGAAGATGAACGAAGCCGTCTTCAATCCCTTGCTGATGGCGTAGTACGCCATTGCAATTGCCTCGTTCGAGTCCGACGATGATGTGCGGAACACGTACGGGTAGCGCATGGTGTCCAACGTGGTGAGACCACCGACCATGAAGTCGACGACATTGTTCGGCTTGAACTGATTGATGACCGCCTCGATCGTCGGCGAGAACGGTCCAATGATTACCGTCGGGTGACTCAGCTCGAGCTTGCGAAACGCTGGGAGCGCGTCAACTGAGTCGGCCGCATCATCAACGTAGGAGCTCTTCAACTTTTGGTTGTTCAGCACGCCGCCGTTGTGATTGACCTCATAGATTCCCACGGCCACGCCGTGCGTACCCCACTGCGACAACAGTGACTTTGAACCCGTGAAGGGGAACATGCCCCCGACCACGAGCGTCTTGGGCTTCGCCGCGGCCGTCGAAGGACTGGAAATGAGACCCACCCCGCCGATTGACAACACTGTCGCGAAGGCCACCACAGTGGTCATTCCCCGACGCTGTCCCCGTATCCATCTAGTTACATTCATCTGGTACTTCCCCCTTATTGGTTTTACTTAGTGACAACGGGACTCTCCCGCTGCCAAATCTCATTTCAGGTCGGCCCGCCCGAGGAATATCGAAGCTAAGTCGAGTGACGCAATATCTGATGCAGGTCCGTGGACGTGGTTCGAGCCAGCGACAAAAATGTGAACGAAGTCGGCGTGCTTGAGGGCACGTTCCACGTTTTGCTCCACGACGAGCACCGCCGTGCTCGATGTGCGGATCTGTTCAATCTGGTTCCATACGACGTCGGTGTAGGCCGGCGAAAGTCCCGCGGTCGGTTCGTCGAGCATGATGACGGTAGGTTCGACCATGAGGGCTCGGGCAATTGCGAGCAAGTTCTGTTGCCCGCCCGAGAGAAATCCCGCCTTTTTTTCGCGCGCTTTGTCGAGATCGCTGAAGATGGCGAAGATCTCTTCCATTCGTGCGTCGGTGTTGCCCTTGGCTGCGAAGCCGCCAACTTCAAGGTTCTCGCGTACCGTCAGGCTCTTGAAGACATTGTCGTTCTGGGGCACGTAGACGAGGCCGTTGCGGGGAATCAGGTGACCTGGCATCTTGGTGATGTCAAGGTCGTTCACCTGAATCCGACCCGTCGAACACCGAAGGATTCCAACGAGTGTTTTGGCAAACGTCGATTTACCCGCACCGTTCGGACCAATAATCGTCGTAATCGTGCCCAACTCCGCAGTGAGCGAGATGCCGTTGATAATCGGCGTACGACCGTATCCGGCCGTGACGTTCTCAGTTAGTAGTGCTGGCATCGATCACCTCACCCAAATAGGCCTTGACCACTTCTTTGTTCGCCCGCAACTCGCTCAAACGTCCGGTCGCTAACGTGCGACCCTCCGCCAAGACAATGACGTGGTCACAGATCTTCTCGACGACGTTGAGGTTGTGCTCAATCATCAAAACGGTCACACCTTGGGCCTTGAGATCGAGGATGTAACCACCAATCCGCTCGATGAGGGCCGGATTGACGCCCGCCATTGGCTCGTCCAGGAGGAGTATCTTCGGTGACGCCATGACCGCTCTCGAGATCTCGAGCAACTTCTTCTGGCCACCGGACAACTCTCTGGCTCGATTGTCGCGCAGGGCGTAGAGACCGTAGGTCCGCAGGACTTCGAGCGCCCGCTCGACATTGAGCTTCTCCTCGCGCTTGGCGATTCCCGGACGAAACAGCAGATTGAAGAACGACTCGCCCGCCTGGTCTTTGGGCGCGACCAACATATTCTCCAGCACGGTCAGCCCACCAAACTCACGCGATAGCTGAAACGTGCGCATCAAGCCGAGTCTTGCGATTCGGTGACTCTCCCAGTTCGTCACGTCGGTGTCGCCGAGGTGTTCGCTTCCGCTGTCGCAGTTCATTGAGCCTGAGAGGATGTTGACGACCGTCGTCTTTCCCGCACCGTTTGGTCCGATGAGCGCCGTGATCTGATTCTTGGGGACACTGAACGTCGCCCCGTTAACGGCCCGCACGCCTTGAAATGCCTTCGTCAAGTCCTCACAACGAAGAGCCGAGTCGCCGTCAGGAATCGCAGAGATCCCCGGTTGAACGCTTTCACTCATGACCGGTGCCCCCTACTTCAATCTCGTTCGTGGTGACAAAGGCCGGTTTAGCGGCTTCCGTAAGTGTTCGCGACTTGGACTTGAAGAGTCGATCACTGAACTTGCTCGGTGACTCGCCGCCGCGACGAATCGGCTCGGGCACGACTCCTTGAGGTCGGAACCACAACATAACCATGAGCAAAATTCCAATGACCATCGCGTCGATGTATTCAATCAACCCGGCGTGGCCGGGAATCGCGGGGAGGAATGCGGGGAGGTGGACGAGCAACGTTTCCACCAATAGCGCGCCGACGAGCATGCCCACGTTGTTGCCGACGCCGCCGACGATGATGACCGCGAAGACCACGAAGGTCTCTCCTGGCAGCCACGCGGTCGGGTTGAAAGATCCGCCGAATTGGATGATCAATCCGCCGCCAATCCCGGCGTAGAACGAACCGATCAACATCGATGTCAATTGGTACCGGAACACGTTCTTCCCGAGCGCGGCCGCCACGCCATCGTCGTCTCGGATGGCTCGAAAGGTACGCCCGAGTGGCGAGCGCGTGATCCGACTCATCACGAACCACATGATCATCGAGATGACGCCCGTCACGACTGCGAATACCGGAATGAATGAATTCGTCGTGAGTTTGAAAACGCCGGCTAGCGGCTCGGGGATGTTGTACAGCCCGTCTGCGCCATTGAACAGTGGTACGTAGTTGATGCAGACGTCGTAGAGAACGAGTGAGAGTGAGATGAGCACCATCGCGAGGTAGTCGGTGCGGAGACGACGAAGTGTGATCAGGGCCACAATGACCGCGAACGCCGACGCCGTCAATCCGCCAATCAAGAGGTTGATCGGGAACGGGAGACCCCAGCCCAAAATGTAGTGCTGGCCGGTTCCCGCGGAGTTTGGCAGACTCACCGCTCCCGTCACGTACGCACCAATAGCGACGAATCCGATGTACGCGAAGTTGAGGATGCCCGTCTCGCCGTACTGGATGTTGAGTCCCATCGCCAAGATGAAGTAATCGAAGAGAAAGAAGACGAGTGTGAAAGCGTAATACCAAAAGGCAGACATACCTAACCCTTTCCAGGTCGCGCGAACAGACCGCTGGGCCTGAACAGGAGCGTCAAAATGAGGATGATAAATGCGATGTCGAGCTTGTAGGCCGGATTGATAAAGGCGGCCGACACTTCGGTCGCCAGTCCGATGAGTACGGCGCCGGCCATGGCGCCGTAGATGCTTCCGACTCCGCCGACGATGACCGCGGCGAATATGACGAAGAGAAAGAGTTCCCCTGAGGCGGGCGTCAGGTTCCCTTCAGTGAGTCCCAAGACCGAGCCCGCCAGTCCGGCCAGCGTCCCCGATAAGAACCAAGTAATCGTTGTGATGCGCCGCGTATCAATACCGCTCGTCATGGCGAGGGTCGTATTGTCCGACATTGCGCGCATGGACTTGCCCAATCGAGTCGTCTTCAAGAGAACGTGTACGCCAGTCATAATGACGATCGCTATGGCCATGATGATGAGTTGGTTCTTCGTGAGCAGCAGCGGACCAATATGGAGGGCTCGGTTAATGGCGACGTTGTAGAAGCGAACGTTCGCGCCCCAGATCGAATACATCAAGTTCAATAAAATGAGTGACAATCCGAACGTCACAATCAGAACGTAGAAGGTCTTGTTGAAACGCCGCGCGAATGGGCTGAGAATTAATTGGCTCAATACGACTGACAAGACTCCCATTGCGAGAGACCCACCGATGAGGGCGACCCAGATATTCCAGTGCAGCAACTCATTGTTGAGCACATAGGTAATGAACGCCCCGAGTGCCATGAAGTCGCCGTACGCGAAGTTGATGTAGTTAGTGATCCCAAACTGAAGGCTCAGCCCAACCGCTGCAATCGTCAGCACCGAAGCGGTCACCAGCCCGAAGCCGAACGCAAACCAGAACAGTTGCACCTGAACCTCCCCCCATTTTTGGCGCATCGTTCCAGGGTGTTACCCCCAAAATGAACTTGATAGTTACTATCATAATTGACGGTCCCGAGTCAACCAAAGATTGGAAATTTATTTATCCTGATGAAAGGCCTATTACGAAATATGTACGATGAAGGGTCCACGAGAGCCGAGTCGTCATCCCCGTTTTTTCTCAACTTCGACAGACGCTCTACTTCATTTGACCGCGTGAAGGGCTGTCGTCGCGACCTCCATCAACGTAGGCAATGCGGTCCTTCGGATGTCGACCGTGGCGCAGATTCGATGGTCATTCGGCGCGATCCTCAATTACTTAAGGAACCTGCTCCTACCAGCCTTCGAAGGGCGGAAACCTAGGGGATTGCCTCAGAATCACCCGGTCGATTTCTGATCCTTCCGTGTGTCAACTCAGTCGATATGGGCCGCCATGCGTTCACCTTTTTGATCGGTGACGTGCTCTGCCGACCGAAAGGACGAGACCGGCGATCGCGAAGACCGGTAGTGCCACACACGCCAACGTATTGACGTGGGCCACGTCGCTCAAGAGAGCGACGACACCGAGAAGAAAGAGCACCATGACGGTGATCTCGGGTGTGTCGCCGACGAGGAAGTCCCACCAGAACATGCCAAGACCTTTGACGACCCGCCCCAGCCGCACCGTGACGTTTCTCACGGCATACCCGTCAACACTGGGCGCCTGTCACGGATGCTTCGAATAATCACGAACACCGCCAACGCGTATAACACAACGAACCCCAGGAGCAACGAGTCGCCGCCCGGCCATCGAACACGCAGGCCTTCGCCGGTCCAAAATGTTCCAAAACTCACCAACATGATGCCCACCGCCATCTTCATCGCATTCTCGGGAACCCGAGAGAGCTGACGAGCGACCACGACGCCAACAATGGCGACCACGACAATCGCGACGGCAGCGACGCCAATGGCGAGAGCGAGACGATGCGCCGACGATCCAAGAGTCAACACGGCGACCACGATCTCGACTCCCTCCAGAAACACACCCTTGAAGGCCACGACGAAAGAGACTCGATCGCGACCAACGGTCGCGCCCTGCGCGCGGAGCGACGCGACCGTCGCTTCGTAAATCGCATCTTCGTCGTGCATGCCGATGTAACCACTGGTGCGCAGGACGGCTTTGCGCAACCACTGCAGGCCAAAGATCAATAACACGGAACCAACGACCAACCGAAGTACGTCCAGCGGCACGCGCACGAGAGCCGGACCGAATATTGTCACCAACCCTGCGAGCGCAATGAGTGCGACACCGGTACCTTCGATCGCGGATCGCCACCCTCGGGTATGTCCGACGGCGATCACGATGGTGAGCGCTTCTACCATTTCGACCGTCGCCGCCAGGAAGACGGCGCCAATCAAGACGACGACGGTGGACAGCGAATTGACGCTTGCGAGCATCACACCTCCTCTTCTCGGGCGTCCATGACAAAACACTCCGACGATTCAAATGAAACCTTTACGTTGCTCTCGCGCTCGTAACGACGAGTCGAAAAGATCTTGGTCAGGGTCGCGCCGTCGCCCAGCGTGACGACGTGCTCGTAGCCTCGACCATTGAAGGCCACGTCGAGCACTTCGCCCCCCATGCCGTCGCCCCGGCTCGGCGCACTGAGTGTGACTCCCGTGGCGCGAACGAAGAGCTTCAACTCCTTGGCGGGGTCGAAGCAGTTGTTGGTACGCGCGCGCACCCGCTGATTGGGTGCAAACGGTAACGAGACTTCGACATACTCCGAGTCGCGCGCGTGCACCGTCGCGACGTTGAACTCACCAGAAACGCCAGTGAATCGAGTGACGAAGCAATTGCGTGGGCGACGATACACATTCTCGGGAGTGTCGAACTGTACGAGCGATCCTCGGTTCAGTACGCCCACCTTGTCGGCCAACGCGAAGGCCTCACTTTGATCGTGGGTGATGTAGATAGCGGTGGCACCGGCCTCACGCGTCAACGTCGCGATCTCGATTCGCAACTGCTCACGCCGGTCCGCGTCGAGATTGGAGAGCGGCTCGTCGAAGAGGATGAGACCAACGTCGGCCGCGAGCGCACGCGCGAGGGCAACTCGCTGTTGTTCGCCACCCGAGAGTTCGTTGGGATAGCGATCGGCCAAATGCGTAATGCCCACCCGCTCCAAGAGTCCCGCCACGCGCTCGCGACGTTCCACCTTGGAACGTTGCGAGTTGGCGAGCGGGAAGGCGATGTTCTTACGTACGCTCAGGTGGGGCCAAAGGGCGTAGTCCTGAAAGACCATGGCGACGCCGCGCCGCTCCGGCGGGTGAAAGGTCTTTGGCCCGGACACGCACTCCCGATTGATTTCGATCGTGCCACTCGTGGGCCGTTCAATTCCCGCGACACAGCGCAGCATCGTCGTCTTACCGGAACCGGACGGACCGAGCAGAACGACGAACGTTCCCGGCTCAATCGCGAGATGCACGTCGGCGAGGGCGGCCTTTCCCTGGAACTCCTTGCAGAGCGCCTCCACCGAGACGCTCGCCGGCTCGGGGCGCGTAAACGTGGCCATCAGTCCACCACACTCCAACCGACCCTGCGCCACCCGGCGGGCGTGACGAGTCGGTAGATCCCGAGTGCGACGACGATAACCCCGAACATCTCCAACATCGTGAGAACGGTCATTGCCGTTCCCGTGCCTATCTGAAAGTTGGTCAAATAGGACTGAATCGTCACGGAGGCCGGCTCTTGGCTCGGCGGGTAGAGGATTTCGGAGATGGCGAGTTCCGAGATTGTCTTCGCGAAGGTGAGCAGCCAGCCCCACACCAACACCCGCGACATGAGGGGCAGATTCGTCGTACGCCAACTCCGCCAGCGTCCCGCCCCGTGCACGCGCGCCGCTTCGGACAAGGAGGATTGAATCTGGCTGACCGGTCCGGCCATGAAACGCGTCTGGCCCGGAACGGCCGAAGCGATGAGGCCGAGCATCAGTAACGGCAACGTCTTGTAGATGTCCACCACGTGGTTGGTGATGAATCCCTGGTCGTAAAAGAAGATGTAACCAACGCCGAGGACGACTCCGGGAATTGCAATCGAGCCGAGTAGGAAAATGTCGGTGATCCTTTGGCTCCAGCCACCGCGCGAGGCCGCCATTCGCCTCGCCAGAATCACCGCCAGTACGCCCGTCGCGGTCGCCACGATGAGGCCAAGTTGGTTCGAAAGCAGTAACGGTGACCCGAGACCGTTGTCGACCAGCGAGGGGTGAAGGATCTGCTTGTAATAGGTCAACGTGAAGTGCACGTTCGTGGCGCCGGCGTCACCGAGATTCTGAACGAACGAACCGACCACCGCACCGATGATCGGCACGCCGAGCGCCACGAAGACAACGAATCCCACTCCCGCGGTTGCCGCGATGCGCGAACCCGTGCTGAGCTGCCGACGACGTGGCGCACGCGTACGACCCGAGAGCACGGCGTACGCCTTGTTCTTGCGCATGGCCACCGACTGCAGTGCGATCGGTGGCACGGTTGCGAGAATCAAGACTGCGGCAATGACGGCGGCAACCGGAAAGTTGGCCGGAAAATTCGAAATCGCCGAGACGAGGGTGTAGGTCGCCAGTGGGAAGTGGGCGTGGTAGCCCAGCGTGTCGGCAACACCGAAATCACTGATTGTCTCAGCAAAGCTGATTGCGAGCGCGCCGAGCAGCGCGGGTGCGACGATTGGCAACACGGTCTTCATCGTTTGAACGCGTCCGGCCCCGTGAATGCGAGCGGCGTCCTCAAACTCAGGTCCGAGACCCTGGAGGCCCGCCGCAATGATGAAGAAGGCGAACGGCAGCGCGGTCGACGTCAACACCAGCACGATGCCGAAGGGACCGAAAAACTCGCCGTAGAGCCACGAAAGATTGAGCCCGAGGGCGTGCGCGGCACCGTAGGGCTGCAACAAATCGGTCCAGCCCTGAGCCATGATCCACGTCGGCATCAAGAGAAGCAACCACATCGTGACCGTCCAAAAGCGCCGCGCGCCGATGTTCGTTCGCTGAACCAACCAGGCGAGTGCGGTCGCGCACACGACCGAGAGGACGGCGACAAGTGACGCGACCCACAATGAGTTCAAAATGCCCTTCAAGGTATAGCCCTCGAGGGCCTGACGAATGTACGTGAAGGTAAGCCACTGGGGGCCCTGCGAAAAGAGACGTGGGCTCACGGCGAGAATCAGAAAGCACATGACGGGCACGATGATCAATAGCGAAAGCACGACCCACACGACGAGTCCACCAACAGTAAATCGACGGGGTCGCCACGCGGCAGTCGTCGTGGTCGGTGGAGGGGTCGAAAGTGCGTCAGCGACGCCGGCGCCGACGATGAGATCAGTCACGGGTCACCGACGACGAAGTCCGAGCACCCCGACACAGTGCGCTGCACCGGGGTGCTCGGATCGATTCCACGAAGAGGTTGAAATCGCGGACTAGGCGGGAATGATGTTCTTGTCAAACCACGTGTTGATGGTCGACTCCAATGGTCCCCACACGTACGGATTGATGGTGATGGCGTGCGTCGACGCGAGGGGCGGAATAATTTTGTTCGCCGGCTTCTCACCGTTGAGTACCGGCCAGAAGAGCGAGTCACCCTGCGGGTCACCCGTTTGCATGGCGTGTTGACCGCCCGAGGACATCACCCAGTCCACGAACTTCTGAGCGTCTTGCCGGACGACTTTGGGCGCTTTCGCGTCCACGCCGATGGCGCTCGGTAACGCCACCGAATAGTTCAGGTACTTCACGCGCACACTCGGGAACGAGCCGTTGAGCTCGTCGCCGTAGCATGCCGAACTCTGCACGACGGCCATGTTGATCGACCCGATCTCCATCGCGCCCAAGGTTGGACCGTTTGTCGAACTAACCAGCAGCCCATTCTTGGCGAGGGCGGAGAAGAAACGCTCGCCCTTCGTGACTGCACCCGAAGACGAACCACTCTTGTAGTGCGCGATCTCGTTCATAACGCCAGCAATTAGTGGGAACGTGGGTCCAGATTGCGCGGGGTCGTTCATGCCCATCTGGCTATTGAACTTCGCCTCGGTCAGTTGCGACCACGTGGTGGGCAATTGACTGGGCTTCACTTTGGCCGAGTTGTAACAGAGCGCACCCGTCACGGTGAGCCCGGTCGGACTAAAACTGCCGTCCGTGGGAACGTTCGCCTTGCCGAGCGGGTTGAAGGAGACTTTAGGCACGCTGTTCTTGACGAGCATGCCCTCCTTGTCCAGTTCGGCGAAGGCCGTCGCGCCGTCAACCCACAGAGCGCCCCACTTTGGGTTGTTCCCTTCGGCCTGTATCTGCTGGAGCAGCGGACCGGTCGAGTTGTCATTCAACGTCACGGTGAATCCGGGGTTCGTCGCATTGAACGCGGCGACCGCGGCGTGGTCGTAGCCCTGGGCTGAGTACAGCACAAAACCGGGATTCGACGCGGCGTGAGCCGGTGCGGCAACCCAAATCGTGGACGCGGCCAAAGCACTCGTGGCGAGAACGAGACGGAGGCCGGGAATACTTCTGCGGTGGATGGTTGGTTTCATGCTGGACTTTTTATTCCGGCCGGATTACTCAATCGTGATGTTCTCTCGATGGTTTCGCAACAACCTCACGATCACTGGGTGACTTTTTTGAACGGAATTTGAGATCGAGAATGCAACGCACGACATTTCACAGTCCGTCGTCGACCAGCCACAACAATGGGCCCGCTCGGTCGCGACACGAGCGTCGTCGTGTCGACCAACATCTCGTAAGAGCGACGCGCGTACGGAGTGGAAGTAGTGACAGCCGTTCAATCGCTCGTCGGCG
>Ga0208586_1000494_pt1 | contig 14350 bp, 15 predicted proteins | sample NGESurshal072012_6_FD_184471 | JGI IMG/M metagenome (GOLD analysis project Ga0208586, IMG submission 184471) | Arctic peat soil microbial communities from Barrow, Alaska - NGEE Surface sample 53-3 shallow-072012 (SPAdes) | ecosystem: Environmental > Terrestrial > Soil > Wetlands > Peat ... | reverse complement strand
GCCGCTCGGTCACCCGCACCGCAGCCTGCAGAATCTGGATCCTCGAACTTGGTCGCATCTCATAACTTTACCATCCGGAAGGTAAAGTTACTCGCCTAGTGCAGCACCGCGTTAATCCTTCGAGGGCTGGGTCCAGTCGTTGAGGTAGAGGAGCCCGGCGCAGTCGATGGCTTCTTCGGGAGTTCCGGTGGGCCAGCCGGACGGCAGGATGTTGGGTTCGTAGCCGTCGCGGCTGGCCAGGTATATGGCGAATTCCCAGTGGTCGTGGTGGCCGTTCCATTTCAGCCGGCACAGTTGCTGCACATCGCCGTCGGGGGTGGCGGCATCGATGTAGGCGTAGCTGCCGCGCCAGCGCACGTCCAGGCTGCTCAGCTGCGGCCAGTGCTGTGCATGGTGGGCAGCGACCCGGCGTTGCAGCGTGGTTTTGGCGGTGTCGTTCAGTCGGGCCATGAGCTGTATGGTGCCCTGTCCGGCGTGCCGGGCTGGCGAGGACCCGCGGTCACGGTAGTGATCTTCCCCGCGACCGGCGGGCCCTCCCTCGCCCCGGCCGCGGGGAGGAAACACGATGGCAGCGCCAGCGGCGTCCACTTTGCTCATAGACGATGCGATCCGAAAGCCGCTGACGGCGCTGGCTCGTTCACAGAAGGCATCCCATCGCCTGGTGGTACGGGCGCGGATCGTGTTAGCTGCCGCCGATGGCGTGCCCAACGCGGAGATCGCCCGGATGCTGCCGCTCAGCGAGGACACCGTGCGGACCTGGCGTGGCCGGTTCATCGACGGCGGCATTGCGGGACTGGCCGACCGTCACAGGACAGGGCGGCCGCCCCGGTACGGCCCGGAAGTGCATCTGCGGATTGTCGCCACCGTCACCAGCGAGAAGCCCGAAGCCGGCTCGGTATGGACGCACCGGCTGATCGCTGAGCATCTCGCCGATGTCGGGATCTCGGCCTCCCAGATCGGGCGGATACTGGCTGACCTAGACCTCAAACCCCATCGCGTGCGCGGCTGGCTGACCCGCCCCGACGACGCCGGCTTCTTCACCAAAGCCACCGCAGTGTGCGACCTTTACCTGCACAAACCCGCCGGATCGATCGTGGTGTGCGTCGATGAGAAGACCGCGATAGGCGCCCGTAGCCGCAAGCACCCCGGACACCGGGCTGCGCCTGGCCGGGTGGCCCGCCGCGAATTCGAGTACATCCGCCATGGCACCGTGTCGGTCATCGCCGCGCTGGATGTGCACTCCGGGCAGGTCATCACCGAGGCCATCAGCCGCAACAACTCTGCAACGTTCATCAGCTTCCTGGCCATGCTCGACGAGCACCTCGATCCGGGGCTGACCATTCACCTTGTCCTGGACAACGGCTCCTCGCACACCTCGAAAGCCACCAGGAAATGGCTGGCTGCCCGTCCGCGCTTTCAGGCCTGTTACACCCCCAAGCACGCGTCCTGGCTTGACCAGGCCGAACTGTTTTTCTCGATCCTGACCCGCAGGCTCCTGCGCCGAGGCGAGTTCACCTCCCGCCAGGATCTTGCGGACAAGATCGAAAACTTCACTGTCGTCTACAACCGCACCGCCAAGCCCTACCGCTGGACCTACGACGGCCGGCCCCTCAAGGTCACCTGACCCCCAGAAGGACTAACGCGGCGCTGCACTAGGGAACGCGGCCCCGCCCGGCTACCGAAGCTCGTCCGCCCCAGGCTCGCGCAGCGGGCGCAGACCCCCGGGCAGGTCGGGGAGCTGGAAGGAGTACCGGCCGAGCATGTTCACGTGGTGGCGCACGAACGGGAAGAGGCGAGCGACGTCCGCCTCGCGCAACCAGGGCGTTGAGGACCAGGCCGAGCGCGCCGATCTGGTCCTCCATGCCGTCGTGATAGTTCTGGTAGAGCTGTCCGGCCCTGCCGTGGAAGATCTTCCGGGCCAGGGCGTGGCGGCCCTCCTGCAGGTTGGCCTGCGTCTCGATCTGCCTGCGGTAGCCCGGTTCGCCGGCCAGGCGCAGGATGTGCACGGTCTCGGCGATCTGCCCGTAGTGGGTGATGGCGTCGCCCAGCGGGGTGGGCTCCGTATCGCTTTAGGCTCCCCGGCTAGCTACCGGCTTACAGTAGTGTCACCACGAGTATTCCCAGGTCAGGATAGGGATACTGTCATCCTCGACACCGCCCGCGCGAGGGACGAGCCTGGGAGCATGCGATACGACAGCAGCATCACCTCCCTGTCCTGGATCCCGTCCGAGGCAGTCACCGGCCCGACCCGGCTGGCCTTCGACTCGGGACTCAGCCACTACGACGAGCCGCCGGACGCCGAACTCGGGGAACTCCGGGCGGCGGACAGGTTCCGGTTCGCCAACGCCCTGCGAGCCTGGATCGACGTCGCCGACGACGGGCAGATCAGGGACGCCGGCTACGCCGGGTCCGGCCTGATCGGCTCCACCGCGCTCCAGCTGGCCGGACTGCGCTACCGCTTCCAGGCCGTCAAGCTGCCTGACATCCAGTGGCCGCCCGAGTACGGGCCGGGCTGGGTGCGGTTCGTGCAGACCGTTGGCGGCCGCACCGGGGTGCCCATGCCCCGGCCGGTCAAGCACCCCCCCTACGTGCAGTGGCTCGCCCCGCTGGTGTGGACCACGCTGACGCTGACCCTGCACGCCGACGGCACCATCGAATCCGCGATGACCGGGGCGAGCGCGTTCCCCCGGCACTGGGTCTACGGCGCCGACGGCCGCCTGAGCCACAAGTCCGGCCTGACCGACTACGCCGGCTGGTCCAGCACGTCGTTCGGTAAGCACAGCCCCTGGGGCGACGAGGATTCCCCCGCCCTGGTCACCGCGGTCGAGACCGCCCTGGAACGGGCGCTGTCCGTGCAGCTCATGCACGGCGCGGCCAGGCCGGTGATCAGCCGGTCCAGCGAGGGCGACACGCTGGTCCGCCAAGGCGAGCCCGGCACATCGGTCTACCTGGTGCTGGACGGTGTCATCCGGGTGGAGCACGACGGCAAGCCGCTCGCGGAGTACGGCCCGGGGGCCATGCTGGGTGAGCGGGCCCACCTGGAAGGCGGCAACCGGACCTCGTCGCTGGTCGCGGTCACCGACTGCCGCGTGGCGTCGGTCGAGGCCAGCCAGTTCGACCACGACGCGCTCGTGGAGCTGTCCGGGGGGCACCGGCGCGAAGACGCCGGACCGGGCTGACGTGCGCGTACACCTCTGCGGCGTGCGCGGCTCGACACCCGCACCAGGCGCGGAGTTCCTCCGTTACGGGGGCCACACGTCATCCGTGGCGATCAGCCACGACGATGCGGCCGGGCCAGCGCTCGTCCTGGACGCGGGCACCGGCCTGCGCCGCGTCACCTCCCTGCTCGGCGGCGGGCCCTTCACCGGCACCATCCTGCTCACCCATCTGCACTGGGATCATGTGCACGGCCTGCCCTTCTTCCGGGGCGGCGACCGCGACGACGCCTGGGTGACCCTGCTGCTGCCAGCCCAGGAATCCGGGGTGAGCGCGGCCGCGGCGCTGGCCCGCGGCATGTCCCCGCCCCATTTCCCGATCGGCCCGGAGGGATTGCGCGGCGACTGGACGTTCGCCTCCCTGCCCCCCGGCCCGCTGAAGGCCGAAGGCTTCACGGTGGAGGCCCGCGAGGTTCCGCACAAGGGCGGCCGGACCTACGGTTACCGGGTCAGCGACGGCCACTCGGTGCTGACCTACATCCCCGACCACTGCCCCACCGCGCTGGGACCCGGCCCGGACGGGCTGGGCGAATACCATCCGGCCGTGCTGGACCTGGCGGCCGGCACGGACCTGCTCATCCACGACGCGTTCCTGCTCGCCCCGGAGGTACCCGCCGAGGCGGTGTTCGGGCACGCGGCCGCGGAGTACGCGGCGGGCCTGGGGGCGAGGGCCGGGGCGCGGCGGGTGGCGCTGGCCCACCACAAGCCGGACCGCACCGACGACGAGCTGGATGAGGTGGCCCGCTCGTTCGCCCCCGGCGGCCCTGCGGCCCCGCTGACGCGGCGTGCCCTGGGCCCATCAGGCCTACCTGACACACCGGAGATCTTCGTGGCCGCGGAGGGCGGGATACTCGAGCTATGACCCCTGCCGCACCCGCTGCCGATGCCCTCGTGGTCGGTTCCGGCCCTAACGGACTGTCCGCAGCCATCACGCTGGCCCGGGCAGGCCTCAAGGTCCGGCTGATCGAGGGCTCGGACACGCCGGGCGGCGGCTGCCGGACCGGTGAGCTGACCCTGCCGGGGTTCCAGCACGACGAGTGCTCGGCGGTCCACCCGCTGGCCGCGTCCTCCCCGTTCTTCACCAGCATCGACCTGGCCGCGCACGGAGTCACCCTGTGCACCCCGAAGGTGGCGTTCGCCCATCCGCTGGACGGCGGGCGCGCCGCGGCGGTCACCGGCTCGGTTGAGGAGACCGCGGGCAGCCTGGGCCGGGACGCGGGCGCCTACCGGCAGCTGATCGGCCCGCTGGTCCGCGACAGCGGGCTGACCCTGCCGGAAATCCTCGCCCCGATCAGGTCCGTGCCCCGGCACCCGCTGGCCATGGCCCGGTTCGGCCTGGAGGGCCTCCTGCCCGCCAGCGTGGTGGCCCGCCGGTTCCGCACCGAGGAGGCGCAGGCCCTGTTCGCCGGGGTCTCCGCTCACTCAATGCTGCCCCTGAGCGCCCCGGTGACCAGCGCCTTCGGGCTGCTGCTCACAATGACGGCGCACACGGTGGGCTGGCCGGTGGTCGAGGGAGGCAGCGCCCGGCTGGCCGGGGCGCTGCTCGCGGAACTCGCCACCCTGGGCGGCGAGGTGGAAACCGGCCGGTGGGTACGGTCGCTGGACGAGCTGCCGCCCGCCCGGGCCGTCCTGCTCGACGTCACCCCCCGCCAGCTGCTGGCGCTGGCCAGCCGCCGGCTGTCCGGACGGGAACAGTCGGCGCTGCGCCGGTTCAGGTACGGCCCCGGGGTGTGCAAGGTGGACTTCGCGCTCAGCGGTCCGGTGCCCTGGGCGGCTCCAGCCTGCCGGGAGGCGGGCACCGTGCACCTCGGCGGCACCCTGGCCGAGGTGGCGGGCAGCGAGGCCGACGTGACCGCCGGCCGGATGCCGGAGCGCCCGTACTGCCTGGTGGCCCAGCCCGGCGTGGTGGATCCCAGCCGCGCACCGGAGGGCCAGCACACCCTGTGGGCGTACTGCCACGTGCCCTCGGGCAGTCCCGCGGACGTCTCCGGCCTGATCGAAGCCCAGATCGAGCGGTTTGCGCCAGGGTTCCGCGACCTGATCCTGGCCAAGTCGGTCCGCACCGCCACTGACATGGAGCGCTACAACCCGAACTACGTGGGCGGCGACATCAACGGCGGGGCCGGGACGCTGCTGCAGACCGTGCTGGGGCCCACCCCGCGCTGGAACCCGTACCGGACGGCGATCCCCGGGGTCTACCTGTGCTCTAGTTCCACCCCGCCCGGCGGCGGCGTGCACGGCATGTGCGGCCAGAACGCCGCCCAGACGGCCCTCGCTGACCACTTCTCGTGACCGCGGGGTCTGCCCGGCAGGGCCTGACCAGGCCCGTTGCCTGCCACGCCGAACTCGGCACGCCGGACATAAGAGTCGCTCGTCGGGCAGCATCGAACGCTTTCGCCAGAAGGTCGCCGCTGGTCTTGTCTGCGCCGTGCCGTTCCGCACCGCCGCGACTTCCTCGTAGTAGCCGACCCGGCTGGTCGCGATGACCGTCAGCCTCCAGGCATGCAGGAGCCGCTGCAAATGCCGGTAGCCGGCCGGGTCATGCGCAGCGTCGACGGCTTCGCGGTACTGGCGGAGTTCCATGGCTGGGTCATCCTGAACCTGCTCGGCCGGGGCGGCAGCTCGCTGGGCGAGGAGGAGCTGACCGGGCAGATCGTGCACGGCCTCAAGATCGGCGAGGACGCGGTGCACGCGGCGGCGGCCGAACTCGCCTGGCATGGGCTGATTAGCCGGGTGACCCAGGCGGGCGAAGGGACGCGGCTGGCTCTCACGGCCGCCGGCGCCGCCCGTTTCGACCAGATCCAGGGCGGTATCAGCGAGGTCACCGCACGGCTGTACGGCGGGCTGCCCGAGACGGACCTGGCCATCGCGCACCGCGTGCTGGCCACCGTGACCGAGCGCGCCAACGCCGAACTCGCGCACACCGGACCGGCCACAGCCCGCTGATCTGCCCCGGCCAGAGCCGACCCGGCCCGCTGGCCGCCTACGGGATGAGCGCGATCTTGCCCTGGGTGTGACCCTCCATGATGGTCTGGTGCGCCTGCGCCACCTCGGCCAGCGGGAAGGTCCGGGACACGATCACCTGGAGCTTCCCGTCCTGGGCTAGCCGGGCCAGCTCCAGCCGGGCGGCCGCCCGGATCTCGGTGCCCGGGTCGGCACCGGGCGCCCCGCCCAGCACCTGGATGCCGGTGGCCAGCCCGCGCTCGAACGAGACGATGGTGGCGATCCTGGTCCGGTCGGGCACCAGCACGAACGACACATCCAGCGCCTCGTCCGAGCCGGTCAGGTCCAGCGCGACATCGACGCCGTCCGGCGCGATTCCCCGCACCCGGTCCATCAGGCCCAGGCCGTACTCGACCGGGATCGCGCCCAGACTGCGGAGCAGGTCGTGGTTCGCCGGCCTGGCTGTGGCGATCACGGTGGCGCCGCGGTCCACCGCGAGCTGCACCGCCATCACGCCCACTCCCCCGGCAGCCCCGTTGACCAGCACGGTGTCCCCTGGGCCCACCCCGGTGGCGGCCAGCAGATGCCAGGCAGTCACGCCGGTGAGCATCAGCCCGGAGGCCTGCGCCCAGTCCAGCGTGTCCGGTTTGGGTACCAGCGCGGACGCCGGCACCACCAGCTGGGCGGCATAGGCGCCAGGGGCCCGGAAGGCGATCACCTCGTCTCCGACCTCGATCGGGCCGGCCGGGCCTGCCGCGTCGGGCCCGACCGCGGTGACCGCGCCGGAGGCCTCCGAGCCCAGCCGCAGCGGCAGCCGCGCAGGGTCGGTGCCGAAGTCCCCGCTGTAGACCTTGCAGTCGACGGGGTTGACGCCCGCCGCCCGGACCTGGATGAGCGCCTCACCCGGACCGGGCTCCCCCGGCCCCTGATCGGCGATCTCCAGAACATCGGGTCCGCCGAAGGCGGTCGCGATTACGACAGCTGACATGTCAGCCCGAGCCCCCCTTCGCTACCGCTTTCGTCCTCCCGGGGTCATTCCCTCCGGCGCGCCCGCGAACCGATGACCCCGGACGCCCGCCAGGCCAGAATCGACCGGCGCGAGAACGCGGTGAGAATCGACTGCGCACTTCCGGCCGAAGCGACCGAAAACAAGGACGCCACCGAGCCGACTGACCCGATAGACAAAAGCGAACCAGCCGACCCGATCGAGAGAATCGAGCCGGCCGATCCAATGGACAGGATCGAGCCGGTCGACCCGATACTCAGGATCGAGCCGACTGAGCCTGCAGCCGACGGGCTGGCCGGTGGTGAGCCAGCGGACAATGGGTTACGGATGCTCCGCATGATGGCATTCTCGCAGCCCCCGCAGATCACAACCGGAAGCGGGCCGCGCGAAACCGTCAGACGGGCCGGCCCGCCGCAGCCTCGAGGGATTCGGGGTGCACGCGGCGGTAATGCTCAGTCAGGACTTCACTGGCCTGGCCGGGCTTGTGGGCGATGGTGCGCTGGCATATCTCGCAGCGCAGTACCGGGAGCTGCGTCACGGTAACGGGATAACGGGGCTTACTCATCTCAGGCCCCATGATGCCAGACCCGGACGCTCCGATCACCCCGCAACGCCGTTAAATATGCAGCTCCCGGCCCCTTAGTCGGACAGGCACCCGAGAGCCGGACAACACGCAAGATGATCATTAACCACGCCTGTGGCTTGCAGGAAGCTGTACGTGATCGTCGATCCGACGAACGTGAAGCCGCGCCGTTTCAGGTCCTTGCTGATCCGGCCGGACAGCTCGGTCTTGGCGGGCAGTTCCGCCGTCGTGCGCGGGCGGTTGACCAGGGGCTGGCCGTCCACCCAGGCCCACAGGTAGCTGGCGAACGACCCGTGCTCCTCCTGGGCCGCCAGGAACGCCCGGGCGTTCCGCACCGTGCCCGCGACTTTCAGCCGGTTGCGCACGATGCCGGGGTCGGCCAGCAGCGCCGCCAGCTTGGCGTCCTCGTATCCGGCGATCCGCTCCGGGTCGAAACCGTCCAGCGCGCGGCGATAGTTCTCGCGCTTGCCGAGGATCGTGGACCAGGACAGACCGGCCTGGGCGCCCTCCAGGAGCAGCATCTCGAACAGGTAGCCGTCGTCCCGGGACGGGCGGCCCCACTCGTCGTCGTGGTAGGCGCGCATCGCGTCCGAGCTCTCGGCCCAGTCGCAGCGGTGCGGTGCGTCGGGTTCGTTCATCAGGGCCAGCGTCCCACGAGACACCGACACCCGCGGTCATCCCTCTGGCGGGGCTCCTTCATCCGACGCCGGAACCCCCAGCATCTCCGCGAACCGGGCCACCATCATGTCCCGGCCCTTGACCTGGGCCACCACCTCCGCCGGGAGGAGATCCTCGCTGCCGGGCCGCTGGCCCGAGCCGCCCTCGGGACCGATCGGCACGACGATCCCGGGCGGCGCCGGCTCGTACCGGCTCAGCCCGGCGTCAGGGTCACCGGTCCCGGCGGCGTCCGGTCCCGCCTCGATGAGCGACCGGATGTTCCCGGCCACGATCGCGGCCTGCCGGCTCGCCGCGCCCGCCACCTTGCGGTCCGCGGTGGACACGTCCCCCAGCGCGAACACCCGGTCCTGCCCCGCGACCTGCAGCGTGGGCGTGACCTCGATCATCCCGTCCGCGGTGCGGGCCCCGGCGAGGCCGCCAGCCAGGTAGTCGCTGACCGGGATGACCCCGTAGCAGCGGAACCAGAGGTCGGCGGTCACCTCGCGGCCGGCCTGCGTGGCCACCGTGAACGTCCGCAGCTCCCCCGGCTCAGTGGGCGGGGCGGCCCGCAACGGGCTGCCCAGCAGCACCTGCACGCCCAGCTCTTCGAGCTGGCGGCGCAGTTCCGCCTTGAGGTCGGCGCGGAACGGGCCGCCGAGCACCTCGTCGGCCACGTCGACCAGCGTCACCTGCTTCGACGGCCAGACCGCCTTGATCTCCCCGGCAAGCTCGATGCCGACCGCGCCCGCGCCGACCAGCAGCACCCGGGCGGCTGCGGCTAGCGCCTCGTGGGTGCCGAGCGTCTTCTCCTGCGCGTCCACGGTCCGGTCCAGGTCGCTCTTGGCCGGGAACGGGTAGCTCGACCCGGTGGCCAGCACGATGTAGTCCGCCGGGAGTTCCTCGCCGGAGGCCAGGGCCACCCGGCCGGCGTCCACCTTCACGGCCCGGTCCGCCGCGACCCGGCCGTGGCTGAGCAGTCCGCCGTAGGGCAGGTAGATCCGCGGCAGCCAGCTCGGGTCGACCAGCGCGCGCAGCGCGGCGACGTTGTGCATGAACGCGTCTTTCGGCTCGACCAGCACGACCGACGCGATGTCGTCGAGTTGCTTGGCCACACTGATCCCGGCGTAGCCGCCACCGATGACCACCACGGCCGGCCGGGCCGGGGAAGGCTCGCTCATCTGAACTCCCTGTCTGTCCGGCTCTGTCTGCCGGGACGGCGTCCCGGCGGCCGGCGCTAACTTCGCCGCCATCCGGTAACGCATCTAGTCTGTCCCACAGAACATCTGTCATGCAACTCATCAGTGATACAGCCGATCTACGCTAAGCTGCGGTTATGTCCGCGCGATCCGGGTCCCAGACTCGATCGAACCCTGCGCCGGAAAAAGCCGGGCCGGAAAAACCTGGGCCGGATGCGGACTCCTGCGCCCTCAGCGACGATCTGGGCTGGGCACTCGGCGTGGTCTTCCGCGGCTATCTCCGGGCCTCCCAGGACGCCCTGGCTGATCTGCCCGGGGGGCCGCGCGGATTTCAGGTGCTCGCTGCGGCCGCCCGCGATCAGCACGGCAGCCAGCTGGCCCTGGCTCACCGCCTGGGCGTGGACCGCACCGTCATGACCTACCTGCTGGACGACCTCGAGACCGCGGGCCTGATCGAGCGCCGGCCCGACCCGGCCGACCGCCGGGCCCGGCGCATCCTGGCCACCGCCCGCGGCCGCGAGACCCTGGCCGATGCCGCCCAGCGGCTGCGCGCCGCCGAGGAGCGGCTGCTGAGCGGCCTGGATGGCGAGCAGGACCCCCGGACTTTCCGGGCGTTGCTGCGCCAGCTGGCCCGGCACCTCAGCGAGGCCGACCCGGTGCGCGGCACCTGCGATGCCACCGCCGAGGTCATCGGGACGGACGGGAGCGGCGGCCCGGTCCTGCCCTGCTAGCCTCCGGGCGCATGACAGAGCAGATCTACCTGGGGAACGCGGCCGCCGACGCACCGGCCGGCCGCGGCTGGCTGCTCGGCCACTTCCAGCCGGACGGCGACCCTCGGCACAGTGACGACGTCGAGATCAAGTGGGCCATCCACCCCCTCGATGACCGGCGGCCGGAGTGGGTCACCGGGGAACAGCGCTCGGCGGCACTCATCCTGATCAGCGGCCGGTTCCGGGTCGAGTTCCCGGGCCGCAGCGTGCTGCTCGCCCAGCAGGGTGACTACGTGGTGTTCCACGGCGTGAACCACTCCTGGCACGCGGAGGAGGCCTCGGTGGTGGTGGCAGTCCGCTGGCCCTCAGTTCCCGGCTACGCGCTCCCCCGGCCCGACAATGGAACCGCCACCGTCACCTAGGAGGAACAGTGCGGGTACTGGAGCGTTTTGCGCTGGATGGCCGCAAGGCCGTGGTCACGGGCGGGAATCAGGGACTGGGCAAGGCGTTTGCCGCCGCCCTGGGGCAGGCGGGCGCCGAAGTCATGATCGTGGCCCGGGACACCGGCCGGAACGCGGCGGCCGTTGCGGAGATGAAAGACCAGGGCCTGGCCGTGTCCGCACTGGATGCGGACATCACCCGGGACGCGGACGCGGTCATCGACCAGGCCGCCGCCCAGCTCGGCGGGCTCGACGTCCTGGTCAACAACGCCGGCGTCTGCTACCACGGCGAGTCCTGGGAGGTCACCGACGCGGAGTGGGACGAAGTGTTCGACCTGAACGTCCGGGCGCTGTGGCGTTGCAGCCGGGCCGGCGGGCGGCACATGGCCGCCGCGGGCGGCGGCTCGATCATCAACGTCGGCTCGATCTCGGCGCTGATCGTGAACCGCCCGCAATGGCAGCCCGCCTACAACGCGTCCAAGGCCGCGGTGCACCAGCTGACCAAGTCGCTGGCGGCGGAGTGGGCCGGGGTGGGCATCCGGGTCAACGCCATCGCGCCCGGCTACGTGAAGACCGAGATGGCCCCCGTGGACCAGCCGGAGTTCCGGCGGCACTGGATCGAGGACACGCCGCAGCAACGCTACGCGCTGCCCGAGGAGATCGCCCCGACCGTGGTGTTCCTGGCCAGTCCCGCGTCCGCGTTCATGACCGGCTCGGTCCTCGTCATCGACGGTGGCTACACGCTCTACTGATCCTTTAAATTCGCCGCAACGAAAACCGCACCCGGCCCCGTCCTACCGGTACCGGGCCTGCCAGCGGGTGCGCTGCACGGCGTCGTCGACCTGGGTCCCGCTGAGCTGGGGTGCGACTCCGTCAGCCACCGCGGCCCGGCCCACGGCGCGCGCCACCGCGGTCGCCGTCTCGGGCAGATGCGCCCGGTCCGGCAGCAACATCCCGTGAGAGTCGCCGTGGATCGTCGCGGCGCCGCCGATGGCCGAGCCCGCGGCCGTCATCATCGCGTCGGTGATCCGGGTCGCCCGGACTGCGGTCACGGCCAGCCCCACCCCGGGGAACACGTACACGTTGTTGCACTGGGCCACGGGGACGGCGGTCTCACCGACCTTCATGGCCGGGAACGGCGACCCGGCCGCGACCAGCGCGCGCCCGCCGGTCCAGTCGGCCAGGTCCTGCGGCCGGGCCTCGCTGCGGCTGGTCGGGTTGGACAGCGGCATGATGATCGGCCGCGGCACGCGGGCGGCCATGGCCCGGACGACGTCCTCGGTGAACGCGCCGGTCGCGGTGGACAGCCCGATCAGCGCGGTCGGGTGGACCGCCTGGACCACGTCTATCAGCCCGGCCCGGCGGCCGGTGGTCGGGGCGGGCACGACCCCGGCCGGGTGGGCATAGCGGCGCTGCGCGGGGCTGATCCCCCGGCGGTCCTCGGTGAGCAGGCCGCCCACATCGACCACGTAGATCTGGGCCCGGGCCTCCTTGTCACTCAGCCCGTCAGCGATCATCGACCGGACGATCTGGTCGCAGACCCCGATCCCGGCCGAGCCCGCGCCCAGCATCACGATCCGCTGGTCCCGGGGCCGTGACCCGGTGGCCACCGCGGCCGCGGACAGCGCGGCGGTCACCACGGCCGCCGTGCCCTGGATGTCGTCGTTGAAGGTCAGCAGCTGGTCCCGGTAGCGGTCCAGGATCGGCAGCGCGTGCGGGGTGGCGAAGTCCTCCCACTGGAGCAGCACCTGCGGCAGCTCGGCCCGGACGGCCTGCACGAACCGGTCCACGAAGTCGTCGTAGTCCGGGCCGTCCTCCCGGCGGTGCCGCCAGCCCAGGTACATCGGGTCGTCCAGCAGCTCGGGGTTGTCGGTGCCCACGTCCAGCAGGACCGGCAGGGTCCGCGCCGGGTCGATGCCGCCCAGCGCGGTGTACAGGGAGAGCTTGCCGATGGGGATGCCCATCCCGCCGATGCCCTGGTCGCCCAGGCCGAGCACGCGCTGCCCGTCGGTGACTACGATGACGTCCACCTCGCGGCGCGGCCGGTTGCGGAGGATCTCGCCGATCCGGTCCCGGTCCGGGTAGGCGATGAACAACCCGCGGGGGCGCCGGTAGATCTCGCTGAAGCGCTGGCAGGCCTGCCCGACCGTGGGCGTGTAGAGGATCGGCAGCATCTCCTCGGCGTGGTCGGTGACCAGCCGGTAGAACAGCGTCTCGTTCGTGTCCTGCAGCGCGCGCAGGTTGATGTGCCGGGCGATGTCGCTGGGCTGCTCCCGGAACGCCTGGTAGGAGCGGGCCACCTGCTGCTCGAGGGTCTCCACCACGCTAGGCAGCAGCCCGCGCAGGCCCCGCGCAGACCGCTCCTCCTCGGTGAACGCGGTGCCCTTGTTGGCGAGCGGGTCCTCCAGGGCCCGCACGCTGGAACGCTGACTCTCGCTGCCGCTCATGCGCTCACGCCGCCTTCGCCGTCACGCTGCCCGTGCTGTCCCGGTGCCCGCACTGCCACCCGGGCCTTACCCCCTGATATGCCCACGATCGCCTGCGTAGGCTCACATCATGACCCAGCCCATGCTGGAGGTGACCGGCGCGGTCAAGGCGTTCGGGAAAGTGACGGCCCTCAGCGGGGTGGATCTCGCCGTGCCGCCGGGCCAGATTGCCGCGCTGCTGGGGCCGAACGGGGCCGGCAAGACCACGCTGGTCCGCATCGTGGCCACGCTGGTCCGCCCGGACGCGGGCGTGATCAGGGTGGACGGCTACGACGTGCTGGCGGATCCCTACGCGGTCCGCGCCCGGATCGGCCTGACCGGCCAGTACGCGGGGCTGGATGAGGCGCTGCCCGGACGGGCGAACCTGATGCTCATCGGCCGGCTGGCCGGCCTGAGCCGCCGGACCGCCCGGGACCGCGCGGCCGAGCTTATCGACCGGTTCGACCTGGCCGCTGCGGCTGGCCGCCCGGTCGGCACCTACTCCGGTGGCATGCGCCGCCGCGCCGACCTGGCCGCCAGCCTGATGGCGCGGCCCCGGCTGCTGGTCCTGGACGAGCCCACCACCGGCCTGGACCCGGCCGGGCGGCTGGAGCTCTGGGAGTCGCTGGCCGCCCTGCGCGACGAGGGCACCGCCATGCTGCTCACCACCCAGTACCTGGAGGAAGCCGAGCGGCTTGCCGACCTGGTGCACATCCTGGACCAGGGCCGGATGGTGGCCAGCGGCACCCCGGCTCAGCTGCGCGCCCGGACCGGAACCCAGCTCGTCGAGGCCCGGTTCGAGCCGGCCAGCCTGGTCCCGGCCGCCGCCCGCGCCCTCGTCGCGCGGCTGGGCCTGCCACCAGACGGCGTGCACGCCGACCCGGCCGCCGGGCGGCTTACCCTGGTCGCCCGGGATGGGGTGGGCACGCTGCTCGAGGTGGCGCAGGCACTGGCCGCGGACGGATTGGCCGTGGCCGATCTGGGGCTGCGCGGGCCCACCCTGGACGAAGCCTTCCTGGCCCTGACCGGCCAGCGAGCCGCGGGGCGGGCAGCGCCTTGACCGGGGCGGCGGCGTACGTGACCGGCGTGGCGGCGCCGTGACCGGCGTGGCGGCGCCGTGACCAGCATGGCGGCG
>Ga0208586_1000493_pt1 | contig 14368 bp, 15 predicted proteins | sample NGESurshal072012_6_FD_184471 | JGI IMG/M metagenome (GOLD analysis project Ga0208586, IMG submission 184471) | Arctic peat soil microbial communities from Barrow, Alaska - NGEE Surface sample 53-3 shallow-072012 (SPAdes) | ecosystem: Environmental > Terrestrial > Soil > Wetlands > Peat ... | reverse complement strand
GGCCACGAACTGCGTCACGCCAGCCAGCTCTACGGCTACTTCGCCAGCGTGCTCGGTCTCGTCTCGTTCCTTTATCTCGCCGCGGAAGTGACGCTGATCTGCGCCGAAATCAATGTCGTGAAGGCACGCCACCTCTATCCCAGAAGTCTGATCTCGCCCCCGTTCACACCAGCGGACGTCGCGGTCCTCACCGACATCACGCTGCAGAGCCAACGCCGACGCGAACAGACGGTCAGCGTCGAGTTCCTCCAAGGTCACGACCTCGATTCGCTCGTCGATTCGCACAGCGCGACCCCCGACGTTCTGAACGATCCACCCGCCGTGACCGAGTGAGCGCGCCGAACGGGCCTCCAGTCAGTAGTGCCGTTCGTGGATCCACGGTCGTGCCCGGACGCGGCTTGAGCGCCGAGTGACGGTACTAATCTCAACAACGACGCATCGTTATTGGGCCCGTACGAGGAGGAATGATGTCCGGAGTATTCGAACGAACCGGTGGCGACGACGAGATGGACGCGAACCCGCGCTACGGCCAAGCCGGCGGTTCGCAGTTCCCCATCACTACGGCGCTGACGTACCCCGATAAGGAGGTCGCGAAGAGCCTCGGCATGGTCTTTGGTGTGGTCGTGCGTTCCATGGGACTCGGTAAGAACATCACGGCCGGGTTCAAGGCGCTGGCCGGTGGTGAAGTGAAGCAGTACACGCGCCTCGTCGAGGACTCTCGACGTCACGCGCTCGATCGGATGATTGAGAATGCGCAACTCGTGGGAGGCGAGGGCATTGTCTCCATGCGCTTCGATTCATCAGAGGTCGGCAATAACCTCACCGAGATCGTCGCCTACGGGACGGCGGTCACCTTCCGGACCGGATCGTAGGTCGGCCGTGGCGGGTTTCATCTGGGCAATCGTCATCGTGGTCTTGGTGGGCTGCATCATCTACAGCTTCGTCATTCGACGCCACGGCGAATCAGACCATCCGGGCGCCGGGTGGCGTCAGACCGACGAACTCTTCAACGACCCCTCCACGAACCGGGTGATGCGGGTGTGGCTCGATCAAAAGGGAGAGCGGCACTACGTTCCCGAAGCCAACGGGAAGGCCAGGTAGCGCCCTCTCGGATGCGCCAACGCGAACGCAGCGTCGCGACTAGATATCGGCCGCGGTGGCACTGCGTAACAACTGGAAGTAATTCTCGAACGTGATCTCGTCGGTGACGTAGCCGGCGGCCTGCAGTTCGCGGTGATACGCCGGAAGATTGTGCCACGGCACTCCCATGTCAACGTGATGCGCGAGGTGCCATCCGGTGTTGTAGGGAACGAGCCAGAAACGGGCCAACCAGTGCTGGCGAACGTTGTGCGTGGTGAGACGTCGGTCGTCGCTCTTGGCCATGCCACCGTGCTCGGCGATCGCCCGGATGCGGTTCAGAACGCGCCACTGGGTCATCCACGGCAACCACCAGAACACGAGGTACGACCACCAGGCGCCGGTACCGAGCCAGAATAGGGCGAAGAGCACGGCCTGCACGGCCAGTATTGACGACGCGATCCTGCGACTCTGCGACTTGGTCGTGGCCTGCACGATCGACTTGAAGTTCTTGTAACCCGAGATGCCCACGGCGTCGCGCAACAAACGGCGTCGAAGATCGGCCGGTTCGCAGGGGTAACCACTGTAGAAGGCAATGTCGGGCTCTTCCGGACCGAACTCCTCTTTGTGGTGCGCGAAGTGAGCGCGCCGGTAGATCGTGATGGGCACCATCGCCGGATAGGCGATGAGCCACTTGCCGATAACGTCGTTCGCCCGCTTATTGGCGAAGAGGAGCTTGTGCGCGGCCTCGTGCATCAAGATCGCGAAGCGGGCGTGCATTGGTCCCATGAGCACGAAGACGGCAAACGCCGCGACGGGGCCGAACCGAACCCCACCGTACGCGAGCAGCGCCGTCCACAACCACACCATGGTCAGTGCTCGGACGTTGCGCCAATTCTCGATGCGTCGAAAGTTCTTTCGCAACGCGGGAATCGCCATACCGTTGACGAGGAGCCGTTCCGTGGGCAGGACGTCGGGCAATTCACTCGGACTCGGGACGAGGTCGGTCGTCATGAGCCCATCATACGAACGATGAGTCCTCGGGCACCGACCACCGCACCGCCGACGACCTGGGCAATTTGCGCTTTAGTGCAGGTCGGTGACGTGGGTCACGCTCGACGCCGACGGTGAAACGTCGTGACCGTCGTCGAGCGAGTCACTCGTGATCACGTACTTGACCTTCGCCCACGTTCGGGGCACGGCGTGCAACTCACTATGGCGGTCGAGCCTCGCGCGTCGGGCGATCATGGTGAACGCAATGATCACGACGATGACCCCCGACACGACAAAGACGAAACCTTCGAGATAGGACAGCAGTGTCTGGGCGCAGAGCGCGTCGATGCCGTTGCTCGCGCCGGCTCGCGCACCCGTGAGCGGCGTGCAGACACCGACTTGCGAGTGCGTACGGGCGAGCGTCCACATCCCAAAAACGATGAGGGCGACGCCCAGCGAGGTGACAGTCTTCCTGAGCGACATCGGTACCTTCCCCTTGCGATTTTCGACTTGCGACGCGTGATGCCAACTCTTGAAGTCAGGTCGGGGCGGTTCCTGATTCGGAACCTTCAGTGCGTACCGATTCCGCAGATCTCCCGACCGAGTGTCTACGAACGCACCTGAAACAGTATTTCGAGGGGCCCAATTCTTGATGTACGAACAATCAAAAGACCAACAACAAGTAGTTGGATGAAGCGTGACTTGGCGCCGCGTGCGCCACCCTAAGGCCTATCACTGATTGAAGTCAGTACCGGTGAGCCTCGCCGAGAGATCCCACAGTTGTCGCGCGGCGGTGGCGTCGTGCGCGCGGTGGGAGCTTTGCTGGATCACCGGATAGCCCCGCAAGTGCCCGATACCGTCGGGGCCGACGTACCCACCGCCGGGGACGTCTTGCGTCGCAGCGAAGAGCGTGGGCAGTGCTCCGCGCACGTCGTCGTTGAGAAGTCGTTGCGAGAAGCGACTGAGCGCGCCGGTGACGCCCTTGGCGTGCACCACCAAGTTCGTCCGCGCAATACCGGGATGAGCCGCGACCGCTCGAACCTCGCTGCCCGCAAGAGCCAGTCGACGCTGCAGCTCGTAGGTGAAGAGCAGATTGGCCAACTTCGAATCGCGATAGGCCTGCATCGCGACGTACGGACGGTGGTCGAAGTTGATGTCGTCAATGTGCATTCGACCCTGACGATGGAGTATCGACGACACCGTCACAATCCGCTTCGTGATATGCGGTAACAGGAGGTTGGTCAGCGCGAACGGACCGAAGTGGTTGGTTCCGATGTGCAACTCGAAGTCGTCCGGCGTGCGAAACGCCGGCGCCAACATGATGCCGGCGTTGTTGATCAGGATGTCCAGGTCGCCGGTCCACGACTGGGCGAATCCACGTACCGACTCGAGGTCGGCGAGGTTGAGTTCTCGTACCTCGGTGTCGCCCTGAATTGAGTTCGCCACCGCCTGGCCCTTCGCGACGTCGCGCACGGCCAAGACAACCCGCGCGCCTACTCGGGCCAGTTCGCGGGCGTCGACGGCACCGAGCCCGTTGGAGGCGCCCGTGACGACGACCGTCTGACCCGAAAGATCGGGTAGGTCCGCGCCGGTCCACCGCTTGGAACTCACCCGTTTACCCTCCTGTCATCCGACGTTCGCTTCGCCACGGCCAACACTTTGGTCAACCCACTCCCGCGTATCCTCTCACCTCGCCACGTCGGACACGCTCCCGCGTCCCTCGTTACACGCACGCCATGCTGCGCACGCTCTCCCCGTCGGCGTTCGCGCACGCTCCCTTCGGTGTACCCGACGACCAGCCGAATTCGAAAGCAACTCGGTCTCTCGCCGTGGCCCAAGCGGTTCAGCCGTGCACGTCCACGAGTGACATGAACCGAAGTGAGGGAGGCTCTTGTTCAATGAAGAACGGCTCCGTGTGACAACCTGACGAGAACACGACCTGCGACGCCGTCGGAAGGGCTTTCGCGAGCGTCACGACCCCGGGGTGAAACGGGTCATCGACGCCCGAGGCAACGCGCACGGCGACACTCGACAACCGCGAGGCGTGGGTGATGACGTTGCCATCGTCAAAGGCCTTCTTTGACGCAAACGCTTCGGGGTTGGCGGCGCGCGCTTGGTCGTAGGAGGTCCAAATCGCCGGGCTGATCGCTGCGACGGAGGACACGAGACCCTCGTGACGTTCAGCGATTGCGAGTGCGCCGTAGCCACCCATTGAAATTCCCATCATTCGAATACCGTTCGCGCCACGACCGAGTCCCCGTCGTTGACAGAGTGGAATCAGTTCGTCGACGACCATGGCCTGTGGATCGTCGCCGGGGTGCGGATTCCAATAACCGTTCCCGCCGTCCACCGTCACGAGTGCGACGGGATTCATTCGTGCGCCGTGTCGCGTGAGGGCCACCGCCTGCGCTGGGGACATTCCGAAGAACGCCGTCCGGTGATTGTTGTCGTAGCCGTGGAGCATGACGACCAGCGGCAGTTCATCGCCGACGTGGTAACCAGGCGGGTACGCAATCGTGTAGCCAACGGAACGGTTCCGCGCCTTTGAATTGAACTGAGCTGAAAGTGACGGACCGAGGGAGGCGAATGACAGCGCGGTTGACGTCACGTCGCAACCACCGTCGAGTTCGTCCAATACTTGCTTGCCCGGCAACACACCGTGATCGACGAGTTCGAAGCCGGTCACGCCCGCCGCGGCCACGACACCAATAGCACCGGCCAACCACGCCAAGATGGTCCGCCGCGACACGCGAGAGGACCGGTGGCGTCCCTTCGACACTGACATCACCACCTTCGCAGTCGTAGAGTTCCTCAGCCCAGCTTGATCGTAATCTCCACGGGGTAACGACTTTTGTGAAATGACGCGCGAGCGGTACTGTAGGCCCGTGTCCGAACCGAGCATGGAAGAACGCCGCCTCTCCTTTGGCCAAGCAGCAGCCGACTACGACGCGTATCGACCCACGTACCCACGCGCGGCGATTGACTGGCTGCTCGAAGGTGCGACCCGTCCGGTCGTCGACGTCGCCGATGTCGGTGCCGGCACGGGCGCCTTTACGAACATCCTGGTCGACGCCGGACTCCACGTCACCGCCTTCGAACCCGACCCCGGCATGATCGATCAGCTCGCCCGTCGACTTCCGTCAGTGACTCGCGTGGTTGCGAGCGCCGAAAGGCTCACGGTCCCCGACGGATCATTCGATGCCCTGACCGTGGCGCAGGCCTTCCATTGGTTTGACGCACCCGTCGCGGCACGAGAGTTCGAACGCGTGGTTCGACCGGGTGGCGTCATTGGACTCCTTTGGAATCAACGCGACGACCGGGTTGCGTGGATGGCGGCGACGCGCCCCATCGCCGAAGGTGAAGATTGGCGTCGGGCCGACGCCAACGAAGCTACCGGCGAGCTCGCTGGCTATTTCCCCACAATTGAACGAGGCGAGTTTGCGCATCTCGTACCGATGACGCCGGACGCCATCGTTGGCCTCGTGGGTACATTCTCATTCGTGCGTCTGGCACCGGACCGCGACGAACGTTTGGACGCAACGCGCGAACTTCTCGCGACGCACCCCGAAACGAGAGGGCGCGAACTCATTGACGTGCCCTACGTCACGGCCGTCTATCGCGTGAAGCGGCCGTGAGGGTGAATATTTGAGAAGGTACGTGTCGATTTCGCGCCATCGCGAACGTCGATGGTGATGTGAGGCTCAACGGGGGCCTTGTCGAAGGGAGCCATCATGGCGGAATATTTAATACTCATTTACGGAAACGAAGGATCGGCCGGTCAGGCGGGCGAAGAAGCCATGGGGAAACTAATGGCCGACCACATGAGCTTCGGAGAAGCGAACGGCGCGTCTCTGCGCGGGGGCAACGCGCTCGAAGCGTCATCCACGGCGACGACGCTTCGAAAGAACGCTTCGGGAGAGGTCGTGGCCACCGACGGACCGTTCGCCGAGACGAAAGAGGCGATTGGTGGCTACTACGTCATTGAGGCCGACGACCTCGACGCAGCCCTCGCTATTGCGAAGAAGGTACCGGCACCATTCGGCGGCGTGGAAGTTCGTCCCATTAGGGACATGGGCTGACGATCGATCCAGACCGCTCACGACCGACGGTCCTCGCGGCCGTGGCGAACGCCCACCGACACGAGTGGGCGTTCGTCTTGGCGGCGACCGTTCGGATCACACGGGACTTCGACGTCGCCGAAGAGTGCGTCCAGGACGCATTCGCGAAAGCGTTAGCGACGTGGGGAGAACAGGGTGTTCCGAGCAGCCCCGGGGCGTGGCTCACGACGGTCTCTCGACGACGCGCGATTGATCTGGCGCGACGTCGGGCCGTCGCGGTGCGCTCGGAGCGTTTCCTCGTCACCGACGCGGTCGCCGATGACACGTCGTCCAGCGACCCCTTTGTCGAAGACGACCGACTTCGACTTATCTTCACCTGTTGTCACCCGAGTCTGGCCACCGACGCCCAGGTGGCGCTGGCCCTTCGAATGCTGTGCGGACTCAGCACCGCCGAGGTCGCCAAGGCCTTTCTCGTGAAGGAGTCGACCATGGCGGCGCGAATGACGAGGGCGAAGAAGAAGATTGCGGTCGCGCGCATCCCCTACCGAGTTCCCGATCGCGCTGAACTGCGAGCGCGCACCGACGCCGTGCTCATCGTGATCCATCTCCTCTTCACGACAGGCCACACCTCCCCCGTCAGCGAGCAACTCTCCCAGGTCGACCTCGTGGAGCGCTCGCTGGACCTCGCGCGAATGTTGGCGGGACTGCTCCCGGACGACCCGGAGGTATCGGGCTTGCTCGCCTTGATTTTGCTCACCGACTCGCGTCGGGGTACGCGCGTCGGCGCCCGCGGCGAATTCCTCGCCCTCGCCGATCAGGACCGAAGTCAGTGGCACCGTGCGTCGATCGATGAGGGACTCGCTCTGGTGGGCCAATCGATCCGCCGGGGGCGTCCCGGACGGTTTACCTTGATGGCGGCGATCGCCGCCGTCCACGCCAGCGCCGAGCACTGGGACGAGACTGACTGGTCCGAAATCGTGGGTCTCTACGATCTACTCCTCACTGCGTGGCCGTCGCCCGTCGTCGCCCTCAATCGCGCGGTCGCGGTCAGCTTCGCCGACGGGCCCAACGCCGGCCTCGAGGCCCTGAACGAATTGGGCGCCGAACCGCAGTTGATGGCGTACCCGTACATGGCGGCCGCTCGGGGCGACTGCCACTTCCGTCTCGGTCAGTTGGTCGAAGCACGAGCCGCATTCGAAGAGGCGGCGATGTTGACCGAGAACGCCGTCGAGCGCGCCTACCTTCTCTCTCGGATAGATCAACTCGCTCGCCACTAGTCCGACGAGGGACTTTGGACCCCGATCGTCGCCGAGGAGTGGCGAGGGACCGGACCTACGCTCGAAGGCGACGACACCGCGGGTGTTGTCTCGTCGTGGGAGGCGAAATGAGTATCACCCTTGAGGCGCCCCGAATTGCCGTGGCCGAGACGATGAGCGACTTCGAATTGGATCCTCGATTCGCCTTCGCCGCACTCCTCGTCTACAGCGACGCCTGGTGCGCGGGTGAGGACGCCGGCATCGTCGATTGGTGAACCTTCTTCTTCGTAATCTGCACGAAGAAGTCTCGAATGACGTTCGGTGACAGTTCGAGCGACGTCGATCCGGCGGTAATCACCTGACCAATCGAGGCCGACCAGAACACTGCGGTGACGGCGCTTGCGTCGATGGACTCGTCAACCCAGCCATTGCTCTTGGCTCCTTCGACGACCGAGATCCAACGATGAAACTGAATGTCCAGGAGATCGCGGAAGTGGCTCTGCGTGAAGGGATCGGACCAGACGTCATTGAGCAGATTGATAATCCCCCACTTGTTGTCGAAATGGCTCGCCGACCAGGACATCACGAGGTTCTCCTCGATTCCCTGCCAGAACGCCGCCTCGTCGTTGTCGGCGACGGCGGTCTCAATACGAGAGAGCACGATGTGAATTGGCTCAACCGTGACGAAGTAATTCGCCATCTGCACTTCGGCGATCAATTGCGTTCGGCTATCGAAGAGCTCCTCAATGACGGCGACTTCAAGGTCGGCCCGTTGGGCCACGTCGTCGAACGAAACGCCCTTACTCCCGTTCTCTTTAATTATCTCCGCGGCAACGAGAAGGATCTTCCGACGGGCAAATGGGTCTGCGTTAATCACGGACCTCACCCTACTGTCCACGTCGCCAAGACACCTGTGAGATTTTCACACTGACTTGTTCGAAAGTGACATCGTGTGGTGACGTCACTGAGCGATTGGAGGATTCCAGTTGATGAGTGCGGCCCGCTCGGACGTCACGTAGTCGTGCTCGACGAACCACCGCGCCGAATCGAAGAGCGCGATCGACGCCGGTCGTGACGAATAGCCCAGGTCTCGGCGCGCTCTTCGATCGTCAAAGGTCATTGTCGTCGACGCCATTTGCGCCGCTTCCCATGGGATCCGTGGTTCGCGACCCAACAGATCACCCTCGATGAGACTCGACAGTCGCCCGGCGATGAGCGGGAATATGGACGGGAACCGTCGCTCGGCCGGCGGAAGTCCGGTCACGTTTGACAGCGTGCGCAACAACTGGGCCATCGTGATGTTCTCTCCCCCGCAGATGTAACTGCGACCCTGGGATCCCTTCTCGAGCGCCAGTACGTGACCGTTCGCAAGGTCGTCGACGTGAGCGACGTTCATGGCGGTGTCGACGAAACCGGGCATGCGACCGTTCAGGTAGTCGAGGACCACCTTGCCCGACGGAGTCGGACGTTGATCGAAGGGGCCGTGGGGCATTGTGGGCAACACAAGTACCACGGGAGCTCCCTGAGCGGCGAGTCGAAGGACCTCGTGTTCGGCCACGTACTTGGTCTGTTTGTAGTTGCCGTAGAGGTGCGAGAGATCGGCGACGTCGTCCTCCGTTGAGGGCGTTCCCGACTTCGTCTTCCATAGTCCCAACGTCGCCACCGTCGACGTGTACACGATGCGTTCGACCCCTTCGCTCGCGGCGCAACGGATGACGTTCTGACTACCGCGTACGTTGACGGCGTAGAACGTCGCCGGATCCTTGGGCCAGAAGCCGAACTTGGCCGCCAAATGGAAGCAGAAGCGGGCGTCGTCAAAAACGCCCGTGAGGTCGCTCTCCTTTGTCGTATCCGCCTCTCGAAACTGAACGTCGAGTCCGTCGAGGTTGGAGCGTGACGCGCCCGGTTCCACCAGCACCGTGACGTCGGCGCCGCGCGCGAGAAGTGCACGGGTCACGGCCGAGCCAATGAAGCCGGCCGCACCTGTCACGACCACTCGGTCTCCCTTGGCAAGTTCGTAGGTCACGAATGGCTCGGCGTTCGCTTCGACGAGGGCGTGCGACGCAACACGCCCTTGGCCATGGTCGTGGCGAACTCCACGAGCCAACCACTGCCGCGCTCGGCCTCGGTGAGGAGTTCGTCGAGGGCATCGACGAAGGTGTCGATTTCTGTTTCGCCGGCGATGAGAGGTGGCAACAACTTGATGACGTTGATGTTGTCGGCCGCCACTTGCGTGAGGATGTGATAGCGGTGGAAGAGCGGCACGACCAGCGTCTGGGAGAACATCGCCGTGCGAGTCGCCTCCACGAGTCGCCAGCGTCGCTTGGCGCCCGAAGAAGTTGGTGGTCCAAACTCGATGCCAATCATCTGGCCCTTGCCTCGAATCGCGTGGAGGAACTCGTGGCAATTGGTCAACGCCTCCAACTTCTCTCGCCACACGTCGCCCATGGCGGCGGCGTGTTCGACGGTCTTCTCGTCGTCGAAGACGCTCAACGTGGCCAGTCCCGCCACCATCGCTAGTTGATTGCCCTTGAAGGTCGTCGAGTGCACCATCGCGCGGTCCATTGAGCTATAGACGCTCCGCAGGATCTTGTCACTCGTCAGCATTGCGGCAACCGGTACGTAACCGCCGGACAACGCCTTGGAGATAGTGATGATGTCCGGTGAGAGGCCGTAGTGCTCGAACGCGTAGAACCGTCCGGTGCGGCCCAGACCCGTTTGGACCTCGTCGCAGATGAAGAGAGCTCCGGCCTCGTGCACGGCCGACTCCAACGCGAGCCACACGTCAGTGTCGAGCTCGTACACGCCCTTGCCCTGAATGGGTTCGACGATGAACGCGGCGACGTCGCCGCGACGAAGTTCGGCGACGAGGGCCTCGCGGTCCCCGAACGGGATCTCGGTCGTGTCGGCGAGGAGCGGTCCGAAGCCACTTCGAAAATCGGCCGACCCGTTGAGAGCCAAGGCACCCATGGTGAGCCCGTGGTACGCGTGGGACTGATAGAGAATTCGATTGCGGCCGGTCCTCGCTCGCGCGAATTTGATTGCCGCCTCGACGGCCTCGGCACCGGAGTTGCAGAAGAAGAGGCGTTCGATCTGGTTGGGACTGCGAGTCACGAGTTGTTCCGCGAGGAGTCCGGGCAAGAGTGCCGAATCCATTTGCACCATGTTGGGCAGGTCGGCGTCGATGGCTTGGCGCAACGCGTCCTTGATGACGGGGTGACTGCGCCCGAGGGCGAACACGCCGAATCCACTCAACAAGTCGAGATACCGGTCACCATGGTCGTCTACGAGATAGCAGCCGTCGCCACGTTCGTAGTAACGGTCGAATCCGAGCGTGGTGACGACTTTGGTGAGTTGCGGATTGAGGTACTTGGCGTGCAACGAGAAGTTCTCCCCGTGGCGCGTTTCCAGTAGTTCGGCGAGATTAAAAGCCATGATCCTCCGTGTCTGGACCAAATCTATTACTCGATGCAAAGCGGCAAAGCGGGACGAACGCGTGGAGTATTGACGTCCTCGTTCGCCCGGTGCAGCGATACTCCGGCGCCATCAGTGGGACGTTCTCAATCCAACTGTGTGCGAAAGGAACGTTCGTTGCACGGTCACACCCGGCTCTCGGGCACCGTCGCGAACGGGCGCGACGCGACCGAAATCAACCACTCGTCTTAGGTTTGGTTATAGCGGACTGTGCACACTTGGCCAGTGGAGAACCTGATTGAAAAGTTAAAGACGCCCTTGCGCGAATGAGGTCGAACGACCGCGACCACATTGAGACGGTTCCCCGTATCGCTCGTCACGAGCACGATGGTCCCCTTGTGGCTGGTGATCGTCGGCCGACCGAAAAAACCGCGGCCAACAATCACGAGCGACTTCGACTGTCCGGCGACCGCGTGACCGATCACTCGCAGTGCGACCGGAGGAGGAGGCAACGTGGTCGTCGTGGTGGGAACGGTTGTCGTCGGCGCAACGGATTGGGTCACCGTGAGAGAAAAGGTGAAGGCCCCGGCGTCGCCGGTCGCGTCAGATGTTGTCCCGGTCGCCTTGAAGGTACCCTTGTTGAGTTGCTTGTACGTCGTGACGACGCCAGTGGAACTGACGATCAGGCGTGGCAATCCACCCGTTTGGACAAAGGTCACCGCACCGAGATTCGCGCCGACGGCGAGTTGGGTAGTAAAGGCCGGCGAGTTGTCAGTGGTGACGGTGGCGGTGAGTGGCGCGCGTTGCACCAGCGCGCCCACGATCAAAGTGAAACTGAAGTTGCCCACGTCATCGGCCGCGTCGAGCTCGGTGCCGGTGGCGCCGTAGGTGCCGGCCGTCAGCGGACCGTCGGTGGTAATGACGCCCGAGGGACTCACGATCAGCGAGGGCGCTCCGGTCGTTTGGGAGAACGTCACCGCGCCGACCGGATTCGCAACGACCAGTTGCGTCGTGTACTTCTGTGACGTTGATACTTTGGCTGACCCTTTCAGTGGCGAACTTTGGGTCAACGATCCCACCGCGAGCGTGAACGAGAACGTGCCGGTGTTGCCTTCGGCGTCAACCGTGGTCCCGGTCGCGACGTACGAACCCACCGCGAGCGGACCGCTCGCGGTCACCAGACCGGACGCGCTGACGACCAGTGACGGTGCACCCGAGAGCTCGGTGAACGTCACCGGTCCGTTGTTGTTGGTGACCAGCACCTGATCACTCACGGTGGACGAACCACTGAGTGGTACCGAGACCGTCGCGGGCGTATTCAACAGCCCGCACACGTAGTCACCGTCCAGTCCCAACGACGGATACTGGACCATGCCGGTTCGGCCACCGAGGAAGGAAGGTACGGCGCACTGGGCCTCAGCGGTGGCGAGGGAACCGGGACCGGGGATCCACAGGGAGTACGCGGAGAACGCCGTTACGTTCAGTCCCATGATTGCTCGCCACATCGACGTCGCCGTGTAAATCCCCACGGACTTCACACCGATGCTGGCGAGATAGCCGGCCATTCCGAGTACCGACGCCTGATCGTTGGTGTACGCCAAGGTGGTCGCTCCGTTGATCGTGACGCGCGCCTCCCAGGGATTGGCGGTCTCCACATCGAGCCACCAGTTCGCCGCCTTGGCGGCGGCCGCGCCCGACGGGGAGCCGTCGGTGCTTTCGGCCCGCACCGCCGCTGCGTAGGAGGCGCGCGCGGCGTTCCAGCCGTAGTCGTACGAACAGGCCGCCGAGTTGGCGCCGTGACAGACCTTGGGGGCCGCCTGACTCGTGGGCCACGCGGTGTCATTCACCGGGCCGGGATTGCCGGAGTTGACGTAGAAGGCCGGGGCGCCGTTGGTCGCGGTCTTCGCCCAGGTCAATTCCTTCGCGAGGCACTTGTTGACGGTGAAGTTCTTGCCATTGTTCACGCCCACGACCGCCAGTCCGGGAGCAGCGGGCAGCGTGCTCGTGCACTGGGGGAAACTGACGTCGAAGCCGACGGACGTCGCGGGCACCGTCGTCGAAGCACTCGCGGGCAGTTCAATGAGACTGGAGAAGCAGACCAGCAAGGCTGTAGCGAACACCGCCGCACGCTTCATTAGGTGCACAGACACGTAAAGAAAGCCTACGGGATTGCGACGGCGATGGGGCGTCGTCAAATTACGGGCGAAAGTCCTCCGTCAATGCTGATACCAATGCCGGTGAGATAGCTCGCGCGGGGTGAGAGCAGAAACGCGGCGAGGTCGGCGAACTCGTCGGCCCGACCGAATCGACCGAGAGGGATTCGCGAACCCGTTGACGTCTTCGCGTAGTACTCCTCCACGGTGAGATTTTCCTCGGCCGCGCGACGAACCCACTGACCCGATTCAATGAGTCCGATCAGAATCGCGTTCACGCGTACGCCGCGCAGGCCCGCCTCGTTCGCCAGCGACTTGGTGAGCGCCAGGCCGGCCACGCGAGTAGCCGACGAGGGCGTCGTGCCGGCGTAGGGCGTGCGCGCGAGAATCGCAAGCACGTTGATGATCGAACCTTGTGTGACCTCGAGTGCCGGCAACACGTGACGAGCGGTATGGAGGGCGGAAATCACCTTCAGCTCGAAGTCCTCACGCCACTCGTCATCCTTCGAATCCGCAATGGACGTTCCGGCCGATCGCCCCGCGTTGTTGACGGCGCCGTCGAGTCGGCCAAACCGTGTCAATGTCGTCGCAATGAACTCGTCGAGTTGTCCGGCGTTGGTGACGTCGGCCGAATAACACAACGCGTCGGATCCGAGTAGGTCCTGCGCCCGCGCGAGCCGTTCTTCGTCTCGTCCGCAGACCGCCACCCGTGCTCCTTCGGCGACGAGGCGTTGCGCGAGGGCGAGACCGAGTCCATCGGTTCCGCCGGTGATCAGGAATGCACGGTCGGTCAGTTCTAGATCCATTGCTGCATCCTAGGAATCCCACCGGAGTGTGGACGCGGGCCCCGGCCGTGTTCGTACGTCGCTCCCGGGCGGAACTCGGAAGTTGCGTGACCTCGAGCTACGCCACTACGTGATTGTAAGAAAATCTTCATGATCCTCGTATTGAATGACACGGCGCGACGTTTCATACTGTTCTCAACTGATTTGATACTCGTCTCGTCAACAGATCGATGCCGCGCTCACGGTTTTCATGTCGCTGTCTCGGTTTTGAGCGCTCGTTGATTTTCGACTGACAGAGTGCAGGTCCGGGCCAGCGTGCGTCAACGGGACATGAGGAGGATTGATGGGACGGCTGCGTGCCTTCACGTCGTGGATAACGACCGCTACCGTCACGCTCGCCCTCGCCGCATCAATTGTCGTGGTCGACCGAGTCGTTGCGCCGCCGTCACACGTGAGTGCGGGACCGACCGTCACCGCGACAACGGTGATAACTCATTTAGCGACCGGTCGGGTGCGCACGACCGCAGTACACACCACGTCGCCTCTCGCAGTCAGTTCCCCACCGACGCACGTCGTCGCGCTGTCAGATGATCCTGTGACCACCGTCGAGGTCACCACCACAACGGTGCCCG
>Ga0208586_1000490_pt1 | contig 14421 bp, 12 predicted proteins | sample NGESurshal072012_6_FD_184471 | JGI IMG/M metagenome (GOLD analysis project Ga0208586, IMG submission 184471) | Arctic peat soil microbial communities from Barrow, Alaska - NGEE Surface sample 53-3 shallow-072012 (SPAdes) | ecosystem: Environmental > Terrestrial > Soil > Wetlands > Peat ... | reverse complement strand
CCGTGCTCAACCTGGAGGGCATTTTCACGCGCTATGAGGACGCTGACGAGCAGCTGGAGCGGATCGCGAAGCTACCCAAGGACGCGGCCACGCGCGAGATGCAAGAGATCTACGCCCAACCGGTGATCCCCGAGTTGGTCGCGCAGAGGATTCGCGAGATCAAGGAGCAAAAGGTCGTTTGTGCGGCTTCGCTCACGCCTCAGCGTGTCCTCGACTACCACGAGATTGCCCTGGAGGCCGGCTTGGACGTGCTCGTGATCCAGGGCACGGTCGTCTCCGGGGAACACGTGTCCACAGTCTCCGAGCCCTTGAACCTCAAGGAGTTCATCCCTTCGCTTGACGTGCCGGTTGTGGTGGGCGGTTGCGCCTCCTACCAGACGGGCCTGCACCTGATGCGCACCGGTGCCGCCGGCGTGCTCGTCGGGGTAGGACCAGGGGCGGCGTGTACGACCCGAGGCGTGCTCGGCATCGGTGTACCGCAAGCGACCGCGATTGCCGACGTGGCTCACGCGCGCTCGACCCACATGCTCGAGACGGGCGAGTACTGCCAGGTGATAGCCGACGGGGGAATGCGCAACGGAGGCGACGTCTCCAAGGCGATTGCCTTGGGCGCCGACGCGGTCATGATCGGCTCACCTTTGGCTCGTGCCCATGAAGCGCCCGGAAGAGGTTTCCACTGGGGTATGGCCACCTTCCATCCCACCTTGCCTCGCGGCGCCCGTGTGGCGACTACCCGCAATGGCACCCTGGAGGAGATATTGGTGGGCCCCGCGCGCGAGAACGACGGCACTTTCAATCTGTTCGGCGGCCTGCGCACCTCGATGGCCACCTGCGGCCACAAGGACCTCGCCGAGTTCAACCGCGCCGAGGTCGTGATCGCTCCCTCCTTGCAAACCGAGGGCAAGCAGCTTCAACGCGACCAGTCGGTCGGCATGGGCTCGAATGGCAAGGCCGCAGAACTCATAAATGACTGAGGTGTGTGTGGTTGGATTGGCCCAGGGTGGCCGAGTTTGCGCAGTGTAAAGCCGGAGGGTTGTATATATTTTTTCTCAAATTCACGAAAGTATATACTTTTTGTGAATACTATTGTGAATTAGGTTAAAAAGAACAATGACCCCACTCTCCGTTGACGTCCCCGTCTCCGATGATCGGCACGATGAGGCCGAGCCTCGCGAGCAGGCGCGCGAGGAGGTGGTTGTCCTCGACTACGGAGGCCAGTACTCACAGCTGATCGCTCGGCGCATCCGCGACTGTGGCGTCTTCTCGGAGCTATTGCCACATCACGTGGGCTTGGAGGAGGTCGCCAAGCGCAAACCGCGGGGGATCGTGCTCTCCGGAGGGCCCGCTTCGGTGTATGCGCCTGGAGCACCCCGCTTGGAGCGTGGTCTACTCGACCTGGGGGTGCCGGTGCTGGGCATTTGCTACGGCATGCAGTTGCTCGTCCACGAGCTGGGCGGACGCGTCGAGCAGGCCGAGGTGGGTGAGTTTGGCCGCTCCGACCTCACGGTTTCCGAGCCTGGAGTGCTGATGGCGGGCATGCCCAAACAGCAGACCTGCTGGATGTCTCACCGTGACACGGTTTTCAAGGCCCCCGCCGGCTTCACCGCGCTGGCCTCCTCCACGGCCTCTCCGGTGGCGGCCGTGGAGGATCGCGAGCGCGCCATCTATGGCATCCAGTTCCACCCCGAGGTGGTGCACACGCCGTATGGGCAAGAGATTCTGACGCGCTTCCTCACGGAGGTGTGTGGCTGCGAGCGGACCTGGTCGCCGACCTCGATCGCCGAAGAACAGATCGCTCGTATCCGCAAGCAGGTCGGAGACGGACGCGTCGTGTGCGGTCTCTCGGGTGGCGTGGACTCCTCGGTGGCCGCCCTGCTCGTACACCGTGCGATCGGCGACCAGTTGACCTGCGTGTTCGTCGACCACGGCCTGATGCGCAAGGACGAGGGCGAGCAGGTGATCGGCGCCTTCAGGGATACCTTCAAGGTGCCTTTGGTGGCAGTCGACGCCGAGCAGCGCTTCTTGGAGAAGCTCAAAGGCGTGACCGAGCCCGAGGCCAAGCGCAAGGCGATCGGCGCCGAGTTCATCAGAGTCTTCGAGGAGGAGGCCGCCAAGATCTCCCAGGCCGCTCCGGCGCGCTATCTGGTGCAGGGGACCCTCTACTCCGACGTGATCGAGTCCGGCGGGGGCACCGGCGCCGCCACGATCAAGTCCCACCACAACGTGGGCGGCTTGCCCGAGGACATGCAGTTCGAGTTGGTCGAGCCACTCAGGGCGCTCTTCAAGGACGAGGTCAGGGCCGTGGGAGCAGAGCTAGGCCTCCCCGAGCGCCTGGTCTGGCGCCAACCCTTCCCCGGCCCCGGCCTTGCGATCAGGATCGTCGGCGGCGAAGCCACGCGGGAGCGGTTGGATGTGTTGCGCGAGGCCGACCACATACTGCAAGAGGAGATCCGCAAGGCGGGCCTCTACCGCGAGCTGTGGCAATCCTTCTGCGTCTTGCCCGACGTGCGCACCGTGGGCGTCCAGGGCGACGAGCGCACCTACGGCTACGTCGTCGTGATCAGGGCCGTCACCTCCGACGACGCGATGACGGCCGATTGGGCACGACTGCCCTACGACCTTCTCGAGACGATCGCCTCGCGCATGATCAACGAGTTGCGCGAGGTAAACCGGGTTGTGCTGGACATCACCAGCAAGCCCCCCGGCACCATCGAGTGGGAGTAGCTATCATTGCCGCTCGCGCCGCGCGCCGTATTCGCGTGGCCTTTTTCACGTCATGAAGACTTACGTCGCCAAGCCCACAGATCGCGAGCGCAACTGGCTCGTCGTCGACGCCAACGGTAAGACGCTGGGGCGTTTGGCTACTCAAATCGCGGATGCCCTGAGGGGCAAGCGCAAGCCTGAGTACACGCCCCACATCGATACGGGCGACTTCGTGGTCGTCGTCAACGCCGAGAAGGTCGCGGTAAGCGGCAAAAAGCGTCAGGACAAGCGCTATTACCGCCACTCCGGCTACCCTGGAGGGCTGCGCTCGCGCACGTTCGAGGAAATGATCGAGCGTCGACCTGAGGAGATCATCAGGCTCGCCGTGAAGGGCATGCTGCCGCGCAACCGCTTGGCTCGCAGGCAGATCACCAAGCTCAAGGTTTACGCCGGTCCCGAGCACCCCCACGTAGCCCAGAAACCGCAACCGATGGAGATCGAGGCCTGATGGCCGACGAGCACGACGCAGACACTCCCGAGCAGGCCGAGCGCCCCGAGGAGACACAGATCGAGGCGGCAGCCGAGACGCCCGAGGAGAGCCCTGAGCAGCAGCTCGCCGAGGACGCCGCTGTCGAGGCCACCGAGGAGCTGATCGTCGAGGCTGAGGCCGAGGCGATCGTTGAGGCCGTCGCCGAGGAGCTTGTCGAGGAGGCCGTGGCGGAGGCCATCGTCGAGGAGGCCGTCGAGGATGCTGTGGTGGAGGCCGTCGCCGAGGAGATCGCCGCCGAGGTTGTAGCTGAGGCAGAGGCGGAGGAGCTCGAGGACGAGGAGCCGACGCCCCGCGTCAAGCCGAGCGTGCCCGGCGCGCACCTGGAAGTGGACATCGTGCCCGAAGGCGTCGATCCGCTCGCTCCCGAGCAGCCAGCCGATCCATACGCGATCGAGGATGAGGAGGAGCCGAAGGCCGAGGATGAGGACGCCGACGGCGCTCCTTTGGCCGAGCCGATCTCGAGCGCCGCTATAGACCTGGCTGCCGGCGCTCGCTACAAGGCGACCGGCAAGCGCAAGACCGCAATCGCCCGCGTCGTGCTGCGGCCCGGCAGCGGTACCTATCTCGTCAACGGACGCGCCCTCGATGAGCACTTCCCCAGAGTTACGTTGCAGCGCAACATCCGCCAGCCTTTGGAGACCGTTGGCTACCAGGAGCGCATGGACGTTGTCGCGCGCCTGCACGGCGGCGGTATCTCGGCTCAGGCGGGCGCTCTGCGCCACGGCATCTCGCGGGCCTTGCTCGAGGCCGATCCGAACCTGCGTGGCGAGCTCAAGCGCCGCGGCTTCCTCACGCGCGATTCGCGCGCCAAGGAGCGTAAGAAGGCCGGCCTGAAGAAGGCGCGCAAGCGGCCGCAGTTCTCCAAGCGCTGAATGTCCCTATGGCCAGGCTGTTCGGGACCGACGGGGTCCGCGGCGTCGCCGGTGAGTTGCTGAGCGCGGAGCTGGCCCTCGCACTGGGAAAGGCTGGAACGGGACACGCCCACGCCGAGCACCCCAGAGTGTTGATCGTGCGGGACACGCGCGAGTCCGGCGAGATGCTCCAAGCGGCGCTTGCCGCCGGGGTGAGCGCCGCGGGCGGCGAAGCACTCTTGGGCGGCGTCCTGCCCACCCCCGCGGCCCCTTTGCTGCTCAAGCGCTACGGCCTTGATCTGGCCATAGTGATCTCCGCGTCGCACAACCCCTACCGGGACAACGGCCTGAAGTTCTTCGCCGGCGACGGCTTCAAGCTCTCCGACGAGGACGAGCTGGCGATCGAAGCTGAGGTGAGCCAGGGGCTCGCCGGTGGTAGCGGCGCCCGGACGATCGGGCGGGTGCGCGAGCTGAGGGGCACCCATGAGGACTATCTGCGCGAACTGGAGACTCGCTTCGCGGAACTACGCCTCGACGGACTGGACATCCTGCTCGACTGCGCAAACGGCGCCACCTACAAGGTCGCGCCGGAGATATTCAGGCGCCTCGGCGCACAAGTCACCGTACTGGCGGCGGCGCCCGACGGGCGCAACATAAACGAGGGCTGCGGCTCAACCCACATCGCGGCTCTGGGAGAGCGCGTGCGCGAGGGCGGACACGCGCTCGGCCTGGCGTTCGACGGCGACGGCGACCGCGTGCTCGCGGTCGATCGCGCCGGCGCCGTGGTGGACGGCGACGAGCTGATCGCACTTGCCGCCCTGCACCTGCGAGCCGGCGAACGCTTGGCCGGCGACGGAGTGGTGGTGACCGTGATGACCAACTATGGCTTCCACACCGCCATGGCCGACGCAGGCATCGCGGTCGCATCGACCAATGTTGGGGACCGCTACGTCCTGGAGGAGCTGCGCCGGCGCGAGTGGGCGCTCGGCGGAGAGCAGTCGGGACACATAATCGAGATGGGCTTCAACAGCACCGGCGACGGGATCGCCGGTGCCTTGCTCACGCTCGAGGCGCTCGGCGGGCGCGACCTGAGCGAGCGCGACGCGATGCACAAGCTGCCCCAACGCCTGGTCAACGTCAAGGTGCGCGACAAGGGCGCCTTCGCCCACGCCCACACGGTGGCCGAGGCGGTGCAGGCCGAGGACAGCGCCCTGTCCGGGCGCGGACGAGTGCTTGTGCGCGCAAGCGGCACCGAGCCGCTGGTGCGAGTGATGGTCGAGGCGCCCACAGACCAGGAGGCCGACGCGACCTGTGCGCGTCTGGTCAGCCTCGTGCAGCAAGAGCTGGCGTAGACGCCCGCCCCGAGTTGGCAGTGTCGATACGGGCCGGTGGTGCGCTTGCGGCGCCGGCCGCGCCGATATGTCGCTGATATCGTCGTCGCGATGTGCGGCATCGTCGGCTACGTAGGCAAGCGTCCCGCCCGGGAGATATTGCTCGACGGGCTCAAGAAGCTGGAGTACCGGGGCTATGACAGCGCCGGGATCTCCCTGATCGCGGGGGAGCGCATCGAGGCGGTGCGCTCGGTTGGCAACCTGAGCGCCCTACAAGCAAAGCTCGACGCCAACGCCCTCGAGGATGAGCAGGCGGGAGGCTCGGTGGCCGTCGCCGCGCCCGCGGCGCCAACCACTGGCATAGGACACACCCGCTGGGCCACGCATGGACGAGTCAGCGAGGAGAACGCGCATCCACACTACGACCCCGAGGATCGCTTGCATGTGGTCGTGAACGGCATCGTCGAGAACTACATGGCGCTCAAGGAGCGCCTCGCCGGCGAAGGCAACGAGTTCACCTCCGAGACCGACGCCGAGGTGATCGCCCATCTGATCGCCTCGCACTACGAAGGCGATCTCGCAAACGCCGTGCGTCACGCCTTCAAGGAACTCGAGGGGCATTTCGCTTTCGTGGCGATGAGCGTGGAGGAGCCCGATACGCTGGTGGGCGCACGCAAGGAGTGTCCTCTGGTTGTGGGCAGGGGAGAGGGAGAGCAGTTCGTGGCCTCGGCGGTCCCGGCCTTTCTCGCACATACCCGCGCGGTGCAGTACGTCGAGAACGGCGAGATCGTGGTGCTGCGTCCCGACGCGGTCCAGGTGCTCACCCTCGACGGTGACCCCGTTGAGCGGCCGGTCGAGCAGATCGACTGGGACGAGGACACCGCCGAGAAGGGCGGCTATGAGACGTTCATGCTCAAGGAGATCCATGAACAGGCCGACGCCGTGGCCGAGACGATCGCCGATCGCGTGGCGCGTGGGGACGGCGTGGACCTCGACGAGCACGGCTCGCTCGACGAGGCGATCCTCGCCGATGTCAAACGGATCGTGATCGTGGCGTGCGGGACCTCCTACCACGCCGGTCTGATCGGGCGCTATGCGATCGAGGAATGGGCACGCGTGCCGGTCGAGATGGACGTGGCCTCCGAGTACCGCTACCGCAACCCTGTTGTTGGACCAGGCGACCTCGTGATCGGAATATCCCAGTCGGGCGAGACCGCCGACACCCTGGCCGCGATGCGCAAGGCGCGCGAGCGGGGCGCCACGGTCCTCGCGATCACCAACGTAATGGGCTCCCAGGCCACCCGCGACGCCGACGGTGTCCTGTTCACCCGCGCGGGACTTGAGATCGGGGTGGCGGCCACCAAGACGTTCGTGTGCCAGGTCGCGGTCATCTATCTGCTCGGCCTGCGCTTGGCCGAGCTGCGCGGGACCTTGCCTTCAGAGCGCATCGCCGAGCTGGTGAGCGAGATCAAGCGTCTGCCGCACTGCATCGAAGAGGCCATTGCCGACACCGGCGAGGCAGTCACACGTGTAGCGGACGAGCATTGGCAGAAGGAGTTCTTCCTCTACATCGGACGCCACGTCGGGCTGCCCGTCGCCCTGGAGGGCGCGCTCAAGCTCAAGGAGATCTCCTACATCGCCACCGACGCTTATGCCGCCGGTGAGATGAAGCACGGACCGATCGCCCTGCTCGACGACTCCACGCCTGTCGTCTCGATCGCGATCGACTCCCCGGTCTTCGAGAAGATGGTCTCCAACATGCAGGAGGTCCGCGCCCGCGGCGCCCACGTGATCGCGGTCACAAGCGCCGGAAGCGGACGCTTGGAGGGCCAGGTGGACGTGGCGATCCCGGTGCCCGCGGTCGACTGGATGCTGCAACCGATGCTCGCGGTCATCCCTTTGCAGATGCTCGCCTATGAGATCGCCAGGCGTCGCGGCTTGAACGTGGATCAACCACGCAACCTCGCCAAGACCGTCACGGTCGAGTAGTCGTGCTGCTGGCGGCGCTGGAGGCCACCCCCGATGCTCGACGTATAACCAGCACGCCTGTGGTGCGGCCTCTGGCATCCACCCTGCACTCCTGGTGAGTGCGACGTAGTATCGCTCAGCATGAGCGTGCTTCCCGACTGGTGTGAGCCCATGCTTGACGCTCCCCGGATGCGGGCTGTGGATCGCTGGGCGATCGAGCAGCAGGGGGTGCCTTCGCTCGAGTTGATGGAGCGGGCCGGTGAAGGCGTCGTGCGCGCGGTCGAGCGGGTCGCCCCTGACGGACCTGTGGCTGTGGTTTGCGGCAAAGGCAACAACGGCGGCGACGGCTTCGTCGTGGCGCGGTTGCTGCGCCAGAGCGGACGTGATGCGCACGTGGTATGCACGGCCGCTCCCGAGCAGCTCTCGGGGGACGCCCGTGCCAACTTCGACCTGCTGCCCGGGGATGAGGCGCTTCTGTTCGAGGGCACTCGTGCCCTCGAGACGATCCGGCAGGCCACTGTCATAGTGGATGCCCTGCTCGGGACCGGTTTCGAAGGGGCTCCGCGAGGCACCGTCGCCGAGGCGATCGAAGCCGTCAACGAGGCCGCTGCGCATGTAGTGAGTGTGGACGTTCCCAGTGGCGTGGATGCTTCCACGGGAGAGGTCGCGGGGCCGGCCGTGTGGGCCGAGCAGACTGTTACCTTCCACGTAACCAAGCCCGGCCTGTGGGTTCATCCCGGCAAGCGCCATGCAGGGGAGACGGTGGCGATCGATATTGGCATCCCTCGCGGCGCCCCGCTGGAGACGGACATAGGGCTGATCGAATCCAGGGTCCTCGCCACGCTTCGGGCCAGAAGCGCCGCGTCAACCAAGTTCACGAGTGGGCACGTGGTCGTGGTCGGCGGTTCGCGCGGATTGACGGGCGCTCCGGCGATGACATCGCTCGCCTGCATGAGGACCGGGGCGGGCTATGTCACCGCGTGCGTTCCGCGGTCCCTGACGGAGATCCTTGACGTGCAGCTGATGGAGGTCATGACCTTCGGGCTGCAGGACGAGGGTGGCTCGCTGGCGCTGGGCGGGATCGACAGCGCATTGACGGCCCTGGGTCGCGCCAATGCGCTTGCGCTCGGGCCGGGCTTGGGACAAGACGAGGGCGCGGCCACGTTTGCACGGGCTCTCGCGACGAAGGCCTCCGTCGCGATGGTGCTCGACGCCGACGGCCTGAACGCGCACGCCGGTCGCCTCTCGGATCTGGCCGTCCGCAAGGCGCCCACCGTGCTCACGCCGCACGCGGGGGAGCTGGGCCGCCTCCTGGGCCTCGACAGCGAGGAGATCGAGCGGGCGCGACTGCGTCACGTTCGCGCGGCCGCTCGACAGGCGGGCGCCGTGGTCTTGCTCAAGGGAGACGACACACTCGTGGCCTCGCCGGAGGGACGGGTTGCCGTCAATCCTGGTGGGAGCCCCGCTTTGGCGACGGCCGGCACCGGGGATGTGCTCTCAGGAGCGATCTCGGCCTTGCTCGCGCAAGGCCTCGATGCGTTCACGGCGGCGGCGTGCGGCGCCTATCTTCACGCCGAGGCCGGGCGCGAGGCGGCGCGCCGGCAAGGATCCGCCGAGGGCGTGATCGCGACGGACGTGATCGCGGCTCTGCCGGCGGTCCGGACCTCATCGGCTGGGCGCGGGTCGAGTGGAGATGGGTCTGGTGACCATGAGTGGCGTGACGATGCGGCGTGATCATGAGCGGGGCGACCATGAGCGGGGCGACCATGAGCACGCGTAGGGCTCTGGCGCGGGTGAATCTCGCCGCGATCGAGCGAAACTGTGCGCGCTTGCGCGCAGAGCTGGAGGACGGATGTCAGCTATGCGTGGTCGTCAAGGCCGACGGCTACGGCCACGGTGCCGTGCCCAGCGCCGGTGCTGCGCTCGCCGGCGGCGCGAGCCGGTTGGCAGTGGCCGGTGCCCGCGAGGCGGTCGAATTGCGCGGGGCCGGTTTCCGGGAGGTACCGGTGCTCGTGATGGGCGCTCTGAGCCCGGTCGAGCTGGGCGAAGCCCTGCGGGCGCGCGCCGAAGTCGTGGTGTGGCGTGAGCAGGATGTGGAGGCGGTTGCACGCGCGGGCGGGGGCAAGGTGCATGTGAAGCTCGATAGCGGAATGGGGCGGCTCGGCGCCCGCGATCCCGCACAGGCGTCGGACGCCGTAGCGGCCGCGGCAGATACGCCTGGTGTGGAGCTGACCGGCGTGATGACTCACTTCGCCACCGCCGACGACCTCGACGATCTCTTCTTCGGCGAGCAGCTCGACGTTTTCACGGCCTGGGCCACCGATGTCAAGGCCGCACATCCACACATCCTTGTGCACGCGGCCAACAGTGCCGCTGTGATGCGCGAGAAGCGCGCCCACTTCGACATGGTGCGCTGCGGGATAGCCGTCTACGGTATGGATCCTTACGGACTCGATCCCGATCGTGCTGGGCTTGAGCCCGCCTTGGAGCTGGCCTCCTATGTTGCCGAGGTGAAGCCGTGTGGCCCTGGGCAGAGCGCCGGCTACGGGCGGCGCTTCATCGCGCACCGGGACACGATGCTCGGGGTGCTGCCGATCGGTTACGGCGACGGCTGGCGGCGTGCTCTCTCCGACAACGCCGACGTGCTGATCGCGGGTCGGCGACAACCGATCGTGGGTACCGTGAGCATGGACAATCTGACCGTCGACTTGGACGGTGCCGCGGACCCGTCTGCATTGCGCGGCGAGGAGGCGGTGTTGATCGGAGCCCGCGGCGAGCAGCGAGTGACGGCCGAGGAACTGGCCCAGCGGATGGGCACAATCAACTACGAGGTCACATGCGGGCTCACCGCCCGGGTCCCCCGGGTCTATCACCGCGATGGTGCACCAGTCGGCGAAAGCGGGGATGGCGAACTTGCGAGCGAAGTCCCGCGGGGGGCAAGTGGGACCCGTGCGGCGGACTCCGTTCGCGTGGGCGAGGATCCGTCGACGTCGTCGTCACGATGAGCGCCGAGGCGCTCGACATCGTCGGCCCTGCGCTTGCCGGTCAGCGCGCCTGGATCGTGGGTGGCGCCGTACGCGATCGCTTGCTCGGCAGGCCCGTCGTGGACCTGGACGTGGTGATCGACGGCGACCCGGCCGGGGCCGCGCGTGCGATCGCGCGCGAGGCCAAGCGGGCAGGGCCGGGCGCAGCCTGCTTTCCGCTGTCCGAGGAGTTCGGAGCTTGGCGCGTCGTGGCGCGTGGGGGGGCTTGGCAGATTGACGTGGAGGGTATGCGCGGAGGCTCGCTGGAGGCGGACCTGGCGCTGAGGGATTTCACCGTCAACGCGATTGCAGAGCCGCTGGACGGAGGAGACCCGATCGACCCGCTCGGAGGCCTGGCCGATATGCGGGCCGGACGCCTGCGCTGCGCCGGGTCCACGGCGTTTGCAGAAGATCCGCTACGTGTTCTGCGCATGGTGCGTATGGTCGCCGAGCTCGATCTGACGCCCGACCCCCAAGCGATCGCGGCCGCTCGCGCACAGGCGGCGCGCCTCGCCGATGTCTCGCCAGAGCGCGTCTTCCTGGAGTTGCGACGCATCGTCGCCTCCCCGGGAGCGTTGGGGGCCATCGAGTCGATGAGCGACTTGGGGGCAACAGAGGTCGTGCTGCCGGAGCTTGAGGCGATGCGGGGCATCGAGCAGAGCCGCTTTCACCACCGCGACGTGTACGGGCATACGCTTGAGGTGTTCGAGCGCGCAATTGTCCTCACAACGACGCATGGCTGGGAGCGCTCGGAGCCGGGCGCATCCCTGGGCGCTCACTACCGAGATCCGGTCCTCGACCTACTGGCAGAGCCTCTTGCGGATGACATGACCAGGGGCGAGGCCTTGCGTTGGGGAGCGCTGCTCCACGATGCCGCCAAGCCGGCCACGCGTTCTGTGCGCCCTTTCGACCGCCGCGTGACCTTCATTGAACACGACATTCGCGGGGCCGAACTGGCGCGCGATGTTCTGACTCGCCTGCGCGCGAGCGTGCGCCTGCGCGAGCACGTGGCGGCCCTGGTGCGCCACCATCTACGCCTCGGCTTTCTCGTGCACGAGCCCCAGCCCCTTGCACGGGGCACCGTGTATGCCTATCTGCAAGCGTGCGACCCCGTCGAGGTCGACGTCACACTGCTGTCGGTGTGCGACCGACTGGCAACGCGTGGAGCCAAGGCCGAGCAGGCGATAGAGCTCCACATGGCTCTGGCGCGAACCATGCTCGAAGACGCGCTGCATTGGCGCTCTGAAGGTCCACCCAAGCCTCTGCTGCGTGGCGACGAGTTGGCCGGCGCCTTGGGTATGACTCTTGGCCCGCGCGTGGGTGAGCTTTTGGGAGAGCTTGCCTGCGCTCAATACGTGGGCCTCGTCGGCACTCGCGAGCAGGCGCTTGCGTTCGTGCGCAGGCGGGGGCACTAGGATTGGCCGCGATGATCGATCAGGACTGCATCTTTTGCAAGATCGTGGCAGGCGAGCTTCCCGCCACGATCGTCGAGGAAGACGAGCACACGATCTCCTTCATGGACATCAACCCGGCCACCCGCGGGCACGCACTTGCGATCCCCCGACGGCACACGCCGGACCTCCTGAGCATCGATCCAGGCGAGCTCGCCGCGGTGGCCGGCGCAGCCCAGCGCTTGGCGATCCGGGCCAAGCAGGCCCTGGGCGCGGACGGGGTCAACCTGATCAACTCTTGTGGGGCAGCGGCGTGGCAAACCGTGTTCCATTTCCACATCCACATGATTCCCCGCTACCGGGACGATCCGCTGAAGCTGCCCTGGACGCCCTCGCCGGGAGATCCTGGTGAGATAGTCTCTGCGGCCACGGCTCTAAGGGGCGACGGGCCCTGAGAGCAATAAGGGGGAAACCGGGCGTGAGCGTCGAACCGCTACATCGTCGCGATCCTCGTGTTCTTGTTGAAATGGTCTACCTAAAACGCCTCATAACAGCGATTGCCGCCGGTTGCGGGCTTGCTTTGGTCTTGCCCGCCGGCTCGCTCGCAACGCTTACCGAAGTAGGTGTGATCCCCGAAACGACGCCGGCGACCGTTCCCAGCTGTCCCACGCCTTCGTGCCTGGCGGTCAGTCGCACCACCGGCTTCCAAGTCAAGGTTGAAACCAACAACAATCTGGAGGCAGCCCCGCGTGCGGGCACGATCGTGGCGTGGACGATCAGCTTGGGCAAGCCTACGGCTACCCAGATCAAGTTCTTCAACGCCAATGAGGGTGGTCCGGCGTCGGCCGGAATCGCGATCTTGAGGCCCCAGAAGAGCCCCAAACTGACCTACAAGCTGATCAGCCAGAGCCCCGTGGTTCCGCTCGAACCGTACTTTGGCAAGACAGCCCAGTTCCCGCTTGCCACCACCTTGCCGGTCAAGAAGGGCGACATCGTCGCCCTGACGGTGCCTTCGTGGGCCCCAGCCTTGGCGCTGGGCTTCGGCAAGGCCACATCCTGGCGGGCAAGTCGCGCCAAGGCGCAGTGCACGACGACCGGTACCCAGACCTCGCAGGTGACCGTCGGCTCCAACATCCAGTACTACTGCCTCTACCAGACCGCGCGCCTCACCTATAGCGCGACCCTGATCTCGACGCCCTGAGCGGGCGCGCGCCGAGCGGCGCTCTGGGATGGGAAATCGCGGCCCGGTCTGACCGCCGGCATGGCCTGCGGGCTAGGCGCGACCCGTCGGGTTAGGGCGCGCTGGCGCCGCCGCTGGAGCCTACGCCGCCCCCGGAGGACGCTTTTTCGGTGCTTTCCGAGGAGGCTTTTTCAGAGGACGCTTTTTCAGAGGACGCTTTTTCGGATTCGCCCGCCGAGGTGCCGCCTGCGGCACTGCTTTCGGAGGGTTCCGATTTTTCTTCAGAGCCTTTACCGCCGGATTCGCCGCTTGAGCTGGAGGATTCTTCGCCGCCGGTAGTGGTTGGGGTGGTGGACGTCGTCGCAGTGGTCGACGTGGAGGTCGTTTCGGTCGCTTCCTTTTCCGCCGATGTGTCGTTGGGCGGGGTGATTTCGGGGGTGCTCTTGGGGACCGCTTCGGAGACCGTGCTGCCGCCGCAGGCGGACAGGCCGAGGCCGCAGAGAAGGATCAGGGCGCTCACGCCGAGCGCTATGAGGCGGGTGCGCTGGGGGCTGTCGCTCACGCGCCCGAACCTGTTTCCAGACGAGCGGCGCGAATGTCTTGAAACAGGTTCATGGTGGGCCCATGCGCCGGTCGCAGGTGGGGCAGTCGTTGAGGTCCTTCTGGGCGAGCTGATCGCACCAAGGGCAGAAGCGCAGGTTCTCGACGGCCCAAGGCAGCTTTGAGGGGTCGGGAGCGAGCGGCAGCAGCTTGCCCACGATCTCCATCTCCTCGCCCGTGTCGCGATCACGGTAAATCTCGCCGGGGATGGCTTCGAGCAGCACCTCGCGGCCCGTCGAAGGGGTACGCAAACGGTAGAGCTGATTAGCACTCACGCCCGCGCACTTTAGCGGAGCGTCCAGCCGGATAGGCTCCAAGGGCGTGCGCATCCTCATCTTTCACGGCTACCTGCTCAATGGGACCGGCTCCAACGTCTACAACGCGCGTCTCGCCGAGGCTTTGGTGAGGCTGGGGCACGAGGTGCACCTGCTTTGCCAGGAGCGTCACCCTGAGCAGCAAGCGTTCGTGGACGCTGCCGCGGATTGGGACAGCGGCAGGCTCCTGCTCAGACCCGTCAAAGAGGAGACCGCCGAAGGTCCCCGCTGCACCGTCTACCGCCCCGACATCGGCGGTCTATTGCCCCTATACGTACAGGATCGCTACGAGGGCACGGACGCGAAGACGTTTGCGGATTGCACCGACTACGAGGTCGCGAACTACGTGCAAGCCAACGTGGACGCCGTGCGCGAGCTGGCCGAACTGGTGCGTCCGGACGTAGCCTTGGCCAACCATCTGGTGATGGGCCCCGTCATCCTTGCTCGGGGGCTTACCGGACGGACCCCTTACGCCGTGAAGGTCCACGGCAGTGCGCTCGAGTACACCGT
>Ga0208586_1000489_pt1 | contig 14421 bp, 14 predicted proteins | sample NGESurshal072012_6_FD_184471 | JGI IMG/M metagenome (GOLD analysis project Ga0208586, IMG submission 184471) | Arctic peat soil microbial communities from Barrow, Alaska - NGEE Surface sample 53-3 shallow-072012 (SPAdes) | ecosystem: Environmental > Terrestrial > Soil > Wetlands > Peat ... | reverse complement strand
GTTTCGGTGATCCGCTCGATGACGCTGGCCGCGAACGTCTCTGGTGCTTCGAGGAACGGCCCGTCAAACGTGCCGTCCCACTGGCCGGCGAGCCAAGCGCGGAGCGCGTGCCCGCACGGCAACCGGCGGCTGCAGGCCATCTCGACGATCGCCAGGAATAGCGGGCTTGTGTGCCGCTCGACGTGGAACGGGTCGAGTCGCCGTTGTGTCTCCGCTGCCCCATCTACTTGCGGCGGCGGGATTTCCGCGAGCTCGCACGCCCGCGCAGCGGTGACGGGCTGCCAGCGGCTCGTGCCGTCCCCGGCGGTCAACAGGGCGGCACCGTCGGTAAGGCTGACGGCGAGCCCGGTCCCTGCCAGGAACCGGCGCGACTCGGCGAGATACGCGCCGTCGCGGCGGTGCAGATACCCGAACGTGTTGTCCACACCGATCCTCCATGTGTATGGGACGGGAGAGCTCACGGGCGTCTCCCGGCGTCGTCGAGCGCGTAGGTTTCGAGCCGCTCGGTGCTGTGCGCGATCTGCTGCTCGCGTAGGTAGTTGCGCAGCTGCCCGGCGAGCCTGCCGGTCGCGGGCTCGAACACGAAGTGCTCGGCCCACTCCTTGAACCGGGCCGGTTGGTGGCAGAGGATGTCCTCGATGTGCCGGAACTGCTCCTCGGTGATCGCCTGGGTGATCTCGATGGTCTCTCCGGCGTAGCGGTAGCCGGCGTTTACTCTGAACGTGTCGCTCATAGTGCGTTTACCTCCTATTCGTGGTGTGGGGCGCCTCTAGCCGCCGGGAAAGCGGGGTGGGCGCGAGGGGGCCGGTCAGGCGGCGAGTAGGTTCAGCTGCTCACCCGCCTGTTCGGCGGTGCTCTGCTTGCTGCCTCGGGCACGGCGGACGGTGGTGTCGGGGCCGGTGTCGCTGCGCAGGAACCCCACGCTGTCGGTCTGCGCGGCCATCGTGCGCTTAAACGCGTCGGCCGTCATAAAGCCGCCGTCCTGCGCGATGCGGGCGAGCATGTCGATCACTGGCACGCCCTCCGGGGTGCGCATCGACAGCATCCCCGGCACGTTCTCCATCACGAACGTCTTGGGCTTCACGGCCACCACGAACTGCATGAACTCGAATACGAGGCTGTTGCGCGGGTCCATCGTGTCCCTGCGCCCCGCGCTTGAGAAGCCCTGGCAGGGTGGTCCTCCGAAGACGCACCCGGCCTCACCGGGCCGCAGGCCCAGGTCGTCCATGACCTGCGCGGCGCTCACGCTGCGGATATCGCCGAGGTAAAAGTGCTCGACCGGCTTCTGGCCCGGCTGTCCTTGAATCCAGCCGCTCCCGGGCGCGTAACCCGGCAGCTTCGCCTCGCGTTTGCGCTTCGCCTCGTTGGCGAGCGCCCTCTCCCAGCGGCGCTTGACGTCCGGGCCCGTGAAGTGCAGAACGGTGTCCGGGCCGCCGAGGTTGCAGAGATACGTCATGGCGGCTGCCGGCTCCCACTCGACCGCGGCGGCGACGTGCCACCCGGACTGGTGAAAGCCGAGCGAGAAGCCGCCGGCGCCGCAGAACAGGTCGATCGCGACCTTGTCGGTGATCGGTCGCACGCCTGGTTGCTGGCTGACTGGCAGATACAGGCCGCTCGGCCCGCGCTGCCAGTCATCACCAAGTAGCAGTGTCCTTTCGTGGTAGGTGCTGGTCATCGGCGCCTCTGGTTCCGGGCGAGTTCCTCGATCGTGTGGCGTGTCCTCTCGGCCCCGTCGTGCGCGAGGAGGTACGCGAGCTGGTTTGAGAGGCCGAGGTGGTTGATGGCCGCGCCGCCCTCGCACGCCACTTCGAGGACCGCCTCGTCGAAATCGCGGTCAGGGAGGCGGTGCCTTTCTGCGAGAGCGATCAGAGCGGCATGGTCCGTGACGCGCGTGGCGTCCGCTGCCCGATCGAAGTCGAGCAGCACCAGGTGACAGGTCTCGCACTCGACGGCGGCGTTGGCGTCACCGCCGTAGATAACGACCTCGATGTTATGGCCGTGGTGCGCCGCGAGCTCGGCGTAGTTGGCGGCGCTCATCGCGTGCCACCTCCCATGCCGGTCTCCTGATCGCCCGTGTCGGAGCGGTCCTCGCTGTCGAGCGGGTTGACCATCATTTCCTGGTCCTCGCTGCGCGTCACGACGGGCGTGGTGGTGTGAACTTCGATCCGCTCGCCGCTGTCGAGGTCATACACGGCGTCCGGTAGCCGGCCGCTGTCGAGGATCTCTTCCCCGGCGAGCGCGCACGCGTCCTCGAACGTCGCGAGCGTCGCGATGCTGTTTTCACTCGTCTGCTCCTGGCTTTCGACCATCACGAGCGCGAACTGCAACGGCGTCGTGGTTGGCCCTTGCTCCTGTGCTGGTGGGACGCGGTAGTAGTCGAGCAGCCGCGCGTATTGGCGTGCCCGGCCTGGCGGGGTGTGCTGGTTACTGGTCGGCGGGTTGGTGTTACACATGCGTGTCGTCCTTTCGTGTACGGGATGCCCGCGGTACTCGCCCCCGGCTGGAGTGGCGAGTACCGCGAGTGTTTTGGTGAATGGCGGGTGCGGCTCGGCTAGCGGGCGGCTAGTCGGTCGAGATGACGCGCCATTTGTCGGCGCTCTCCTTGACGGCGGTCGCCTCGAGGTCCGCGCCCTTCCCGAGCCCGAGGAGGTAGGACTCGTCGTAGTAGGCGGGCTTGCCGGACTTGTCCTCGGTGAACCATCCTGGCCCCTTCTCGATGAACACGACGATCTCCGCGCCGCGTTTGACGAGTGTGCGCGCCTTGCTTCTGAGCTCGTAGTCGAGGCACAGCTGGTCGATGAGCGCGTCGGCGGACTCGGAGTTCTCGTCGTTCTCCACGCCCCACGCCGTCGCGTACGCGAAGAACGCGTCACCGTCACGACGGTTGGTGAAGTCGTAGCGGTTCGGGCCTCCTTGCCCTGTGTTTGATGCCCGTCCGGCGCGTTTGCCGTCGAGATAGATGGTGGCGCTGAACGCGTTCGTCTCTTCGGAGAGCCCTGGTGCGGGCTGGTAGTTGCGGATCGTGACGCTGCTGAGCTTTGGTGGTGTCTTCTCGTCTGGCATGTGTGTCCTTTCCTGGTTTGGGTTTTTGCGCCGTTCGCGCACGGACCGCCGCCGCAAACGGCATGTCGGCTGCCCGCGCACGGACCGGCGCGTTGTCCGGCTGCGCCTAGTTGGTTCTGTGGTTGGGCGCACCGCTCGCGGGCGCACGGATCGCTCCGTGCGCCGGCTGCGGGTATGGAGGGGCGCTAGCCCCAAGGGTGTGCGGACGGCGCCCCCGCGGCGTTGCTCGCCAACGCGCGGGGGCGCTGGGGGTCAGCCGAACAGCGACAGTTGCTCGCTGTCCTTGAGCGGCTTGATGGGCCGGTAGTGGCTTGGAAGCGGCGCCGGCCCCTCGGTGGCTTGCTTGTAGTCGGAGGCGTCGACCGGCGGCGGCAAAACCGACCGGCGTGTGACGTACGGGACGGCATCCCAGGCCGCCTTGAGCTCGGCCTCTGCGATCTCCTCTCCCGTCAGCGGGACACCCTGCTTCTGGAGGTCTTTGAGGACTTGCTCGAGGGAGATGGGCTCCTCGCGCTCGTCCATCAGTTGCCCGTCCAGCGCGAGGTCTGCCGCTTCAGCCTTCTGGCAGAGCAGATCCCACTTCTTCTCATCGAGCGAGCCCTTCGTCAGCATCACGTAGACCGTCACCGGCTTCTTGCTGCTCAGCCGGTGAGCCCTGGCGATGAACTGGTCGAACATCTCATAGGAGAAGACGAGCCCGTCAACGACGACGACCGACGCGGTGTCGAGGTTGTGCCCCAGCCGGATGGCGGGGATGCCGCACAGCAGCACTTGCAGGCCGCCGTGGCGGAAGTCGCGCATAACCTTCGCGCGCTTCTTCGGGCTGACTGTTGCCGCCTTGCCGTCGCGCTCCTCGACGATGTGCCCGGCCTTCACCCCCTTTTCCTTGAGCCGCGCACATAGCCAGCGGCCGGTGTCGATGAGGTCCGAGCCGACGAGGATCTTCTCGCCGGCTTCGACGTGTTGGACGATCAGCTCGAGCGTCTTCATGCTCTTGGGCGTCCAGTTGGAGTGCTCCACGGTCAGCACACCTGGCCACTCGCGATCGGTTGCGGCCTCGGGTGCCGTGGTGGCGTACTCGAGCTTCGTGAGCTGCCCGCACGCGGCGGCGAACCGCTCGATCTGCCCGCTCTCCACGAGCGGGTGGCCGGGGAACTTCCACTTGAAGAACGCCGCGAAGCGCCCCTTGTCGAGCCAGAGCTTGTAGAGATCGTGCTGGGCGACGCCCATCGGGACGCTGACCGTCTTGAGCGTGCACGGCACGATCGGCTCGCCGAAGTCGGCCTTGCGACGTCGGATCATGGCGCCGGCCACGAGCCGCCAGAAGCGGCTCACGTTCGTCACCTTCGGGAGAACCTTCCGCTTCTCTCGGCGGTTGGCGGTCTCGCCGTCGCTTCGTCCGTAGGTGTACTCGACTACACAGAAGTCGCCCTCGAACGCGGCGAGGCCGCCTTCGTAGCTGTAGGGGAACCGCAGGCTGGAGTCGCCCAGGCACCACCACATCAACCAATAAATCTGGTTCACATAGTTCGAGATGGGCGTGCCGGTTGCCAGCAACTTGTTGCGGGCACGCAGACCACGGATCGCCTTGCTGCGTTGCGAGGTGTCACCCTTAATCAAGGTGCCCTCGTCGATGCAGATGACTCCATCTGCGAACGCGCCCGCGAGGTAGTGCGCTGCGGGCTTCACCTTTAGCCGCTTGTGCACATACCCGCAGGTGCGTTCGCGTACCTCGCCGTTCACCTCCTCGCTGTGTACCGCGGAGCACACCAGCGGGCTTTCTCTCTGCCAGCCTTCTTCGTGGGAGGCGTGACAGACTGGGCAGAACTCACTCGAGTGCAGCGGTACGCGCCGGCCGTCCTCGGCCCAATGCTGCGTGACACAGTGCGGCAGCGCCTCGTTCTTGGCGCCGAGGAGCGACAGCACCTCGTAGTGGACGATGTACCAGCCCTCGCCGCCTTCGGCGAGATGCTTGGCGACTTCCCTGGCGCGACCGGGGGAAGTGATGTGCTCGACCGTGATTCCGAGGTTGTCGAAGATGTCAGCCCGGTATTGCGGGATGAGATCCTGCGGGACCACGAACAGCACCTGGTCCTTCGCGCCGTTGCGGACTGCGCCGAGCGCGTATCCCGCCGCGCCGAGTGTCTTGCCGCCGCCCTGCTCCCACGAGAGGATGAACCCGCCGCCGTCGCGCGTCTTGGTCAGAACGCGGGCTAGATCCTCACGTTGGAAGCGCTTCCACGCGAAGTCCGGGTTGCTGCCCGCCCGGCGGCCGTCTTCGGCGATCGAGTCGAGAATGTCCCGTTGGCGCTGCACCTCATCGGGGAACCGCGTCGCGATGTCGCCGGGGTTCGGGACCGCGAAATGCTCGAGGATGTATTCGATGTCCTTCGCGGCCTCGGTGAACTCCTCGTCGGCGATGCTGATGAGCAGGACGGTCGCCTCTTCGTCGTACTTGCGGACGATCGGCTCACCCTTCTTGTTGTGTGTCACCTTTTCGCCCTTGGTGACGTTCACTTTCGAGTCGGTTTTCAGCGGGTATGTCTCGCCCCCTGTGAAGCCGCGCTCGGGGTCGCTCTTGATGCAGTCGATCGCGTCGAGGTCGGTGAGGTAGCCGAGCCGCATCTGCGGACGCACCTCGTAAAGCGGAATCACCTCCCGGACCGCTTCCGCCTTGACGGCCTTCACCGCTTCACTGACCCCCGGCGCGATGGTCAGATCACACTCCTCGGTCAGCTCTCCGAGTAGCCGCCAGTCCAACGTGTTGAGAGCGAAGTGGCCGACAGGCTGGTTGTGCAACCGCTCGACGAGCGCCAGCCGGTTCGCTTTCCCGAGCGCCTGGCGGACGTACGGGCACGGTTTGACGGACAAGCGATCGCGGCCGCGCAGTTCGACGTCGTACGTCGGCTGTTCTTTGGCCTTCTCCCGTCGGCGGCGCGCGAGTTCCTTGTTCACCAACTCCCAAGCACGCGTCGGACCGACGGGGCTCGCCAATGGGTAGTAGATGCTCGCGTCGATCAGAGCGTCGTGGATCTGCTCCTTCAGCTTCTCGTCGCCCAGCTGCGCGCGTGTGGATTTGAGCGTCAGGCGCTCGTGGCGTTCCTCCCCATCGACGCCGTCGGGGTGGACGTAGAACGCGATGACGGTCGGCAACGCCACCCCGTCGAACAGGTCGTCGAACTCGACCGTCGCGACGATCGCGGCGGCGTCTTCACGGGTGAGCACCTCGCGCTGGAAGCGGTCACGGCCGCAGAGGAACGCGCCGAGCCCGCGATCTTCGAGCAGCGCGAGACTCATCCTCCACGTCGCGACCGTGCTGTCCTCGGGGTATCCGGCAGGGTCGGTCCACGGCAGCCCGAATGGAGGGTTTGCTACGACCCTGCCGAACCGCGCGCCGAGCTTGAACAGCATCGGGAAGGCGCGCTGCAGGTCGCCGGTGATCGCCTGGTAGTTGCCCTCGCGGACCCAATCGCCGTCGACCTCAATTCCGAAGCGCAGATCCTCACGCCACGGGTCGAGCAGCGCCCCGGCACCGGCCGTCGGGTCCAGAACGCAACTGCGGCCGGACGGGTCGATGATGTCCTTGATGAACTCGGCCGCCTCGGGCGGCGTGAAATATTGCTGTAGTCCCTTCTGGCCTGCTCCGGGACGGGCGGACTGGAGCACGCCGCGCGAGGAGCTGAGTGCTTCCTCGGTGAGTGCTCCACCTGTTAGTGCGCCACGCTTCCCGGCGGCGGGATTGGCATTACCCAATTTCTCTCTCTCCTTTAGTGAGGGGTGGGTGTGCGCCGGCCCGCCGGACCGCGACAAGGGAACGGGCCGGTCCTAACAGGGGCCATGTGGCCCCCGGCACGGGTTGCTGCTTTCACCTGCCGCGTCGCGGCAGACGGGTGTGTGTGGCGATCACGCTCGCGGCCGTTTAAGGCCGAGAAACTTCTGGGAGCGCCAGCCGAGGTGGTGCTTCTTCTCAGGCGCGGTGGTCGGGGTACTGCTGACCACTTGCGAAGTCTGCGTCGACGTCCGGATCACCAGGGAACCGGCCGCCAACGTCGGGCAGCAGGATCTGAAGCACACCGTTCGCCGGCGCCTTCGGGAGCTGTGCGACGAGCCCGGCGGGCGCGTCGGTGACGCGCAGGTCATAGCCGCCGTGCAGTACGCCTCCGACGGTTTCACCCGCGGTCAGCCTGCGCTTCCCGGCGGTGACTTCTTCGGCTAGGCCGCCGAGCAACCAACTGGCGACCTCGGGCGCGACGCCGACGGTCACGAGCTCGGGATGCCCTACGTGTTCGGAGAGGCCCTCGGTGTACGCGAACGTCGGCAATGCCAGCGGCTCGCCGCGACCGCCGACCGCAATGATGTGAAACCCGCGATCCTGCTTGCGTTCCTCGACCAACTCGTCGAGCAGCTTGCGGCGCTGCGGAAGCATCGCCTCAAGCGCCGTGTCGAGCGCCGCAGCGGCGCCGGTCAGGCGATGGTCCTCGGCGTACTCGAGGAGGTTGCGTATGTCAGCGGCCATCTCGAATACAAGCGTGTCCAGGCCGATATGCGCGCCATCGCTGCGCAGTCGTGCGACCGCTTCCTCGATGTTGCGCCGCCACACCTCGACATCGCCACCGACATCCGCGAGCTCGTCGGGTGGTGGGCCAGCTGCCATCTCTGCGTGCAGTAGCGTCGCGTGCTGCTCAAACCACTCGGCGACCAGCGTTCGGGTCGCTGCGTCGAGCGGGTTGGTGATCGGAGTGTCCGCGAGGCCAGTGGACTCGCGAGCGTCGCTATCGGCTGCACCAGGGCGTGCGGCGTCAGCCGGATTGGGGTCGGAATGTGTCGGCATTCGTGCCTCCTTTGGGCATGGGTTTTCTTGTGGTGCGCGACCGCGAGAGCCGCGCGCGTCTGGCAAGTCGTTGGGTCGGCGCCGGCTACGCGTTGGGTGGTGTCCACGCGATCCCGAGCTGCTGTGCAACGCTCACCAGCGCGTCGTGCTCGGCGTCGTTGCTGTCACCCTCGAGTCCGGCCTTGATCTCGTCGAGGAGTCCGGCGAGCGACGAGCCGTTGCCGGTCGGCGGTTGGTCAGGCAGCAGGTCTATGTGCCCTCAGTGCGCAGGCGACCCATTCACAGCCGGTCTTGTCCTCGATATCGAGGTTGGGCATCGCAACCGCGAGGTCGTTCGCGAGTTCCTTGGGTGAGATTGAGGCGCCTCCATGAGTGCATTGAGCACGGTGTGGTCCTTTCGCTAGTAGGCGGTGGGGATGCGTCCCGCGGCGCGGCCGCCACGGGCGTCCGGTGGTTGTTGGGCGTGAAACGACAAAGAGGCCCGCCCCCCCGTGCACTGCGGGAGCGAGCCTCTTTTCGTGCTGGTGGTGTGATGTCGGCCGGTTACAGCAGGCGGACTTGGCCGTCCGCCTCCACTGCGGACGGCGCGGTCAGCGTCAGACCGTTGGCGGCCGCGAGGCGGTGCAGCGCGTCGGCGAGACTGCCGGGCCGCTCACCAGCGTCGCCGGCGGCCGGGGCCTGGGCGGCTGGCTCGAGCAGCCAGCCTGGCGGCACTACCGTGAAACGGTGCGCGCCGGCGAGTTGGATGATGATGCTGATCTCCTTGTTGAATCGGCGATCGGCACGGCCAAGCGCGCAGGCCGAATGGTGCTCGTCGGCGAGCGCCTCGATCGCGTCGAGCAGCTCGACGTCGGTCATGCCGTCCGCGTAGACACGCTGAGCCTCGCTACGACGCCATTTATCCAGCGTTCCGTGATGGAGTTCCTCGATCAGATCGGCGGGCTCGGCCCATTTGATGCGAAACCCGCCGTCTGGCGGCACGAGACCGTAATCGGCGATGAAGCCGCATACGCCCATCAGAAAGTCGTACAGCCCGCGCTCGATGCAGGACGCGTCTTCGCGGGTCACGTACCGGCGGAACTGGCCGATGATCGTCTTTCCCTGCACGTTGTACGTGTAGATGCGCGGCCAGCCGTTCTCGTCTTGGAGTTCGGCGACGCGTGCCTGTTGCGGCGCGGTGCTCTTTTCGGCCGTAGCTGACATGGGGCTCCTTTCGTGGTCGGGGACTCGGTGCGCGTGCCGCCTGTCATCGGGGAGGCTGGGAGCGCCACCGTGAAAGGTGGTCGTGGATGCGGAAGACCATGCCGGCGGGGTCCGTCCACTCGTAGGCGTTACGGTCGTGCCAGCCGCTGCTATCGCCAACCCGGAATCCGAACGTGCAGATCCGCAGCGCGACAGCACATCGCGCGAGATAAGCGGTGAAGCTCTCGGGCGGCCCGAGTTCACCTTCGACGCGCGACAGCGCCCGGTCGAGCCGCTTGAGGGTCTTCTGGATCTCTATGGCGCGCTTGAGATCCACGGCGTAGCATTCGCGGTACTCGACGCAGTTGGGGTATGTCAGGCCGGCGGAGGGGTCGTGGTCGGCGAGCGACCGGATCTGCAGGTCCGCGAGGGGGTGGCCGTCGAAGCCATCCGGGAGGAGGTTCCGTACCTGCTCCCTGCCATCTGCATCGGTGCTGACCATCATGGGTTCAGCGGTCAATTCGATAGTGTCGTTGCGGCTCTGCAACGGCTTGAACGCCACCAGGAGCCGCAGCTGCGACTCCCTCGCTTTCGCGGTGGCCGCCTCGGCTGCGTCTCTGGTCTGCTCTTGCTCGGTGGTGATCGTGGTCGAGTTCATTGCTGCTCCCTTCATGGGTTTGTGGTGAGCGGGCGCACGGCTGTAGCCCAGCAGCGCTGCGGCTACTTGCTCGAGCTGGCGCGGGGCGCGAGCGTGACCGCGATCACGGTCTCGCCCGTTTCGCCCTAAGGCGTCGTCGTGCTGTTCGCGAGCGTGCACCGCGTCCTCGGCGTGCCATTCGCGCTCCCCGTTTTCGCTACGAACGAGATACCTGGTGAGACCGTCGTAGGTGTCGTTGGTCTGTTCGTGGGTCATTGCTTCCTTTCACTGTTGTGTGTGTTGGTGAACGGAGACGGCGCCGTGTGACGTCGCCCGTGGGGCCGGCGGAATGCGTGTGCCCGGCGGTGTCTAGGGACGGCGGGGCGCCGCGTGACGGCGGGCGCTGCGCCGGTCGCGGGCCTCGCGTGCGAGGTCGCGCGGTATTTGTCGGCGGTCTGTTGGCGTGAGCGATTGCTCGCTGACCTGGCCGATGAACTCGCCGCTGTCGGCGAGCTGGACGAAGCACATCCCCATCAGCCCGTTTAGAGGTGTGCCGTGCGGCTGGACCTTCTGAACGTCGGCTCCCGTGTGCCTAGTGACACGCCGTTCTGTCTGGTCGAGCAGACAGGACGGGGTGAGGGTGTAGACCGGCTTTGCTGAGGGCACCGTGTGCGCCTCCTTTCTTTCAGTTCGCGAAGGCGCAAGTCACGCCTGGGAGGTGCTGTGTGCATGGCTCGCCGTCGGGCGTCCGTCGGTCTCGGTGGCTGGCGGGCTCGCCGCTCTCGACACGTCCGGTGTCTGCGCGGTGTCCTCGCCCGGCCTTCGGCGGCCAGTCACCTCGTGGTAGGGGTACTTGTCGGTCCACGAGTAGCCGGTCTCGATCGCGATGGTCTTGGCGTTGGCTTTGGCGACGATGCCCCATCTGCCCCGGATGAGGGCAAGGTCTCCCTTGTGAAAGTCGGCCTTGGTGAATTGCTGTACGCCGCTCTCTTCGATCGACCGGCGCAGAAACGCGATCTCCTGGTCCACGTCGGCGAGTTCCCCGCGCATGAGCGGCGCCTCACCCGCGCCCTGCAGCCAACGCGAAAGCTCACGCTGACGTGCTTCCAGGCGCTCTACCCTGCGACCCATGACCACGGGGTTCTCTCTGCGGTCAGCCTGCCGTAGCGCGGCGTCTGAGCGCTCGGACGCGCGGTCGGCCTTCGCGCCGTGCTCTATTGACTGGCGCATGTGTGAGTCGCTACGGGCAAGGTCGCGGCGGTGGCGCCCCTCGGAATGGTGGCCAACAAGGATTGGCTGGCCGAAGGGGATGCCCTCTGTCGCTCTGTGGGACGCCGCGTAGCTGCCCTCAGATAGTGCTCGCTCACGGTCGGCTTTCTCGGCGAGCGCGTCGGCACGCTCCTCCCCGGCGGACTGGAGCGCGCCAAACGCCTCATCGGCGTCGTAGCTCTCGATATCGACTGTGACGGTGAAGCCTGCCGTCTCCAACGAGGACGCGAGAGCAGCGATCCGGCCTCGCCTCGCGGCTCTGCCTCGGCTTTGCGGCATGAACCATGCTTTGAGGTTGCGGGACCACCTGAACCGTGCGGCTTTCAGTGCGGCGTTGGAACTATCCCCCTTCGATGTTCCGTGGACGAGTGTCCCCTCGGTGTTAGTGTGACTGATAGTCAGCTCTACGGAGACCGCTGGGGCGTTCTTCGCGGGTGCCGCAGGCGGCTGAACCTGCGGTGCTGTGGGTGAAGGCGCGGGAAGAACGGGCGGCTGGGGCTCACTACCGGGTGAATAAAAGCGGCGGTCTACCTTCACGATCGCCTGGGCGATTCCAGGCATTTCGCCGTATACAGCGGATGCGGATACGCCGAGCTTCACCGCTATCTCGGGGACGGTGATTCCTGGCTGGCTGCCTATGGCTGCCACGATGTCCACGGCAAGCTCAGAGGTGGGTGCGGTCGAGTGCTCGCTCATATGAGTGAGTTCCTTTCTGCACGCAATCGGCGTGCGGGTGTGTCCGCGCGCACGCACAGCCGACGGTGCGGACGGCTGTGCGCGGCACGGGTGGGTGAGGTGAATCGGACGGCGTGATCGCCGAGGAGTGCTGCGAGTTCGGACTCGCGGCTGCATCCGGGTCCGTCGCGGCTACGGCGAGGGTCAGGCTTGCGCGCTGAAGTACGAGACGACGTCCGGGTGCTGCTGCTCAAAGCGTTCGCGGAGCTTCGCCAGCGCCGCGCTGGCGAATGTGTCCTGGCGCTTCTGCGAGAAGCGGCTGACTTCTTGGGAGGCGATCACCTCACCGGAGAACAGCGCGAAACTACGGGTCACGGCCCGACCTGGCCGCTTCTGCTCCCACTGGTTGCGCAGGGTCGCGGCGAAGTGATTGGGCTGTGCGACCCCGAGCAGGTTCCTGACGGCGGTTACGTGAATGATGCTCAGCACGACGAGGCGGACCCCGGCCTCTCCGTCGTTGCTGATCTCCCACTCGTAGTTGATGCCGCGCCCCCGGCGCACTTCGCGATCGGGGTCACGGAGCTCTCCTGCGGGCGCGGCGGGCTGCTCGCCTGTGGTGGCAGCGTCGAGTGTTTGAGTCGTACTCATGTGTTCGCCTTTCTCGTTGATGCCGGCACGAGGGCGCGGCATGGCTTGTTTGTCAGCGCCGGGCGCTTACGTGCGTCGCCGGTGTCGCTTTGTGGCGGTCACGGCGTCTGCTGGCCCGTCGGGTGGCGGGGTGCCGCGAACTGGATCGGCGCCGCGCTGTTGAGGAACACGGTGTTTCCCGTGGCCCGGTCGTGCAGCGCGTAGTGGCATTCGGTCTCATCGCCGGGCGTGACCTCCAAGCGCAGCGTGGCGGCCACCACGCTGGGGGTGATGTGTTGTTCGTGGCGCTCGTCGGTGGCAGGTGAAACCGCCGCGAACGGGGCGAGTGTCGTAAACGCCTCCTGTACGGCTCGCTTGAGCAGCCGGGCGCGCGCACTGGCTCGGAACCGGCCGCGTTCTCCCTCGAGGGGCACGGTGCCCTTCACCTCTACCGTGTAGCGCGCGTTACGCCTGGTGACTTTGATGGTGAATATGCGTGTCATCGCTCTCCTTTGCTTCGGGATGTGAGCAGGGGCGTGTGCCCCCCGGTCGTGCAGGTCGTCACCGGCCGCGACGCCTAGTGGGCGCGGCGGCAGGCGGCCGGTGATGCGGTGGCGTCTCAGGCGAGGTGCTGCTCGAAGCCACTGTCGGGGTCGGGCAGCGCCTTCGCCTGGACGGTGCCGGCGTCGAGGAGGGCTGTGCGCGCCTCGATGAGCTGACGTGCGAGATACCGCTCTGCGCCCTCTACGACCGTGAAGGCGCGTTGGCGGTCGCCGTCCCACTCCTCGCTGGCTTCACCCGTTTCGAGGGCCTCGATCAGCAGCGGCCACAGGCTCGCGATGGTCCCTGCGTCCCACTCGGCGAGATCCTGCACGCTGTAGCGCTGGCTCGACAGGCGGCCGCGGAGGTTGTAGGTAAGGACGTTCAGCGGCTGCTCAATGCGGTCGATGAGCACCTGCTCACCGTCGAGCAGCGCGCGCAGCGCCGGCATCAGCCCGTTGGCGATCGTGCAGACCTCTTCGAGCGTCAGGCACAGGCCAAGGAACGTGTGGTCGCCCGCGTCGGACAGCCAGCCGGAGTCGACCGTCCAGCTCGCGACCTGACGTTCAATGGGCAGCCCTGCCGCCTTGCGCCGCTCGAGGCTGCCACCGGAAACATCGGGGCTCTCGCGTATCGCGAGAATCAACGCGTTGGCGGCCGGCACGAGCTTCAGCGCGTAGAGATCCACGCCATCGGGGATCTCTAGCGCTTTGCTGTTTTCGGCGTGCAGTAGCGCACCGGCGATCTGCTCGACGGGCGTGTCACCGAAGCGCTGGACGCCGCAGTCCTCGTCCTCTTCGCCCTCGGCATCGACGCTCTCGGCCAGCAGACTGCGGTCCAGCCTGAAACCGTTGTGGGGTGCCGCCACGAGGTCGTTCGGTTTCGCGCCGGTCGTTATGACAGCGACGTCAGACGGGACGAGCGTGCCGGCCGGGGTGGGTTGCTGTTCGGGCTGGTCTTCGGTGTCCGTGAGATCGACACACACGGGCGGCTCGCCGTCGGTGCTGACCTCGAATACGACGGCATCGGATCGTGGGTCGCGCTGCAACGCGCGGGCCTGCTTTGCGGCTGCCCTCGGCGAGACGTCCGTCACCTCAACCTGCCAGTGGGCGGTGTACTCGTGTTCTGGCTCCCGCTCAGGGCGGGTCGTGTCTGGGCCGTGCATGGTTTGGTTCCTTTCTCGGTGGGTCTGGAGTTGGGAGTGGCGTGGTTTCAGGCGGCCAGTTGCGTGGCGTGCAAGCACGCTTCGAGCAGGCCGAGCGAGGGATCGCTCCATGCACCGGTGTGCGTGGCACGCCTGCGTGAGCAGCCGGCCAGCCACCCGTTGACCGTCCTCTGCGCATCGGGGAGCGGGATGGCTGTGACGCGTGCGGCGGCGGCGGCGATGACCGCGGGGTCTGCCCACTCCTCCACCACGATCAGCGGGTTCGTGGCGGCTGCCATGACTGCACGCAGGGCGACGAGATCACGCTCATCCCACGTTGCGATGCCGCTGAGCACGGCGATCGTCGCCGGCTCATAGCCGCTGAGCGTCGCCTGTGCCCGCGCGAGGCGCTGCCCGCCGAGCATCGTCACGTCGGCGGGTGCGGCCGGCGCG
>Ga0208586_1000488_pt1 | contig 14432 bp, 12 predicted proteins | sample NGESurshal072012_6_FD_184471 | JGI IMG/M metagenome (GOLD analysis project Ga0208586, IMG submission 184471) | Arctic peat soil microbial communities from Barrow, Alaska - NGEE Surface sample 53-3 shallow-072012 (SPAdes) | ecosystem: Environmental > Terrestrial > Soil > Wetlands > Peat ... | reverse complement strand
GGGACCTTGACGTCCTTCAGCATGGCTTCGTCATATTCGGGCAGCGTCTGCACCGGCGCCTTGGCCTTGATCTGCACTACCTTGTAGCCGCCGGCCTTGAGCCGGGCGAGCAGGGTCGGCAGCGCGTCGGCGGTGTGTTTCTGGAAATCATGCATCAGGATGATGCCCTTGCCCTGCTTCTCGAGCTTGGTCATCACCGTCTCCACGACCTTGTCGGGCGTGCTGCTCTTTCGGAAGTCGAAGGAATCGAGGTCGCAGGAGAACATCGCGATATTGCGCGAGCCGAGATAGGCCACCGCCGAGGGGCGATGCTGCAATTCCGGAAACCGGAAGAACGGCGCCGGCGCGGTGCCGAGCGCGAGCTTGACCGCGCTGAAGCCTTTTTCGATCTCGTCTTTGGCCTGCTGGTCGGTCATCTTCTTGCTGTTCAGATTGACGTGCGACCAGGTATGGGCGCCGATGGTGTGTCCGGCCGCGGCCACCTCCCGGAGAATCTCCGGATGGTAGGAGGCGTGCTTGCCGATCGAGAAGAACAGGCCCTTGGTGCATTGGTCGGCGAGCGCCTTGAGCACGGCGGGCGTGTTGGCCGGCCATGGACCGTCGTCAAACGTCAGCACCACCTCCTTGTCGGCGAGGAAATCGAGTTGCTTGAAATGCTCGAAGCCGAAACCGGGTCCGCCGGTGGTGTCGATCTCGACCACGCGGCTGACGCCGAGCGCGTCCGGATTGGCACAGCCGGTTTTTTGCGAGCTTGCGGCCGGCGCGGCTTGTATCGAGCCGGTGATCTCGACCGGCGCCTCGGGCGCAGCCGCAGGCTTGGCCGCCGCGATGTGGGCCGGTTCGGCTTTCGCGGCGCTGGCGGTGCTCGGAGAAGGCACATCGGGGCGCGGCGAGAAAGCCCAGAACCACACCCCGGCGATCACCACCGCCGCCACCACACTCGCCAGCATCAGGCCTAACGCGTTACGCATCTTGCTCTTTCCACCTACGCTCACCACCGGGACGCGCGACCGCTGCGCCGGGCCATTCATGCGAGGGAAGTCTTAACGCCGCACCAACATGGCGAGGATTCGCTCATCATTTCCGCCGGATGCGGCTGCGTGACGCTGGTCACGCACCGCCGGCCGCGCCGGATTGATCTCGCCTTGACAAATGCATTGCGGCCCCGATTTGAGCGGCATATCTAGAACGGCCGGGTTCACGCGGGTGAAGGCGGAACAAGATTGGAACAAGATGATCCGTTTTCTTTTTGTCATTGTCCTGGTTCTGGTCGCCTCCCGGGCCTCGGCGCAGCAGGAACACGATGCCTGCGCGCGCGATGTGGTGCGTCATTGCCGCGCCGTGATGAATGACGGCGATTCCGCCGTGCTCGCCTGTCTCAAGCAACACCGTACCCGCATCAGCAAGGCCTGCAACAAGGTGCTGACCGAACACGGGCAATGATTAGATCGGCGCTGTCAGGTCGTGGCTTCATCCTTTGAGACGCGCGCAAGCGCGCTCCTCAGGACGAGGTCTTCTTCCCTGGATGAGGTGCTAGACCCTCATGGTGAGGAGCGTGGCAACGCCGCGCGTCTCGAACCACGAGGCCGGATCGTTCGCCGATGATCACCCCATCCCGGAATGACGCCGCGCATTTTACGTGCTGCTGCCCGCGGCGGTGGCGACCACCGGCAATACCTCGCTGGCGGCGCGGTCGGGGGTGTCTTCCTTCCAGCGCACCGAGCCGAACGGCCGTTCCAGCATGCGGCGGATGCGTACCGGATCGGGGCCGAGATGAAAATCCATCGCGCGCTGATGCAGCGCGCGTTCGGATTGGGTGGAGCGGTTGCGCTGGCGCAGATAATCGAGCCAGGTCGGGCAATGATAGCGCTCGGTCCAGAGTTCCGGATCGGCGATGTCGCGTGCGATCGACCAGCCATAGGCGCCGTTGCGCTGGCGGCTGAGCTGCACATCCTGCATCACATTGTGGAAGGCGCGGGCATTGTCCTGGTCGACGCGGTATTCGATCTCGACCACCAGCGGCCCGCTGCGCGCGGTCAGCGACAGCTGGACCTCGGGGTCGGCGAGCAGCTCGGCGTCTTCATTGCGGGCGCCGATCCGCGGCATGTGCAGCCACAGGCCGAGCAGCGGCGACAGCATCATCAGTCCAGCCGAGGTCAGCAGCGCGGTTTCGACGCCGGCGGCGTCGGTCAGCCGGCCCCAGCCCCAGCTTCCCACCGCGATGCCGCCGGCGATCGAGGCCTGGAATGCCGCGAGCGACCGGCCTGCGACCCAGCGCGGCGCCGAGAGCTGCACGCCGATGTTGAACAAGGCGACCGCCAGCATCCACGCCGCGCCCGCCACCACCAGCGCGGCCGCGGTCAATACCGGCTTGTGGCTGAGCGCGATCGCCGCAATGGCGCCCCCCATCGATAGCGCGCAGGCGCGCACCGCGGCTTCGCCGGTCATGCGTTTGCGCACCTCGGAGATATTGAGCGCGCCGATCACCGCGCCCATGCCGAAGGCGCCAAGCATGATGCCGTAGGTCTGCGCGCCGCCATGGAGCAGGTCGCGCGCCACCAGCGGCATCAGCGCCGACACCGAACCGCCGATCACGCCGGTCACCAGCGTGCGCGCCAGCACGATCCGGATCGAGGGCGAGTTGGCGATATAGCGCACGCCCGAGACGATGGCGCGGTTGAGCCGCTCGCGTGGCAGCCGCGACGGCTCGCTGACGCGGCGCCACAGAAACAGCACCACCATCAGCGGGATATAGAGCACCGCATTGGCGGCAAACGCCGCGACCGCGCCGGCGGTCGCGACCACGATGCCGCCGATCGCGGGGCCAAAGCTTCGCGCGATATTGTAGCTGATGCCGTTCAGCGCGACCGCCGACGGCAGCGTTTCGGTCGGCACCTGCTCGCTGACCGAGGATTGCCAGGCCGGCCCGAACAACGCCATGCCGCTACCGACGACAAAGCAGAACGCCAGCAGGATAGTCGGGGTGATGAGATGCAACCCGGCCAGCAGCGAAAGCGCCGTGGCGCCCGACAGCGAGATCGAGAGCGAAACCAGCGCGACGATGCGCCGGTCATACATGTCGGCGATGGCGCCGGCCGGCATCGAGATCAGCATTACCGGCAGCATCAGGGCGGTCTGCACCAGCGCGACGTCGTCGGCCGAGGTCGCCATCTGGGTCATCGCCCAGGCGGCGCCGACGCCCTGGATCAACAGGCCGAGATTGGAGAGCAGGCTCGCGAACCAGATCCGGCGGAACACCGGATGCCGCAACGGCGCCCGCAGGCCGTCGGCGGCAAAGCTCGGTCGGTTCGGCGGTTCGGTCATGGCCAGCCTTTGATTCCCTGCATATGAAACTGATGCCCGCGAAAGTCCTTGGCTGTCCAGTGCTCAGACGGCTATGAGCAGGGACGTGGCACTATCAAGCCATTGATAAGGCAAGGGGAGGCGGTCAAATGCGCGTATCGCGGCGAACAATCCTGAAGGGGGCCGGCGCCTTGCCGCTGGCCGCCAGCGGCTTGAGCTGGGCCGCCATGGCCCAGAACGCCCCCGTGACGCCCGGCGGCGCTGAAATTCCCCCGATCCTGTTCGTGCATGGCAATGGCGATCAGGCCGCCCTGTGGATGACGACGCTGTGGCGGATGGAATCCAACGGGGCTGCGCCCGACCGGATGTTCGCGATCAACTTCACCGATCCGCTGGCGCGCAGCGACGACACCGTGCCGCAGCCCAATCATTCCTCGACCGAGGACCAGCGCCGCGAACTCGGCGATGCCATCAAGGCGTTGAAAAGCCGCACCGGGGCATCGCGCATTGCGCTGGTCGGCAATTCGCGCGGCGGCTATTCGATCCGCAGCTACATCAAGAACGGCGGCGGCGCCGATGTCAGCCATGCCGTGCTGTGCGGCGTTCCCAATCATGGCGTGTTTGCCTGGGACCAGGGCCTCAACAGTGAATTCAACGGCAAAGGTCCGTTCCTGCGCGGACTCAACGAGGGCGACAGCGAGGTGACGCCGGGGACCGCGTTCCTGACCCTGCGCAGCGACGGCATGGACAAATATGCCCAGGCCGACGGCCGCTTCATCGGCAAGCCGGGCGTGCCGACCGGCGTCACGGCGGAAGGCCCCGCGCTCAAAGGCGCCACCAATCTGGTGCTCGGCGCCGTCGACCATCGCGAGACGGCGTATTCGCCGCGCGCCTTCCGCGAGATCTATAAATTCATCGCCGGCCGCGAACCGGACCGGATCGCGATCGCGCCGCAGGCAGAGGTCAAACTGAGCGGCCTCGTCACCGGCACGCCCGGCGGTATTCAGACCAATCGTCCGGTCGGCGGCGCTTCCGTCGAGGTCTACCGGGTGTCGCCCCATAGTGGCGAACGGATCGGCGCCGCCCTTCACAGCTCACAGACCGGCGCCGATGGCCGCTGGGGCCCGGCGCAGGTCGATCCGGCCTGGTATCTCGAGATGGTGCTGACGGCGGCCGGATCGACCACCACGCATTTCTACCGGTCGCCGTTTCCGCGCTCCTCCGATATCGTGCATCTTCGCGCCGCGCGCGCCTTGGGCCCGGCGGACGACGGCGCCGGTTGCGTCGTCCTGATGTCGCGACCGCGAGGCTATTTTGGCCTGCCCCGCGATATCGTGCTGTTCGACGGCAAGGAGCCGACCGACGTCAAGCCGGGCGTACCGACCGATTCGCTCACCACCTTGCGGCTTTCGGCCGCAGAGACCGGGCGTCCGGTCGCCGGCCTTTTCAACCTGGAGCGGATCGTGGCGCGGGCGTGGCCGGCCTCGGAAAACAGGATTGCGGTTGCCGAACTCACTTATTAGCTGCTCCCTGTCGTGCCCTTCCTTGCGAGGTCCAACCGTGAGCGTAGCCGAAGCCCGGGACACGCCCGCGACACGCCGGCCGCTGGTGCCCCCCAGCCCTCCGCGCGCCGCCGCGGACATGACCGCACTCGGGCGGATGGCGGCGATGCGCCAAAGCGCGATCGCGACCTGGGGACCACGGGCCTATCAGGACGACGTCATCCAGGGCCGCTTCTTTGGGCGCAGCAGCTTCATCCTCAACACGCCGGACGCCATCCGGCATGTGCTGGTCGACAATTACGAGAATTACACCCGCACCCCGCCCAGCATCCGGGTGTTGCGTCCGATGCTCGGCGAGGGGCTTTTGATCTCCGAGGGCCGCGCCTGGAAGCATCAGCGCCGAACCCTGGCGCCGGCCTTCACGCCGCGCGCCGTCGCGCCGCTGGTGCCCCACATGATCGCCGCCATCGACGAGACGATTGCAAAACTTCGAGAGACGAGCACCGAGGCCGTCGACCTGCGCGGGGCGATGCAGCGGATGACGCTCGAGATTGCCGGGCGCACCATGTTTTCGCTCGGCATGGGCCGCCACGGTGCGGCGTTGCGCGACTTCGTGATGGAGTACGGCACCCGGCTGGCCCGGCCGCATTTTCTCGATCTGCTGCTGCCGCTGGCGTGGCCGAGCCCGCAGGACTTCGCCCGCGCCCGTTTCCGCCGGCGATGGACGGCGTTCGTCGCCATGCTGATGGCGGAACGCCGCGCCGCCGGCAAGAAGGAGGGCGCGCCGCCGCGCGACCTGTTCGACCTGATGGACGCCGCACGCGATCCCGAGACCGGCGAATCCTTCACCGACGCGCAGCTTGGCGACCAGGTCGCGACCATGATCCTCGCCGGCCATGAGACCACGGCGACGGCGCTGTTCTGGTCGCTCTATCTGCTCGCACTCGACCCTGAGACCCAGGACCGGGTGGCCGCCGAGGTCGAGAGCGCTTCGGTCGAGGGCGGGCTCGAACTGGAGCGGTTGAAATTCACCCGCGCCGTGATCGACGAAACGATGCGGCTCTATCCGCCCGCCTTCCTGATTGCGCGGGCGGCGACCGCGCCGGATAGTGTCGCCGGCCTTCCGGTCAACAAGAGGGATGTGATCCTGATCGCGCCCTGGCTGCTGCACCGGCATGAAAGGCTGTGGAGCGATCCGGATGCGTTCGTCCCGTCCCGCTTCATGGCGCCGGCGCCCCCGCCCGATCGGTTTGCGTATCTGCCGTTCGGGGTCGGCCCGCGCGTCTGCATCGGCGCGCATTTCGCGCTGGTGGAGGCCACGCTGGCGCTCGCCAGGTTGATCGGCGCGTTCCGGGTCGGGCTTGTCGACCACGAGCCGGTGCTACCGATCGGGGTGGTGACGACGCAGCCCGACCGCTCGCCACAATTCCGCATCACGGCTCGGTGACAAGCCATTGTTTGGAAGCTTTCGCGATCTGATCTAGGTTTCCGCCATGAGAAATGTCCAGGCGCAGTTTTCGGTCTTGAAGCAGACCGCCGATCCGTCGGTGGCCGACGCCATCCTGAACCTGATCGAGAAAGGTCAGGATAGCGAGCTTAACCGGATCAACGTGCTGGATTTCTCGACCCGGACCGGGCTTGACGAAGAGCGGGTGATCTCCGGCTTTCTGCACGCGTCGCGGCTCGGGCTGTTCGACCTTACCTGGAACGTGCTCTGTCCCGGCTGCGGCGGCGTGCTCGATGCCCACAGCACGCTCAAATCGCTGCGCCATGACGACTATCATTGCGGATTATGCGCCTGCGGCTATGAGGCCTCGGTCGACGAACAGGTCGAGGTCGCCTTCACGGTCAACCCGCAAGTGCGGCGGATCGCAGCGCATGACCCCAACACGTTGCCGATCTGGGACTATTTCAAGCAGGTGTTCTGGAGTTCGGGCGTCGATCTCAACGAGGAATCGTTCGATTCGCTCTCCAACGACGTGGTGCTGGATGCGCTGGAATTGCCGCCGAGAGAAAAGGCGGTGCTGTCGCTGCAGTTGCCGCCGAATTTCATTATCGTGTTCGAGCCGGTGACGCATGCCGCCCAGTTCATCGACGTGCAGGGCGAGCCGACCAGGGAATGTCAGCAATTGTCGCTGATCTACAACAGGATTCAGGCGCCGGTCGGAACGATGACGTTGCGTCCGGGGCCGCTGCGGCTGTCGCTCGACAACCAGACCGACGTCCGGGTGCTGCCATCGGTGTTCATCGCCGCCGAGGCGCTCCATCATCTGATAGGCAAGCGCAAGCCGTTCCTCACCGCGAAGCGGATACTGACCAACCAGACCTTCCGCGACGTCTACAAGGCCGACAATCTCAACATCGACCAGCGCCTCAAGATCACCTCGCTGACCTTCCTGTTCACCGACCTCAAGGGCTCCACCGCGCTGTACGAGCGGGTCGGCGACCTCGTCGCCTTCGACCTCGTGCGCGCGCATTTCCACGCGCTGCTGGAAATCATATCTTCGGAGAAGGGCGCGGTCGTGAAGACGATCGGCGATGCCGTGATGGCGACCTTCAATCGCCCCGAGCAGGCGCTGGCGGCGGGGCTGCGGATCCGCGCCGCGATGGAAAAACTCAATGTCGAACGCGGGACCCGGGATCTCGTGGTCAAGATCGGCATCCATGAAGGTTCGTGTCTCGCGGTCATGCTCAACGAGCGGCAGGATTATTTCGGCCAGACCGTCAACATTGCGGCACGGGTGCAGGGCCTGTCGACCTCGCATGCGATCCATGTCACCGGATCGGTGATCGACGCGCCGGCGGTGACCGCCATCCTGGACAAGGAGGCGATCACGCCGATCCAGAAGCAGGCCGCGCTGCGCGGCATCGCCGACAAGATGGTAGTGTACGAGATCCCCTGATCTTGCCAAAAGGTAATGCGGCCCCCGGGAACCGGCACGGATTGCGTCGGTTGATTTCTCGGCCCATATATTCGCCGTGCCGTCGATGCGGCGCCCGACAGGCTCCCACCCATAAGGTAGACTTCGATGCTGGACGGACTACGCCAATTCATTGCCGAGGTCGTTTCTCCCGCCGCGCAGCACGATCGGGCATTTGACGATACCGGCTATCGCCTCGCGGCAACGGCGCTGCTGATTCACGTCATTTCGCTCGACGGCGAACCGTCCGACGTTGAAAAGCGCAAGCTCCACAGCCTGCTCGAATCCAGCTTCCGGCTTGATCCCGGCACCGCCGATCAATTGATCGCATCGGCGACACTGGTCGAGGGCGAGGCGGTCGACCTCTTCCATTTCACCAGCGTCATCATGCGTTCGGTGAACGAGGAAGGCAGACTCCGCATCGTCGAAATGATGTGGGAACTGGTTTATGCCGACGGCGAGGTCAGCGAGTTCGAGGACAATGTGGTGTGGCGCGCGGCCGATCTGCTCGGCGTGTCCTCCCGCGACCGCATCGATCTCAAGCACCGCGTTGCCGGCGCGCTGCCGGCCGCGGTCAAGGGCGATTCGGACATCGCGGACGCGGCAAGCCGACATGCCGATGGCATCGGGACATGAAGAAACTTTAATGTAGTCTGCGATCGGCGCCCCGCCAATTGCGGCCGCCGCGAAATGTTGCTCAATAATTCCGCAGCCCACGGCATTTGAATACGTCATATGATTGCAGAAGGCTTGCGCCCCACCGGAGGCATATGCTCTCGTTGTGGTCCGAGCCGTATTTTTGATCTGCCATTGAACTAAGAGCATCGAATCGTGACCGAGCGTGTGACGCTGATTACCGGTGCCTCGGCTGGCATAGGCGCCGAGCTGGCGCGCGTTTTCGCATCGAACGGCCATCGCGTCGCACTCGTCGCACGGCGGACCGCGCGTCTGACCGCGCTGGCGGCGGAAATTGCCGACGCCGGCGGCGCAGCGCCGATGGTCATTCCATGCGATCTCAGACACGCCGATGCGGGCGAACGGATAGCGGCCGCGCTGGCTGCCGAAGGCGCAGAGGTCGAGTTCGTCGTCAACAATGCGGGCTTCGGCCTGTTCGGCAACGCGATCGAAATGGATCGCGCCGAGCAACTCGACATCATCGCCGTCAACATCCGCGCGTTGACCGATTTGTCGCTGCGGTTCTCCGACAGTCTCATTCGGCATCGCGGCGGCATCCTCAATGTCAGCTCGATCGCCGGTTTTCTGCCCGGCCCGGGGATGGCGGTCTACTACGCCTCCAAGGCCTACGTGCTGTCCTTCACCGAAGCGCTGCGCCGGGAGCTTGCCGGCCGCGGCGTTCGCGTGACCGCGCTCTGTCCTGGTCCGGTGCCGTCGGAATTCCAGGTTCGGGCAGGGTTTACGCCCGGCTATGACTCGGCGATGCTCAATGTCACCGCGGCGGACGTCGCCAAGGCGGCCTACCGCGGCCTGATGGCCAACCAGCGCGCCGTGCTGCCTGGCCTCGGCATCAAGATGGTGCCGCTGCTGCTGCGGCTGTTTCCCCGCGGTTTCATCCTTGGGGCGGTCGGCCGCCTTCAGCTGCGCCGGCGCTGAGCAACCAGCATCGCGGCCGGATTCTGGCCCGCGATTTGCTTTCCATATTCGCGACAAGTGTGCGCGAACTCACATCTCATTAAGGATCAATTGGCTATGATTCCGGCTTCGAGGCCGTAAGCGAAGCAAGGTCGATGTCGTTCAGGTCGAAAAATGGCGCCGCGCGCGTGACGGCTTTCCCCGGCGTAAGGCCAGCGATTGCCGCACGGCCAGGTACGGCCTCCCTGCTGCCGGTCCTGGTCGTCCTGCATCAGGAGAACTCGACTCCGGGCCGGGTCGGTAATGCGCTGCGCGCGCTCGGATACAGGCTGGATATCAGGCGACCGCGGTTTGGCGATGCGCTGCCCAAAACGCTCGATGACCACGCCGGCGCGGTCATTTTTGGCGGTCCGATGAGCGCCAACGACCCGGACGACCATGTCCACCGCGAGATCGACTGGATCGAGATTCCGCTGCGGGAGCAGCGCCCGTTTCTGGGCATTTGCCTGGGCGCGCAAATGCTCGCGAAACAGCTCGGCGCCAGGGTCGCGCCGCATCCACAAGGCCTGACCCAGATCGGCTACTACCCGGTGCGCCCGACCGCAGAGGGATTGGCGCTCTGCCCGGACTGGCCAAGCCATGTTTACCACTGGCATCGCGAAGGGTTCGATTTGCCCGGCGGCACCGAACTGCTCGCGGAAGGCGACGATTTTCCGGTGCAGGCCTTCCGGTCCGGACATGCCTTCGGCTTCCAGTTTCATCCCGATGTGACTTACGCCATGATGCATTGCTGGACCACGCGCGGCCATGACCGCATGGATGCACCGGGTGCGCGTCCGCGCCATCGCCACTTCGCCGACCGCGCGGTCCATGACGTCACCGAGCGCGCCTGGCTGAAGCATTTTCTCGAAGGCTGGCTCGCCCTCATGCCGCGTTCGGTGCTGTCGGAAGCCGCGGAATAGAGCGATAGTTTCGCCTTCCGGACGCGCGTCGGCGATATCCCCGATGTGCTATATCCATGATTGGTTCACACCGGACCGCCGCGGCAGCAAGCCATCAATCAACGACACCTTCTCGTCGTGGACGGCGAGCGCGACCCAAGGGAGACCGCCGTGACCTATCAGCATATTCTCTACGATGTCAGCGACAGGATCGCGACCATTACGCTCAACCGTCCCGATCGCATGAACGCGTGGACGCCGATCATGGAACGCGACGTGCGCCACGCCATGGAAGCGGCGGCGTCCGACGAGGACGTCCGCGTCATCGTGCTCACCGGCGCGGGACGCGCGTTCTGCGCCGGCGCCGACATGGATGCGCTGAAGGGACTTGACCCCAACGACATCAGGCGCGCCGAAAGCGTGCCGGCGTTCGACATGAACCGCAGGCCGGACTGGCAGGCGCGCCATGCCTATTATCCGGCAATTGCAAAACCGGTGATCGGCATGCTGAACGGCGCCACCGCCGGCATCGGCCTCGTCCATGCGCTGTATTGCGACCTGCGTTTCGCCGCGGACAACACCGTGTTCACGACCGCATTCTCACGCCGCGGGCTGATCGCCGAGCACGGCATCAGCTGGATGCTGCCGCGCATCATCGGTCATGCCAACGCGCTCGACCTGCTGATGTCCGCGCGCCGGGTCGAGAGCGAGGAGGCGCTGCGCATCGGTCTCGTCAATCGGCTGTATCCGCTCGATCGGCTGCGCGCGCAGACCTATGCCTATGCGCGCGATCTGGCCGATTTCGTCTCGCCGAGCGCGATCGCCGTGATCAAGCGGCAGCTCTACGACGTGCCCTTCCAGACCCTTGCCGAGGCCACCATCGATGCCAATCGGGAGATGATGGTGGCGCTGCGCGGCAGCGATTTTCGCGAGGGCGTGGCGAGCTTCATCGAAAAGCGCCCACCACGGTTTACCGGGAAATGAGGCCCGGTGGCTGCGCCACGCGTAGCCGAAGGCGAAGCGTGGTGGAGCCAGGCGGGATCGAACCGCCGACCTCTTGCATGCCATGCAAGCGCTCTCCCAGCTGAGCTATGGCCCCAAAACCCGACGCGCCGTGGGGTGACGCGCGGTGCTGACGACCCTGAACATAGTTCAGGGCCGATCTCAAGTCTCCTCGTCGCCGCCGACGTCACCGATGATATCGGTGACGTCCTCGTCGCCTTCTTCCTCATCGGCGATGAAGGTCGAATCATCGTCATCATCGTCTTCGATGGTCTCGTCGATCTCGATGTCGTCTTCCGATTCCGGAACCACGGCCTTGACCTTGCCGGTGTTTTCCTCGGCGTCGGCCTCCTCGAGCGGCACCAGTTCTTCAGCCTCTATGGGCTCCGGCGCGGCTTCGGCGGCGGCGGCCGCGGCCGCAGTGGCGCGCGCGGCGTCGCCGCGGGCGCGCGGGGCCACCACCGGCGCGATCGGCACCGCCTCGCCAGTATAGGGCGAGATCACCGGGTTCTTGTTGAGATCGTAGAATTTCTTGCCCGTGGTCGGGCAAATGCGTTTGGTTCCGAGATCGGATTTGGCCACGTGCGGAATCCTGGGAATTTTTCGAAAAACGGTGCTTCACTTGGCTAGTTGAGGCGCTGCTGTCAATAGCGCTTTGTGGGACTTCTGGCAGCGGCGTGACGTCGCGCGGCCCATGTGATACCTGCCGCCGGCGAAGAGGACACAATCTTGACCCATTCAGCTCAACCTTCCCCGCTGCAAGCCCGCTCAAGCGGCCCCCTGGCCGGCGAGGTCCGCGTCCCCGGCGACAAGTCGATTTCGCACCGCGCCCTGATCCTGGGCGCGCTTTCGGTCGGTGAAACCCGGATTTCGGGCCTGCTCGAGGGCGAAGACGTGCTCAATACCGCCAAGGCGATGCGGGCGCTGGGTGCCCAGGTGGAGCGGACCGGCGAATTCGCCTGGTCGATCCGCGGCGTCGGCGTCGGCGGGTTCGCGCAACCGCAAGTTCCGCTCGATTTCGGCAATTCCGGCACCGGCTGCCGGCTGGTAATGGGGGCGGTCGCAGGCTGCCCGATCACGGCGATCTTCGACGGCGACGCCTCGCTGCGCACGAGGCCGATGCGACGGGTGCTCGACCCGCTCGAACTAATGGGCGCGCGGGTCCGAGCGGGCGGGGAGAGCGGCCGACTGCCGCTGACGCTCAACGGCGCGTGCGACCCGCTGCCGATCCTCTACCGCACGCCGGTGGCGTCGGCGCAGATCAAATCGGCGGTGCTGCTGGCGGGACTGGCCGCGCCCGGCGCCACCACGGTGATCGAAACCGAGGCGAGCCGCGACCATACCGAACTAATGCTGAAGCATTTCGGCGCGCAGATCGTCTCCACCCGCGAAGGCCCCCACGGCCGCAGGATCACCCTCACCGGGCAACCCGAACTGCATGGCGCGGAAGTCGTGGTCCCGGCCGACCCGTCATCGGCGGCGTTCCCGATTGTGGCGGCCCTGATCGTCCAGGGGTCCGATATCGTGCTGTCGGATGTCATGACCAACCCGCTCCGGACCGGGCTGATGACGACGCTGCGCGAAATGGGGGCCGCTATCGAAGCGAGTGAGAGGCGGGGCGACGCCGGCGAGCCGATGGCGCAAATTCGCGTGCGTGCCTCGAAGCTTCGGGGGGTCGAGGTGCCGCCGGAGCGCGCGCCTTCGATGATCGACGAATATCTGGTGCTGGCGGTGGCCGCCGCCTTTGCCGAGGGCCCCACCATCATGCGCGGCCTGCAAGAACTGCGGGTCAAGGAATCCGACCGGCTCGAGGCCACCGCCGCCATGCTGCGCGTCAACGGCGTCAGGGTCGAGATCGCCGGTAACGACCTGATCGTCGAAGGCCGCGGCCACGTCCCGGGCAACGGTCTCGTCGCCACCCACATGGACCATCGCATCGCGATGTCGGCGCTGGTGATGGGACTTGCCTCCGACCAGCCGGTCAAAGTCGACGACACCAGCTTCATCGCCACCAGCTTTCCGGATTTCATCCCGATGATGCGCGGGCTCGGGGCTGCGTTTGGTTAGCATTTTGTCTTACGCCAGCGGTATGGCTATCCTTCCTGGCAGAATTATATTATTTTGATCTGTTACCAGAGGCTCACATGACGCGGATCCTGGTTAAAAAGCTCGACGGAAGGTTGGGACGACGCGGCCGAAGTTCGGTCGTATCAAAAAGTGTTCACAAGCCGAACGGGGAGCGTGTCAGGATTCTTTCGATCGACGCCAACAGCCCAACATTCGGGAATGATTTGAGTACCGTTTTCGAGCGTAACGTGGCTAAGGCGCGGCGCGCGAACAAGAAGAAGTTCGGCTCGCCTGACCGTGTCGCGCACAAAGCTTGATAAGCCGAAGTTCTGGATCGTCGCCGGTCCGAACGGAGCAGGCAAAAGCAGTATCTATACCGATACCGAGATTGAGGATTTTGGCGGTTCGGTCTGGATCATCAACCCGGACCTTCTGACAGCTCGGATTCAGGAAATAGAGCGTTTGAGGCCACGGGCCGCGAATATCCAGGCTGTGACCCGTATCTATAGTTGGCTCGAAGCGTCGATCTCTGCCCATCAAACAATCGGTGTTGAGACGGTGCTGTCGACCGAAAAATACCGCGCGCTTGTTCTTGCGGCTAAGGCACACGGGTTTGAGGTGCGATTGATCTACATTCTACTTAATTCCCCTGAACTCAGCGTGGAACGCGTGAAGCTACGAGTTGGAAAGGGCGGACATCACGTCCCGACCACAAAAATTCGCAGTCGTCGCGAGCGCTCGCTCCGACAGCTCCCCTGGTTTCTCAGGAATGCCGACCTTGCGTGGATATTTGACAATTCGGGTGCGCGGCCTGCACAGATCGCTCGAAAAGTCGGAAATACGATCGTCGTCGATCCAGCGGCTCTTCCCGAAATCAAGGAAGCGGTTCGCATGATCAGAGGCATGAAGTAATACGAGTTTGAACCATGATCATCGCCATCGACGGACCGGCCGCCTCCGGCAAGGGCACGCTCGGAAAGCGGCTCGCCCATCATTACGGCTATCGTCACCTCGATACCGGCGTGATCTACCGCGCGGTGGCCAAGGCGCTGCTCGATGCCGGCGCCGATCTGACCGATGAGGCGCTCGCGGTCGCCGCCGCGATG
>Ga0208586_1000484_pt1 | contig 14490 bp, 16 predicted proteins | sample NGESurshal072012_6_FD_184471 | JGI IMG/M metagenome (GOLD analysis project Ga0208586, IMG submission 184471) | Arctic peat soil microbial communities from Barrow, Alaska - NGEE Surface sample 53-3 shallow-072012 (SPAdes) | ecosystem: Environmental > Terrestrial > Soil > Wetlands > Peat ... | reverse complement strand
GAATGAGGGGTGGAGGGATGGCTCCCCGCCGAGGAAGGTGATCTCGCCAACCCTGTACCGGAGGCACCATGCCATCACGTCCGAATAGGCTTCGATGCTCATCCGCAGGCCCGAGGCAAAGAAATCGGATGGCAGGAAGCAATAAGTGCATCGGCGATTACACTGCGATGTAACGTACACGTCGACGGACTTCAGGTTGTGACCCGGTGGCAGCTCGACCAGGCCATGAAACGCGGTGCCCATCAGGCGCTGCGCCACTTGCTACCGCCCTTGCTGTGCCTTACTGAACAGTAAATTTGGCTGGGGCCGCCCCGAACCGGGATGAGCGTACCGTGATCAGCGGCATGGAACACTGTGAACTTGGTCAGCGCTTATGAATTTTCTTACCAAGCGGATCCTGGTAGCTCAGGAGCAGATCACGGTGCTGTCAGACGTTGAGCCACTCAGCCGCCGCCTTGGCAATGGCTCCCACCGTTGCAGGCGGGAGTTCGCTGGCCGGTGCCCTCAAGAGGGCAGCCACATCGTGCAAGACAGGCTCAAGCCCCGCCTGGAACCCAGGGTTGAGTGACGCAGGGAGGTGGATGGCGGACCGGAGCAGCCATTCGAGGAGGTCAGCACGATCGGATGGCGTTCGGTTAGCCAGGTAGGTGGTCAGCGTGGACCGGTCAGTCCGCGCGGACAGTGCCCCTTCCTGCCACGGCGACCGGTAACTGGGCATGGGGATGGGACGTAGGTAGATATGCCGGACCCGCGTAGACAGGTCGTCGGAGCAGCCACGGTGAAAAGCATCCCAGAGCGCCCGCTCATCCTCGCCCCCCAGGGTAATGACGGAGTTGGCCATGCTGCCCGGAGACTGAGTGAGGATCCAGGCGATCTGCTTTTCGAAGACCAGCCAGTTCCGCAGCGGCGTGAGCAGCCTTTCAGCGCCGAGGGACTCCGCGTTCCGCAGCAGGGCCAGGACGCTTTCTTCGGCATTGATGGTGTACTGGAGCGGTGAAATCACCTTGCTGGCGACCAGGAAATCGAGCACGCCGATGCGAGGGTTGAGATAGTCATTGATGGCTGACCAGCCGCGCTCCGCCAGGTACGGCTCGGTCAGAACCTCCGAGTAGAGCCTGATCGACAGTTTGGCGTCGTCGCCGGAGGCGAAGGCGACCCAGGTCCTTATCTGGGACTCGAGCTCGTCGCACAGGTCATGGTTCCGCCGGTCGCTCCCGGCGACATCGTCAAGCAGCAGATGCACCGGCAGCCCCGCCCGCGTGGCGGCCGCTGCCGCCAGCGAGAAGACGCCGTGCACCAGATTGGGCGCCCGCGCCCGGTGCACCCAGAAGACCGCGGCGGGAGGCCGGCCATTCGCCTGCAGCCGTGGCACATCGAATCCGGCCGAGCGAAGCAGTTCGACCACCCGGTCATAACTCATGTCCTGCTGCCTGGGCCAGCCCCATATGTCAAAGGCCTGCCCTTCCACATACTGGCTGCCCGGTAGCTGCCGGAGCGTAGCTATTCAGCCTGAGTGGACTGGGTGTGAGATCAGCGGGCGAGGATCGGCTGATGTTGATGAGCTGGTGCGGCTGTTAGCCAGGCCTGATGGCGTTGGGTAGCCAGGGTCCGTCGGTAAAGAGCTGGGTGAGTGCGTCGAGCTGGTCGATACCCCATTTGGCGGCGGTGGACAGGTAGGACTGGACGACCGCGAAATCGGCGAGCCCTTCGAGGGTGCGCCAGCAGCCTCCTGATGCGCGCATCTGTACCTTGACGGGGCGGACGTCGCGTTCCGCCTGATTGCTCGTGAACCCGACGGCGAGGTCGGTGGTGAATCTCAGGATCATGTCCTGGTGGTCGCGGAACCGGCGGGCCAGCCGCAGGCCGTCTTTGCCGGCCCGGCTGCGGCGGCTCTGGTTGCCGGCGATGCCCTTGGCGACCGCGCCGCGGTACCAGGAGCGGATCTCGGCGAGCGCCGCGTCATCAAGGGCGGCGTTCCCGGCGGCGCGGGCGGCGGTAGCTGCGGCGTTCGCGTGGATGAGCAGGTCGGCCATGGACCGCGCCCGCACCTGCCCGTCCGGATCGAGCTCGTAGACGCCGCGCAGGTCCCTGAGCCCGTGCGCTCCGCACCAGGCGTGCAGCGCGTCGCCGAGGTGCTTGTACCCGGCGTAGCCGTCACGGACGATCGTGCCGGCGTAGCCGGGGAGGATGCCGCCGGCGTCGATGTCCTCAGCGGCCCGGCCGCCGGTGTGCATGGCGGTCAGGAACTCGGTGCAGGCGACGTGGACGTAATGCAGTTTCCCGGCCGTGCGGGCGGGGGTCTCGTCGGCATACAGCACCGCAGCGTCACGGAGCAGGCCGCGGACCCGGTCCGTGAACGGCCCCAGCCGGGCGGCGGCCCTGCCGCGGACCCCGGCCGCGAACCCGGCCGAGACCTTCACCCCGGTCAGGGACGCCACCAGGGCCGCTGCCCGGCCGGCCGGCAGGTAATGGGCGCAAACCGCCAGCGCCGCCCGGGCATGCACCCCCGGCCCGTACTGGGCGCGGCCGGTGACATGCGCGGGCGCCAGGCCGACGGTCACCTCCCCGCAGCTCCCGCAGACCTTCGCCTGCACCTGGTACTCGATCACCGCCGGCGGCGGCGGGGGCGACGCCTCGAACACCTGCCGTTTCTGCATCCCGGTCACGGCTGCGTTACTCAGGTCCGCGCCGCAGCAGCCGCACGCCGCCGGGCCGCATGCCACCGTCTCGCCGGGGTCAGCGGACTGCTTTAAGGTCGAGGACTGCGCTCCGGGCTGCTTGCCGGGAGCGCGCCCGGACCGGCCCCGCAAAGACCGGTCCCTGCTCTTCTTCTTATACGGGCTATCCGAAGACGGCGGCTTCGAGGACGTCGAGGAGTCCTTGCCCAGGCGCCGTTCCAGTTCCGCCACCCGCGCCGCCAGCACCGCCAGCTGCGCCTGCGCCGCCTGCACCTGCGCGTCGCTGACCGCCAGCTGCGCCGCCATCACCTCATCGCGGGCCGCGGCCGCCTCGCGCAGCGCGGCGTTCCCAGCCTCCAGTTCCGCCACCCGCGCCCGCAGCCACGCCACCTTGGCAGGCGACGGAACGGACGGCATATCAGGCACAAGCCACCATGATCAGCACATCCGCGCCGTAATCAAGCCGGCACGCCGGGCCGGCCTGCCGAAGATCAGCCGATCCCTGCCCGCAGGCCACCCCGATCCCACTCAGGCTGAATAGCTACGCCGGAGCGCCTTGTCCAGCTGCTCAGCCTGCAGCCGGGTAGGCCCGGCATGATCGTCCCGGCCGCTTTCCCATGGACGGTAACTGGCCAGGCTGACACCGATCGCAGCAGCCATCTGCCGCTGGGTAAGCCCGGACTGCTCCCGCCATTGCTTGGTCCGAACCTGGGCTTGCCTGCGCTTCTCCGGAGAGAGATGCGCCGGGCGCTCCACCGGGCGCCCGCGGGGTGCCATGACGCTACGGTATCTGAGCAGCGACCTATAGGTTAATTACGTAGTTTCTTGGCACGGTTACATCACGTTCCCAATGCGCTCTCCTGGTTACATGAGCAAAGTTGGGAAGGCCTCCAGTCAGGGCGGCCGACTGGCCCGACTGGCCGGGCGGCTGACCCTCCTGGTCGGGACAGTCGGCGACCGGCTGTTCCAGGCCGAGGACGCGCGCGCCAGGCAGTCTGGCTGGCACATCAGGGCCCGCTGTGGCGGGCTGGCCCGAACCTACCGGGACCCGCGGTTCGGCAGTCTCCGCAGCTGCGCGATCTGCCGCGGAACCGGGACTGGCCTCGCAGACCAGGCATGCGAGCGCTGCAGAGGGACGGACCGGATCACGGTCGTCCAGCAGTCCCCGCCGGATCGGGGGCGAGGACGATGATGACGTCGCTCCGCCCGGCCAGCACCAGGCAGGCCAGGGCAAGCCTGGAGTATGCCGTCGGGACGGTGGCCCGCGCCAACCCGATCGTCGCGGCGTGGCGATGGCGTTACGAGCTAGCGGGGGCGGCGGGGCTTGCGGTCGGCTGGATGGTCCTGGACAGTGCTGCCGCGGCCTGGCCGACTGCTGGGCTGGTCGCCATGCTGGCCATTACTGCCTGCTTCCGCTGGGGACGAAGGTTCCTCACGGCGCGCGCGTGGTGCATCGTGACGCCTCATCGCGTCCGCGTAGGCTGCGCCCAGGCGTGGATCCACTCCCGCTCCGGGAAGATTCCCATCATTCTGCTGACGAGGCGCCAGCCTTTCGGCGAGCGCGTCTACATTTGGTGCCGGGCAGGGACCAGCACAGCCGATTTCAGGTCCGCGCGCGAGCTGCTGGCCGTCGCCTGCTGGGCTATGGACGTCCGGGTCAGCCACCATGCCCGCTACGCTCACCTGGTTGCACTGGATGTCGTTCGCCGCGAGCCCCCGGCCCAGTGGAGTGGCCAGCCCTGGTACGACACCGGCACACCCGACGGATCACTGACTATCCCGGCTCCGAGGGACCCGCCGATGACAACTTCTGGGTCGGCGAGCCGCCCTGTGAAGAGCCGCCGCGCTGGCTGAGCGGATGAGCCGGCCGGGCGTCTGGGGACGCGTCGAGCGTGATCTGGTCATGTGAGCTCGATTACTCGATCTCGCCCTGGCCGGGCCCAGGCCAGTTTTGTGGGTTGCGATCATGCCTAGTGATCTTTTCGGGGCAGTGTTGCGTTGGCCGATCGATGTGCATGACAGGGCGCGATGAGAGCGATGGCCGACTGATCAGATGGTCATAGAATGCGAGCGGCGAATATCAGTCTTCGAGCCGACGATGACGAGCCAGCCACTGATCTATGAGCTTTTCTTGCTCTGATCTTGTAACTTTATTCACATCGATTATATCTCCGTCGATCTCCAGGTGAGCGCTGCGATCGGCAGACTGCCCCAGCCAGCTTTTTACGATGTCGACAACTCCTGAAGACTGTTGCGTTGCCCGATCGTGATCGGCGGGAGACTGATGTGGTGACGTCGCCGGGCTCATCCTCAGTGTTCGCTGGCTTCCGGTTTCCGCGGGAGGTGATCGCGGTCGCGGTCCGCTGGTACCTGCGCTACGGCCTGTCCTACCGGGATGTGGAGGAGCTGCTGGCCGAGCGCGGCGTCACCGTCGGTCACGTCACCGTGTACCGGTGGGTGCAGCGGTTCACCCCGGAGTTCATCGAGGCCGCCCGGCTGTGCCGTCATGCTCCCGGCGACCGGTGATTTCGCCGACGAGACTTCCGTCAAGGTCGCCGGGCGGTGGACGTACCTGTACCGGGCGATCGACCAGCATGGCCAGGTCATCGACGTGCTGGTGTCCGCACGGCGTGACCTGGCCGCGGCCCGCCGGTTCTTCACCCGGGCGCTGCGATCGGGCACGATCCCGGCCGAGGTCACCACCGACCGGGCCCCGGCCTATCCGCGGGTCCTCGACGAGCTGATCCCCTCGGCGCTGCACACCACCGGGCAGTGTGCGAACAATCCCGTAGAGGCCGACCATGGCCGGCTGAAGGCACGGCTGCGGCCGATGCGCGGCCTGAAGCGCCGCCGGTCCGCGCGGATCCTGGCCGCCGGCCGCGCCTTCGTCCAGAACCTGCGCCGCGGCCACTACGAAATCGCCACCGACATCCCGCCCGCCACCGGACACGCACAGCCTTCGACCAGCTCGCCGCAGCCATCTGACCGGCCGGTCATTCTCATCAGCGCGCTCTGTCACGCGCACCGATCAGCCAATGCAACACTGCCCCCAGGAGGCCACCGAGCATTTCGGTGTCAGCGAAGCCATGGTCAGGTACCGGATCAACGCCGCAGGCGCCGCCGTTCGGGTACGACGGGCAGCGCTGGCAGGCGGCCGGTAAGCCCGTCCAGCTCTGGTCACGTCGTGGCCGTTCTCGGCGGACCGGCCCGGTGACCGAGCGGCAATAGCGTCCGGCGGGGAAGCCTTGGTAGGGGCTGGCAACAGTCGCGGCACTTTCGGCGCGCCGCTCTCGGGGCGCGATTGCCGCGTCGCCTTCCCGTGGCTGGACGACCCGAGACGGCAACGCTGTCTTCCCATCACGGCAGTCCGGTCCTATCGGCGGTTCCGCCCGCGGCTAGCGCAGCCGCCGGGCCGCGTAACGGGGCCAGGACGGTCCGTGCGCCGCTGTCCGGCCCGGACACCGTCCGCCATATGTCCGTGCACAGCCGGAATCAGCCGGACTCACAGGGACACGACGGGACGCCATCCGCGAAAAGCAACAGTTCGCGAGGCCGGGAAAACCCCGGTCACGGGCTGTTTTCGCTGAGTGGTGGCAGGTGTTGGGTTCGAACCAACGTAGGCTGAGCCGACGGTTTTACAGTGCGCTATCCCCAACCTTCTGACCTGCGCAAATGCCGATTTCACAGCCATTTCTCTGCCTATTCACCACGATGTTCGCGCCTGTGGCTGGGGCCGCTCCCCGCTAGCGGCAGCGCTGGCTGCAGTACCCGCGGCAACTAACGTGTGCGTTAATAACGTGGTGCGTTATCATGAGGCGTGTGCTGCGATCGTTCCGGGACAAGGACACCGAAGCCGTCTGGCACCGGCAGCGCTCGCGCAAGCTCGACACCGCCATGCAGCGCGCCGCATGGCGCAAGCTCGCGATGCTCGATGCCGCGGAGATCCTGGCCGACCTCCGGGTGCCGCCTGGCAACCGGCTGGAGAAGCTCGCCGGCGACCGCGCGGGGCAGTACAGCGTCCGGATAAACCAGCAATGGCGGATCTGCTTCCGCTGGACCGACGCCGGACCTGAGGACGCCGAGATCGTGGACTACCACTAGGAGGGCCCGTGGCCGCCGAGACCATCATGCCGCCCGTGCACCCGGGTGAGATCCTGCAGGAGGAATTCCTCATCCCCCTGGCTGTGAGCCAGTACCGCCTGGCCCGGGAGCTCGCCGTCCCGCCACGGCGGATCAATGAGATCGTGCATGGGCAGCGCCGCATCACCGCCGACACCGCCCTACGGCTCGCCCGCTACTTCGGCACCTCCGAGAGATTCTGGATCAATCTTCAGGCCCGATATGACCTGGAGATCGAGAAAGATCGCCTCGGCGCCGCCCTCGACGACATCCGCCCGCTCAGCGCCGCCAGCTGATCCCGCCAGCTCTATCGCGGCTAACACCCGCCCCATTGACCTGCGAGCACGCCAACGTCATCGTCGTCCAGCCCTCCGCCTAAGGCCGCCGAGCCGGCGGCCGGCCAGTGTGGCTCGGACTGGTCAACGACCCAAACGCAGCCACCGACATCACCACCTGGGTCCAGGCCGGCGCCCCGGCCTGGTCGAGCCGCCCGTCATCCTCGACCTCTAAACGCTCAACCCTCCCGCCGCATCCGCCAGGAGCTCGACGACTCATGACCCGACGCTCCTTCAGGAAGTCAGCACGGCTCTGTGACCGTGGTGCCGGTTAACTGCTCCTCCTGCTGGTTGGCATCGTCGCTCCCTCATCCCGCAGGCCGAACGGACCTGCCTCCCCCGTGACCGTTGGCGCCAGCACCGCCGCCCCGCCCTTGTTGCCCCACCGCGGGCCCGCACCTGAAGAGGACTGCGCCGCTTCCGCCGTTCCCAACCTTGGAACCGGAACAACTCTCCGTCTCGCCACCGGCGCCGGAAACGGCACCAGGGGGTTGTGGTCCTCGAGATTGTTACTTGTCCTCGGCAACGGTGATCACCAGGCCGGCGACAGGATCCTCGCTGTCCGGGCAGGCGCCGGTGCCCGGCGCGATCGTTTGAGCGACACGCAAGCCGGGAAGCATCGCTGCCGAACTGGTCCGCCGCGGGCGTCACGCATTGGCGGGCCCCGCGTAGAGTCGGCTGATCAGAATTCCCCGGGACTTCCCGCAACTTGTTACTGAAGGCGGATCTTCATGACGAAGTCCAGCTCACCGGGCTCATCGGTCCCGGCTTCTGCGCTGCACGATCTGCCGGCAACAGGCGGCGAGCGACGGGCAGCGGGGAAGGCCGCCCGGAAGCGGACTCCGCGGGGCGCGCTGGGGCACTGGGCAGAGGGTGAGCGCGGGCACGACGCGCTGCAGACGATCCTGGCCCAGAACCAGATCCGGATCCCTGCGCTGGTTCCTATCCGGCACCAGCGCATGGCGGCCTCTGCCTGGAACTACTACCGGGGTGCCGCGGCGGTGATGGCCGGCGACCTCGCCTGCCAGCCCGACAGCGGGCTGGTGGTGCAGCTGTGCGGTGACGCCCACGTCCTGAACTTCGGCATGTGGGCCACCCCGGAGCGGAACTTGTCATTTGACCTGCGCGACTTCGACGAGACTCTGCCCGGCCCATTCGAGTGGGACGTCAAGCGCTTTGCCGCCAGTCTCGTAGTAGCAGCGCAGGAGAACCGGGTCAAGCCGGCGAGGGCAGCTGCTGCGGTAACCGCCGGCGTGGAGGCATATCGCAAGCGCATGCGCCGGTACGCGATGATGCCTGAGCTCGACATCTGGTACGACGGCATGCACGCCGACAGCCTGATCAGCTACTTTGAGCCGGCCGACCGCGGCCAGGTTTCGATCCACATTGAGAAGAAACGCAAGCGCCGCACCAGCCGCGGGGCGTTCTCCAAACTCACCACGATGGCCCGCGGACGGCCCCGGATAACCGAGGAACCCCCAGTCCGCGTCACGATCAGTGACGACGAGCAGGCCGACCTCGTCGATCACCTCCTGGCCGGTTACCGGCTGACCCTCCAGGAGGACCGGCGAAGCCTGTTCGACCGGTTCACCGAGGTTGACGTGGTCCGCCAGGTCGTCGGGGTGGGCAGCGTGGGGATGCAGGTCTATCTAGTGCTGTTTGAGGGCCGCAGTGGCGCCGACCCGTTGTTCCTGCAGGTCAAGCAGGCCGGACCGTCAGTATACGAGGCCCACACCGGGCCCAGCCGCCACGCCAGCCACGGCGCGCGGGTGATCAACGGCAAGCGGCTGGTGCAGAGCGCCACCGACATCTTCGTCGGCTGGGGCTCACTGCACGGGAAGGACTATTACGTGCGGCAGTTCCGCGACATGAAAATCATCCCGACCACCGAGCTGATCGCTCCCCGCCTCGTCGAGTTCGCTACCGCATGCGGCGAGACACTCGCCCGCGCCCACGCCCGCGCTGGCGACCCGGTGGCCATCGATGGCTACATCGGCAAGGGCCCCAAGTTCGCCGCTGCGATCGGCCAGTTCGCCCGGCAGTACGCCGACCAAAACGAACGAGATCACGCCCAGCTCGTCAGCGCCATCGCCGCCGGGACCGCCGAGAGCCTGCCAGGCTGAGTCCAGCTGACATTTTGCGAGCCTGCCAACCGAAACTTGCCAACCGAAACCAGCCCGCCGGGACAACTGCCCAGCCGCTCATAACGCGCCCATCTAGAACGTCGCCGCGGCCGACCTGTGGTTCGCCGACAGCGAACCGAACGAGCGGCTCGGCGCACTCTCCTCCGCCTTGCCCATCACTCAGCGTGACGATGCAGCGATCGGTATGAGCCCTGAGGCGAGTTATGTGGGTTGATCACGGCGCGCGTCGTGTTGATCATGAGAAGGCCTCTGTGGCAGACATGCGGTTGTCGAAGACCGTGCTACCGCAGAGGCCACCTCTATGTTGCCGACCGAGGACCTGTTCGTCCACGTCTACGTGCTTATCGACGACCTGGTAACTGCCTGTGGGGCTCGATTACTCGATCGGGCTTGGCTGGTGGCGTCTTCCGGGCTGAGATCATCCCTGGGTGATCTTCTCAAGCGTCTACCTGATCGTGCGCAGTCTGCTGGCCTGCCTGACGATGCTGAGCCGAGGTGAGGTGTCCAAGGATGCTGAACTGCTGGTGCTCCGGCACGAGAACGCGGTGCTGCGCCGCCACACCGGCCGGGTCTGCTACCAGCCGGCCGACCGGGTGTGCCCTCGCCGCGCTCTCCCGGCTGATTCCCCGGCGCCGGCGGGGCGAGGTGTTTCGCGGTGACCCCGGCGACGCTGCTGGCCTGGCACGGGCGACTGGTCGCACGCAAATGGGACTACACCAGCCGGCGGCGTCCCGGACGGCCGCCCGCGGCAGCTGCGATCCGCAGGCTCGTGATCCGCATCGCGACGGACAACCCGATGCGGGGACACCGGCGGGTACAGGGCGAGCTTGTCAGGCTCGGCCACCAGATCGCGGCCTCCACGGTGTGGCAGATCCTGCATGATGCCGGCCTCGGACCTGCGCCCCGCCGCACAGGACCGACCTGGAAGCAATTCCTGACCGCCCAGGCTCACGGCATCCTCGCGGCCGACTTCGTCCACGTTGACACAGTGCTGCTCCGGCGCATCTACGCACTGATCGTCATCGAGCACGGCACCCGCCGGGCTCACCTGGCCGGCGTCACCGCGCACCCTGACGGCGCGTGGACGACACAAGCAGCCCGTAACTTCCTGATGGACCTCGGCCAGCGCGCAGTGTCTGTCGAGTTCCTGATCAGGGACCGGGCAGGCCAGTTCACCGATTCCGTCGACGCCGTGTTCCAAACCGATGGCATCAGGATCCCCTCAGCCCGCCGCAGGCGGCCCGAGCTAAACCGGGGGCTGCATACGGGCAAAGTATCTGGACCGCGTTCGGAGGCGCCGGCCAGAGTGTCGACCTGCCGTGGGTAGCCGCCGGATTTGAGGTACACGGAGGCGTGACAGACACTCTGACCAAGACCGTCCTGAGCTTTAACCTCTACAATTTGTGGGATCGGCTCACCAGCGTCTTCCCCTGAACAGTCCGGCGGCAGCTCACCCGAACAAGCAGCCACCAGCGGCGCGGCACCGCTGGCCGTGCTGCCCGGATCCCTGCAGTGCTATAACTACTCCGACATGAGTCAGTCAGGGGGCGCCCCCGGCGGAGCCGTCGCGGTGTGGGCTGACCGCCTGGAGCTGAGAGTGTTTTCCCGCCCCAGGGTCATCCCGGCAGCGCGCGTGCTCCGGGTCCGGCAGCTCGTCTTCCGGAATGTCTTCCACCGGCTCATCCTGAAGGTGCATCCCCTCGCGCGGCAGCTGCAGACCATCGACATCGTGATCGCCCATCCGCCGGCCGAGGCATACAGCGGGGACATCCACTACGTACTTAGTGTCCGTACGCAGAGCGCGGCGCAGGTACTGGGAATTTTCCGCGACGCCGGCTATCCGGTCGACCAGGAGCCCAGGATCGTCCGCGGATACCGGGTCGGCACCTAGCTCAGCCTGGACCGGCTGTAACGAGGCCCTGTCATGGGCGCGTCGTCCCGGAACCTAGCCACTCAGCCCGGCGGAGCGTGCGGGGCTTCGATCACTCGATCGCAGCGGCTCGGCTGCGTGAGCCGGAGGTTGCCAGCGGCCGCTGCTTCATGACAAGGATCTCGGCTGCGCAGGGCGGGGCTCGCTGTGATGTCAGCCGGTACTGGCCCTGGCCTGCTGGAGCAGCTGGCTGGTGATGTCGGCGGTCTGACTGGCCGGCGGGGGGCTGAGGCGGACCGTGGCGCCGTAGCCGGAGAGGGTGATCGTCACCGAGGCGGTGCCCTTGCCGGTAGAGGACCCGCTGCCGGTGGCGGGGAGGGGAACCTGGTAGCGGATCTGGCGGACCAGGTGCTGCGCGTCAACCCATACCTGCACCGGGAGCGCGGCGGTGCCGAGCGCCCTGGCTTCCTGCCGGATCGCCTCGGCGGCCTTCGCCCCGGCTTTCGCCTGGACCCTGGCCGCGACCTTTCTCAGGTTTTCCCGGGCCCGGTAGGCGGTGGTCGTGACGCCGCCGATCGTGGCGGTGCCCGTCCTGGTCACGTTGCCGGAGACTGCGGCTAGCTCGGACAGTGCCCGGGCAGGATTGTCGCTGCTGACCGAGGACAGCTGCGAGAACGAGGCGCCGAGCCTGGCCTGGCTGACCTTGTTGAGGTTGACGCTCACCCACGGCTTGCGGCCGGGGACCTGGTTCCGCTGGGCCGCCGGCACCTGCACGTATTCTGTCCCGCCGGCCTGCAGCACCGTGACGGCGCCGCCGCTGGGGGAGTTCATGCTGACCCTGAAGGCGCGGGCGGCGAAGTCCGCCTGCCCGGACCCGGTGATCGTCACGTTCTCCGCCGAGCCGGCCGAGCTGGTCGCGCTGATGGTCTCCTCGAGGCGGAACGTGGCCGTCTTCTGGCTCGTGCTGGCAGTGTAGGCGGCCTGCACCACACGCACGGCGCTGGCCGGCCCGCCCGCCGCTGGACGGGATCCACCGGAATGAGACCCGCCCCCAGATCCGCACCCCGCCGTCCCGGCAGCGACCAGCACCGCCGCCCCGCCCATCGCCGCAACCCGTACCTTGGGCCGCATCACTCACCATTCTCCCGAGCCACCCGCTGTTACCCGGTGCGATTTGCTGCCCGCTATTACCCGGCTTGGCTTCTCTTACTCCTCGCCGCGACACGCACACCCGGCAAGCCATCCCTGACCAGCGCACTGACATCAAGATGAACCGAATCACCGGCGCCGGAGTGACCACTGACAGCTGGCAGCCCTCCTGACGGGCACCCAGTGATGGGATCAGGGTGCTGCCACGAGGAAGGGACCACCTTCGTGCTGCCACCGCCCGGACCCGCAGCTGCCTGAGGTAGCTGATCCGGGGAGGAAGGTCAGGGCGCGGGCCTGCAGCCGGGATACGTGCATCTGGGACATGCCGAGCTGGGCGCCGATCTGGGCCTGGGTCATGCTGCCGTAGAACCGCATCATCAGGGCCCGCTGCTCGCGGCCGGGCAGTTCGGGCCAGCACGTGGTCGGGCCGTCCTGTGTACCGAGAATCTCGTCCGCGGCTTTGACCAGCAGGGTCGCTCTCCGGTCCTCCGGCCGTGAGGATCACCGCTGATGTGCCTGCGGTTCGTGTTCCTCCTTATTACGCGAGTCGCCGCATGGCTGCGACTGTCGCGGCGCGAGAAGGCGCGGAAGACAGCGGGGATCCTGACCATGGGCCATCAGCTAGCTGTCCGCCGCGATCGGCCGACGCAACACTGCCCCTCGGTGTCATCTCCGCGGCCAATCCGAACGTGGCCGACTGGACGCCTGCCCGGTTCGCCTGCGCTGATGGCTGGGCCGTGGCGGCAGGCGTCTCAAAGAGCAGAGGCTCCGGCGTTGCATTCCTGCAGGTGAAGGGCCCGTACTGGACGACCACCAGCCTCGATGACGGCACCTGCAAGGCCGCCACGACCATCAGGCAGTGCCCGTTCCGCCGCAGCTCGGCGTGGCCGCCGAGACGCTGCGGCTGCAGCTGCTCCCACCAGGCCGGACTGGCAGTCACCGCCGACGGCACCGTATCGATGGCGGCCAGCGGCTAGCCCGCCAGGACCGCCACCAGGCGCTCACGCTGGCCCGCCGTCAGGCCAGAGACCCTGCGGTTCTCCTGGATCCCGGCCTCGTGCAGCGCGGTCGCTGCCTTCGCCTGGCCGACTCCGGGGATGGCCAGGATGGCGCGCTTGACCCGGATCCGGCCGGCCGCGGGGTCCTCGCCGCTCAGCAGCTCGCCGATCGAGAGCTGCCCGGACCTGACCCGCGCGAGCACCGCGGTCTGGGCCTGCCGGGCCTCGGCTGCCTTCGCGAGCGCGTCAGCCCGCTGCTCGGGCGTCATAACTGGAAGTGGCACGAGAGCCTCCTGGTGTGTCCTGGTCGTCGTGAGCAGGCTACCGGCGGCGGCCGTCATTGAGATCACCGCTGGCACGATGTCTCGGGGCGCGCTGCAGGCCGCCTCCATGGCCAGCTGAGGTCGCCAATCAGGTAAACGCCGGCCCGGCCGTGACCCGCTCTCCTGGGTCACGGCCGGGTGTTCCCGCGTGGCTGCAGCTGTGCTGGCAAGCGATCACCCATCACCGGCCGGCGGGCTAGAGACCCGCTCATTTGCACGGCGCCTGGGACGCGGCCGTCGCTTTGCTCTACGGATTGATGGTGATGGTCACCGTCCCGCTCGCCCAGTTGTCCTGTGCGTCCTGCACCTGCATGGCGAAGCTGAAGGTGCCAGCCTGGGTCGGCGTTCCCGTCAGGACGTTGTTGAAGTCCGGAGGAGTCGCACCGAGGGTGAGGCCAGGCGGGAGCTCATTGATGCTGGTGACGACGAACCAGGAGTACGGAGGTGCGCCGCCCTGGGCGATGAGGTCGCGGCTGTACGGCACGCCAACGGTTGCGGTCGCGAGCGGGGTGGTGCTGATCTGCAGCGGCGGATCGACGGTGAGGCTGAATTGCTGGGTTGCCTGCTGGCCGTGGTAGTCGCTGACCCGCATGGTGAAGGTGAAGGTGCCGGCCGTGGTCGGTGTCCCGGCGAGCTCATTGCTGGCATCGGTCGGGTCGCCAAAGGTCTGCAAGGTGAGGCCGGGCGGGAGTTTCCCGGAGGCCACTGCCCAGGTGTAGGGCGCGGCCCCGCCGCCGAGGAAGAAGTTCTGCGCATACGCCCCGCCGACTATCGCCGGCTCGAGGGTTGATCCGACACCGGGAAGCACGACGGTCAGCGGCACGTTCGGGTCCACGGTGATGTCGTAGACCTCATATAGGGGCTGCCCCTGGTC
>Ga0208586_1000481_pt1 | contig 14591 bp, 13 predicted proteins | sample NGESurshal072012_6_FD_184471 | JGI IMG/M metagenome (GOLD analysis project Ga0208586, IMG submission 184471) | Arctic peat soil microbial communities from Barrow, Alaska - NGEE Surface sample 53-3 shallow-072012 (SPAdes) | ecosystem: Environmental > Terrestrial > Soil > Wetlands > Peat ... | reverse complement strand
GCGGCAGATGTGTGGCCGCGCCGGATTCACCCTGCTGCGCCACCGCATCCTGCTCGGCTGACACCACGCACCGTCACCACCGAAAGTGAGACAGAGCCGTTGTTCTTACAGTCCCTTTCTTGGGCATGACCGCCTGACGCTAGGCGAGCGTCGCGATGGCCTTGTGTACCGACGCGATCACGCTGGCGCCCTCGCCGGAGGCCGCGCCGACCCGCTTCATCGAGCCGGAGCGGAGCGGACGTCGCCGACGGCGAACACGCCGGGAACGTTGGTTGGCGCAGTACTCCCGGTTGGCGTCCATCCCGTTGGAGGCGTCCCGGGTCCGGGAACCGGGAGATGCGGCGGGTCGGCTGGTTACCAGATGACGTGGCCTCCGTCGACGAGGAGGTCGACGCCGGTCACGAATGCCGCGGCGCGGCTGAGCAGGAAGATGACGGGTCCTACCATGTCCTCCGGCTGGGCGTTCCGGCCTAGGGGTGTGTCGTGGGCGTATCCCTCCATCGCGTCCCGCTGTTCGGGGCGCTGGGTCATCGGGGTGTAGGTGTAGCCAGGGCTGATGCTGTTGACGCGGACCCCGGAGGCGGCCCATTCCCAGGCCAGGCTCCGGCCTAGATGCACGACTCCGGCCTTGGCTGAGTTGTAGTGAGCCTGGTGCAGGCCGCGGTTCGCAATAGTGGCCGACATGGAGGCGATGTTGACGATGGACCCGCCGCCGTTGCGGATCATGGCCTGTCCCTCGGCCTGGCACGACAGGAACACGCCGGTGAGGTCGACGTCGATGACGTGCCGCCATTGCTCTTCCGCCATGTTCTCGGCGGGTGCCGCGTTGGCGATGCCGGCCGCGTTGACCCCGAGCGTCAGCGGCCCGAGCGCCGCCTCGATGTGCGCGACGGCCGCGGAGATGGCGGCCGGATCGGTCACGTCCGCGGCTACCGGGACTGCCCGGCCGCCTGCGGCGAGGATCCCGGTCGCGGTGGCCTCGACGTTTCCGGGCACCTGATCGAGGCAGCCGACGAGCGCGCCCGTCTCGGCGAGCCCCAGGGCTATGGCCCGGCCGATCCCGCTCCCGGCGCCAGTGACCAGCGCGACCCCACCGCTCAGTGAAAAGTCTGCAGCCATGAGCTGGTCCTCCTAAGAACTGAAGTGCGGGCCGTTGCCGGCGGATAGGCGGCTGGCCGTGGTTCCGGGCATCATGCCCATGGACGGGGCGGCCGGCTTGAGGCGCTGGAAGTCCGGCCAGGACATGACGCCCGGGTTCAGGTGCGTAGGCAGGCCGGTCTCCTCCAGCACGCGGATGACCGTGGCCCGGACGCAGGACAGCGTGCCGTCATAGCCGTGCGCGTCCAGCCGCTCGCGGGCCCGGCGCCAGCGGTCCCCGGGCTTGTCGCCCAGGGTGAACATGGCCTCCTTGCAGCCAAGCGCAGCGTCCTCGCGGGCGATCGCCAGCACCTTGTTGGGCTCCAGGTACAGGCTGTGCTGCCGGTGCGAGATGGAGGCGAATGTGCAGTCGCCGCAGCGGTTGCGGCACCTTGCGGAACAAGCCCATGTTCACCCCCTTGGGCGAGAACCGCGCACGGCGCGTCGCCCGCAGTCTCAGCCTGTCACCCCACCCATTCGGCCGTAAGGGCCCAATGGCCGGACAATGAGGGGCTGAAGCGACACGCCGCGATCGGTCCGGCGGCTGAGCCTCGCACCAGCCTGAACTCACCCGGCAAGCGCGTCCCAGCCCGGACAGTGTCATCCCTGGTTGGTCGCCGGTGAGCCTGGAGGTGTGATCACTCTAAGTAGTCGATTGATGGGGAGTCCCGTCCTCGTTATGCTCCCACCCGGGAGTCGAATATCTGTTCGATCAACGATTGGTGATGCGGCTGTGCAGTCTCAGGGAGATCATTTTGAGGGGCACTTTGAGGGGCAGAACGGTGTTAGCGAGCGTCAGCCTGAGTCAGGCTCAGCTCGCGTGAGTTAGTGTTTGCACAGTTGGCGCAGCGTATGGCGTCGGCGGTGGACGTGCCGGTGGTTCATGGCATGCAAGAGGTCAGCGGTTCGAGCCCGCTTAGCTCCACTTATCATCGCAGGTCAGCTCCCTGTTGATTTGGTCTCGCCGCCGCCGTCGCCGGCCTGGTTACCAAACTGGTTACCGTAGGACTCGAATCCGGCTGAGGTCATGTCGATGATCTCCTGGCCGCGGATGTAGACCCCTTCGGTGGTGCGGGTTCCCTCGTGGCCGAGGATCGAGGCGACGCGCTTGGGCGGGACGCCCATCGCGTCCATGTAGCTGCCGGCGGAGTGGCGCATCTCGTTGGGGCGCCACTGGCCGGGCCTGGGGCAGTCTTCGGCAGGCTGCTTGGCGGGGATGCCCGCGGACTTGAGCAGGGCGCGAAAGGCGCGGCGGAGGTTGGCCGGATCGATGGGGGTGCCGGTCTGGGTGGTGAACACGTGCCCGGTGTCCTGCCACCAGGTGCCCGCGGCGAGGCGCTCGGCGGCCTGGCGGGCCTTGTGCGTCTTCAGCACGTCGAGGGTGACCGGGAGTGCCTTGAGCTTGCGGTGGGAGCGCAGGGTCTTGGTGTCGCCCTGCCAGAGCTTCCCCTTGCGGTGCTTGAGGGACTCCCAGATGGTGATGACGCCGGTGTCGAAGTTGACGTTCTCCCAGAGCAGCCCGGTCAGCTCACCGGGCCGCATGCCCAGCACGAAGCCCAGGATCCACAGGGCTTCGAGGCGGTCACCGACGGCTTTGGCCAGCACGGTGCGGACCTGCTCGACGGTGAGCGCGTGTGAGGGACGCTGTGTCCCGGCCGGGGTTTCGACCAGCGCTGAGACGTTCCGGTAGACCTTTCCGCGCCGCTGTGCCCAGGTGAGGGCGCGGGTGAGGGTGGTGTGCACCCGGGTCAGCGAGGAGGTGCTCAGGCCGCGGTCAGCCATGTCCGCGAGCATGTCCTCGACATGCTCGTACTCCAGGCCGCGGAGCCGGCAGCCGCCGAGTGCGGGAACCAGGTGCTTCTCGACGGCCCAGGTGAGCCCGTCGATCGTGTTCCCGCTCCTGATCTTCTTGCGGTCCAGACCGCGTTCCAGCCAGGCCCGGAGGACGTCAGCGACCGTTTCCTTCGCGGACCCGGCCGGCACGTCTTCCTTGATCTTGCGCAGTGCCTCGTCCAGTTTGGTCTTGGCCGCGGCCTTGTCCGTGCCGGTGACCTTGATGCGTCGCCGGCCGTCTTTGGCGGCCGGGTCGGGAACGGTCGCGACGCCGACCCATCGGTCGAGGGCCTGGCTGAAGTACAGCGCGCCGTCGCCGTTGCCGCGTAACTTCCCGCGGTTGGTTCGTGGTGCCATGTGATCTCCTCGGGATGCGGGGAAGTGGGCCTGGCTAGGTGGCCTGGCGGGGTGGGGGCGGGGTGGCTTCCTCGGCGAGGCGCAGCATGAGCAGCAGCTCGTGGTGCCGCCTGGCCGCGTCGTGGCGCAGGTTGTCGATGAACAGGCCGGTGATCTGGTTCCGGGTCCGCGCGCTGAGCTGGCTGGCATCAATGGCGTCGAGCCCGCTGGTCACGAGGGGAAACAGCTCAGCCTGGGCGCCAGCCTCTTGGCCTAGCTGGCCGGCGAGGATTCCGAGGCCGGGGACGCCCGCGAGCCGCTCGCCCAGCTGCTGCTGCCGGGTGCCGGACCGGAGCTGGCCCGCGGCGTCGTCGCGCCCGGCGGCGCTCAACTCCTCGGCGCTGGCACCGACGGCCGCAGCCATCTTGGCCAGGGTCTCGGCGGTGGCCCGGACCGGGATCACGATGCCCGGCCCGGCGCGCTTGCTGCCGCGTTCCACGTCGCTCCACTGCGACGGGCTGATCCCGGCCCAGGCGGCCGCCTGACGCCGTGACAGGGGCGGCCCGCTTGCCTCCCGGCGGCGGCGGTGGATCAGGTCGGCCTCGGGCGGCGGGTCGATCCTGCGGCCACCGTCGTCCGCAAAATGTCTGCACCAACCCCTGTGAGGTGGACAACGCAACAGTGCCGGCGGGGCTACTCTGCACTAGCTGCGGCACAGTGCGCTGGCCCATGACGCCGAGGACGGCGCCTCAACTCCGATGCCATGGCCAAATCCGGCCACACCAGCGTTGCGCGCCTTGCAGAATACGCCTGGCCGTCAGCGGAGTGTCTGGCCCGCTCGCAGGTACAGCGCGACGCAGGCGATGAGTGGATTGCGAGATATGCCAGATATGGGAGCACAACATCCGTATAACGGCGACGTGGAGCGAGTCTTGTGATTACGTTGCGGCCCTCCGCGACTTTCCTAATGACGGCACGTCATGTTGGCCGGCGGAGTCCCGCCCGGAGGGCGTCTGGGCGTCCGTTGCCTGCGCCGGGTCATCATGGCAGCGGTTTGAGTACGTATCCGACGCCGCGGACGGTATGGATGAGGGGGTCGCGGCCGGAGTCGATCTTCTTGCGCAGGTAGGAGATGTACAGCTCCACGACGTGGGCCTGACCCACGAAGTCGTAGCTCCAGACCCGGTCGAGGATCTGGGCCTTCGACAGCACCTGGCGCGGGTTGCGCATCAGGAACCGCAGCAGCTCGAACTCGGTCTTGGTCAGGTTGATCAGATCATCACCGCGGCGGACTTCCCGCGTGATCTCGTCCAAGGTCAGGTCCCGGACCACCAGCTGCGTCTCGCCCTGGGCTCGGGCCAGACCCGTCCGGCGCAGCAGGCCACGCAGCCGGGCCAGAAGCTCCTCGAGGCTGAATGGCTTGGTGACGTAGTCATCGCCGTCGGCGGTGATCCCGGCTATACAGTCGTCGACTGCGTCCTTGGCCGTCAGGAACAGCCCGCACACGTGCGGGCACTCCTGGCGCACCCGGCGGAGCACTTCCTTCCCGTCGAAGTCAGGCAGCATGATGTCCAGGACCACCGCGTCGGGCCGGAACCCGCAGGCCGTGCGTACCGCGGACGCGCCGTCTTCCGCGGTCATGATCTCCCAGTCCTCGTACCGCAGTACGCTGGCCAGAAACTCAGCCAGGCTCGGCTCGTCGTCTACGACGAGCACCCGGATCCGGCTGCCGTCCAGTCGCCTGATAGGCCCTTGGGTCCTGGCGGTGCGGTGTTCTGAGCCATATCTCTTCATGCTCTGTACCCTGATAGTCGCGGAGCCGGCATCAATGTGATGACGGCGCGATTCTGTGCATGATCGTCCATTTAACTGGCCACTAGCCGGGGCCTGCACCTGGCCGCGGCCGGGATTTTCTCGGTCTTCACTGGCGGCCAGGAAAAAGTCCCCACCGTCCCGGACTGTTGAATGAACTCTTCGCTTCGAATCCCCGTGTCCGAGCTGCGGCGACCCTCCGCGCTATCGCTTAGAAGTACTGGACCACTAGATGGCCGCGACTGAAGGGGCATGTGAATCGTCTTTCGTGCTGCCGTGCCCGGGGCGGCCTTCACCCGGCCGTGATTTGTCGCGCCAAGCGCGACGGCGACTACGACGAGGCCAGCGCCGAGAAGCGCCAGCACTGACGTTGGCGTTCGCGGGCGTTTGCCCGTTGCTGGTGCCGTGGTCCTGGCCGTGACCGGCTGGTTCGCCGTCCTCCAACCCGAATAGACAACGGCCATCAAGAATAGGGGTGTGGCACCGATAATGAACAAATCAGCAATGTTGTAGTGGGACCCGTCAAGATAGATGAAATCGACCACGCCGCGGACGCTGCCTGGTGCGGTCCAGTAGTGCATTCCCAGACGGTCAAGCAGGTTGCTGCCCCATCCGCCGAGCATCAGGGCGCCAGAAACAACGATGGAGGCTGGACTTCGGCGGCGTACCAGGATGGATACGGCGATGCTCAACAACCCGAAGTCCAGCAGGTCGAGCAGCGCCCCCGTCACCGGAACCTTGTACCACCCACTGACCATGCGCCCGACCAGCAGGTCACCGCCCGAGTTGATCTCCGCTCCGGTGACGTGCCGCCAGGCCCACCACTTGGTCACCTGATCCAGCACGATTACCGCCGCCAGCAGACTGAGCACCATCAACCGGTGCCCGATGCTGATCCTGCGGTCCAAGCCGAGCGGCAGACCGGTCGCGACCCTGGTGTCGTGGCTCATGCCTGCCGCTTCCCTTCGGACGCAACTGTCGTTGCCTGGCGACTGCCAGGTGGAGTATTCAGGTCATCGCCCGTGACCCCGCAGATCCAGGGCCGCTCATTCCGGCTCCTCTCTGCGTCGACGTAGCCTCGTCGCGGCATCGCGCGATGCCGGAGCATCGGCATCGCCGCTAGCTCGCGTTATCCGGTGACGCTGGCGTATTCCTCCAGTGCGGGTAGCTGGGTAGTGGGCAATGCGCTGCCCGCCACGCGCCAGGGCGGCGGCCATCACCACCACGTTGTCGCAGGCAATCGCGGTGTAGGAGCGGACCGGGACTGGACGAGGCGGACTGGGCGGCCGACCCCAAGAACTCGCCGCGATGACGTGATAATCACCATGCCGATGCTTCTCTCGCGGTACGGCCGCGCTTCCGGGCCATGACCCGCCACCGACACCAGCGAGATGGAGACTGCGCGTAGACCAGCCAGGCGTTCCCTCCGGATCCAGTGGTCCGGCCGGAAGGAAACACCCGACGATCCGGGCAGGCGGCGGATCTGTGATGGGCTGCGAGCGAGCTCATCCTGACCCATCGCGTGCAGGACCCGACCTGTGTCCGGCACCCTCGGGCCGATCGCCGATCACCCATCCGATCCACGCCTTCTTCGCCGGGCTGGCCTGGCCGCCGACGTTCATTGGGGGGCTGGATCAGGACCTGATTGCCAGACGGCCTTTGCGCATGATGCCGATCTGCTGGGCACGGCGGGCGACGGTGCTGTCGTGGGTGACCAGGACGAGTGTGAGGCCGTGGTCCTGCCAGAGCTTTTCCAGCAATTTCATGATGTCGTCCCGGGTTCCCTCGTCGAGATTGCCAGTCGGCTCGTCGGCCAGCAGCACCTTCGGCTCCTTGACCAGGGCCCGGGCGATCGCCACCCGCTGCTGCTGCCCGCCGGACAACTCGGACGGCAGGTGGTGCAGCCGCTCCGCGAGCCCGACGCTCTCGAGCGCCGCGGCGGCCCTCGCGCGGCGCTGGGCCGAGCCGACACCCAGCGGGACCAGCGCCACTTCGACGTTCTCCTGCGCGTTCAGCGTCGGGATCAGGTTGAACGTCTGGAAGATGAACCCAATCGAGGCCGCGCGGACCTGGGTAACCTGGCTTTCCCGCATCAGGGCCAGATTCTGGCCGGCGAGTTCTACCGTGCCTGAGGTGGGCCGGTCCAGTCCGCCCAGAATCTGCAGCAAGGTGGATTTGCCTTGCCCGGTCGGCCCCTGGATGGCTAGCCATGCCCGGTCCTCGAGCACGAGGTCGACCCCGGCCAGGGCGTGCACTGTGTCCCGGCCTTTCTGGTAGTCCTTTTTTACATTTGCCAGCGTGTACATGGTGTCCTCTCCGTCATCGTCTGGCCGGGATACCGGGCCTTATCACTCGACCCGTGCGAGGGCCGCTGCGGGACGCAACCGGGCTGCCCGCCACCCGCCGAAGGAGCCAGCGATCAGGCCGCCGGCGATGGCCAGGACCACAGCGAGGACCACGGCGCTGAGGGTGACCGAGGCGGTGAGATGAACCGCCACGGAATGGGTCGTGCTCGCGGCTGTCCTCGCGGGCCCCCCGCCACCGCCGGGCGGGCCGAACCCGCCCGCGGCCTGGGCGCCACCCGGCGTCGCCGAACCCGTCGTCTGCCCAACCGAGGCAGTCAGCGACGGAGCCACCTGGGAGACGACCGCCGCCCCGGCGAAACCAAGCGCCACCCCGACGAGGCCGCCGACGATGCCGACGACGATCGACTCACCCATCACCTGGCCGACGATCCGCCGGCTGCGCCAGCCCAGCGCCTTGAGCGTGCCGAACTCGCGTACCCGGCGCGATACCGCCGACATGGTCAGCAGGCTGGCCAGCAGGAACGCGGCGATGAGTACGGCGATCGCGAGCCACTTGCCCAGGTTGTTAGCCAGGCTGGACGCGCTGGACAGCGAGCCGGTAACCTCGCTGGCCAGGGAACTGGAGGTGGTCACGGTCGCCTTGGGCAGCAGGCCGGAAATCTCCCTGGAGACCCCGCTTATGTTCGCTGCGCTGGCGGCGGCGACATAGATGGTGTTGACCTTGCCGCTCATGCCGGCCAGGGACTGGGCCCGGGCCAGCGGGATGTACACGTCAGGGGGGCTGCTGCCCTGCGGGACGCTGACGATCCCGATCACCTTGAAACTGGTCTTCGCGATCGTCATCGTTGAGCCGACGGCCAGCTTCTTCTGAGTCGCGTAGTTGGCGTCCACCACCGCAACGTCAGAGTGGGCGTCGGAGGTGGTAAATGTGGCTCCCGACTTGAGCTTTCCGGAGCTCAGCGGCCCGACCTTCCCGGTGGCCAGGTCGACCCCGCTGACCGTGAAAGAACTGCTCTTGATGCTGCCCCGGAAGCTCCCGCCCCCGCCGCCGCCCGGAGCCCCGCTACCCCCACTGCTGGAGAACTTGGGGATCTTCCCCGAGATCTTCATGTCGTTCAGCGTCAATCCGCCTGCTGCCGTTGACACGTGATGGAGCCGGGAGATCGACGTCACCGACGACGAGCTCAAGGTACCCAGGCTGGGATTGACCAGGCTGTCGGCGTCGATTTTCGTCCCGCCTGAAGCGCCCGAACGTCCGCGGAAGCCGAAACCGGCTGGGGCGCCCGAGCCGGCCTTGGGGGACTGGGTCACAGTGACATCGGTGCCCACCCCGTACAACGCATGCAGCACCTTTCCCTGCGCATCCTTAACGCCGCCGGACGCGGCGGTCACCGTGACGACCAAGCCGATACCGACAGCAATTCCGACGGCGATGAAACTGGCCTGACGCCTCCTGCGCCGCAACTCGCGGCGCAGATACGTGAAGAACATGCAGTTTCCTCTCGGTAATATGTCCGCACGGCACCAGGCCGTCCGTATCTTTGTAAAAGGCAAGACCGCCGCCACTTGTTCAGCGTGTATGGGCTGACCGGCCCGCCGGCCGCTTCAAGGAATCAGCTGCCCGGCGGGCCGCCCTGGGGGAAGTTCAGCCCGCAGGCTTTAGCGCCTGCAAGATCGGCAATTCGCGGCCCGGCATGCCGACGGAGCCATGCACCCAGTGGGAAGAAAGCTTGGCTGAAGCCGGGCAACGGTACGTTCCTCCTGAAGGCGGCAGGTCGACCGAGGCTCAGCGGGCTTTCCCCGCCAGCCGCGGATGGCTTGCTGGGAGTAGTCCACTAGTTGAGACTTGTGATTACGTTGCGGCCAACCGCCACTTTCCTGAGGGCTCCCGTCCGCCGACGGGACACTGATCGCTGCCAGTCAGCTGCTGACGTCCGCCTCGGGATCGGATGCGGCCTGGCCCTGAACCACGTGCGGAGTCCCGGCCGTCTTACCCGCGAAAGTCGCCGTCGGTGGCCGGCAGCAGTACCCCGAACACGGCACCGTGCCCGCCGGGACGTCGACCGTGATTGTCCCCGCGGCGGCCCCAGCGCGGAGGTGATGGCCAGGCCGGCTCCGGTGCCGCCGCGCCGCGGCTGCGCGCCCGATCAGTGCGGTAGACGCGCTCGAACAGGGACGAGGCCTCCCCGGGAGTCAACCCCGGGACCGTTGTCGGTGGGGTGAGCCGTCTATGGACAGTCGTCCGGCTGGACGAGCAGGGCCGTCCGCACGACCTGTGCCCCGGCGTGCTTTGTCTTCCATGAGTGGATGCCGATCGGCGGGTGACGCGGCCTAGATCGTTGATCGGTATTTCCTGGCTGGTGGGAGGGCCTTGCGGCGACACGCTGTAGGGGTGCGTGACTGCCGCTTCTTGATGAAGACTTGTCCGGGCGCCTGCTCAGGCGTGGCCGTTCTCGCTGAGCACGGTCCGCAGCGCTTGCCTAAGCCCGGCCGCTCCAGCGTCGCCTAGCGTCGCCGTGAAGTCCCGCTCGGTCTCGGAGTACCGGCTCTCTGCCTGCCGGTATACCTCCCAGCCGTGGTCGGTGAGCGCGATGATGTTGCGTCGCCGGTCTTGTTCCGAGGGCCTGCGCGCGACGATCCCCTGGCGCTCGAGCGCGTCGAGGAGCGCGACCATCGAGGTGCGGTCGACGCCCAGCACGGCCGCGGCTTCCTGCTGTGATTGCGCCTCCCCGCTTGCGATGACCCTGAGCACGCCGAGGTCGCGCACGGTCACCCCCACGTCGGCGAGAGCGGCCTGCGCCCGGTGCTCCAGCGCGAGGTGCGCGTGCTTGAGGAGATAGCCGAGCACGTCGTCACGCGCGCGGACCCGGCCCGCTGCTTCAGAACCCGGCCTCGACACCCCTCGATAATACCAGTAGACTGACCGTCAGTCCTACTGATGATTTGTCATGCTGACGAAAGGAACGCGATGATTCTCGTCACTGGAGGGTCCGGGTTCATCGGCTCCCACACCGTCCGCGCGCTGCACGGCCTCGGCGAGCCGAGCGTCGTGATGCAGCGCCGCAGCGGCCAGGTCCCCCCGCATCTCGCGGACCTGCCCGTCGTCGCGGAGCAGGCCGACGTCGCCGACCTGGACTCGCTGCGGGCGATCGGCGAGCGCCACGAGATCACCGGCATAGTGCACCTCGCGGGCTACCCCGCGCCGCGGGGCACGGCCGGGGGCATCGAGGCCACCCAGGGCCTGCTCGACGGGCTCCTCAACATCGCCCGCGCCGCCGCGGAATGGGGCGTGCGCCGGGTGAGCCTCGCCAGCACGCTCGGGGTCTACGGCGGCATCGCGCACAGCGGCCCGCTGACGGAGGACCTGCCGGTGCTCCTGACCGCCCCGCACCCGATCCCGCGGTCGAAGAAGATCGCCGAGCTCCTCGGGGAGCAGCTCGCGGAGGCGACCGGCACGGAGATCGTCAGCCTCCGGATCTCCGGCACCTGGGGCCCCCTCGGCCACGAGGACCCGTTCTTCGCCGCGCCCGCGCTCATCCACGCGGCAGCCAGCGGCAAGCCCCTGGACCTGTCCGCCCTGCTCATCCCGCCGCACCTCGGCGACGGGCTCGACCTGTGCTACGTCAAGGACACCGGCCGCGCGATAGCCCTGATCCAGCTCGCCGGGCATCTCCAGCACCGCACCTACAACATCGCGTCCGGGCGGGTGACCACGAACGCAGAGGTGATCGCAGCCATCCGCGAAGCCGTGCCCGAGGCCGCACTCGACCTCCCGGCCGGCGCCGGCCGGCCAGGTGCCGCTCTTGACATCACCCGGCTCCGCCAGGACACCGGGTTCGAGCCGGAGTACGACACCGTCCGCGCAGCCGCCGGCTACATCGCCTGGCTCAGGGCGGGCAACGAACGCTGACCCGCACCGGCGGCAGTCCCGCCGCCACGTCGCCGGCATCAGCCCGGCGCGGCCAGAACGGGCGGACACCGGCTTTGCCGGATCGCGGGCGCGGCCGCCCGTCGCGAACGAGGGCGGCCGCTGCGCACGAGCAAGCTACACATCCGGACCCCGGAGCCCGTCATGATCGCCGACCTGGACACCCTCCTGACCGCACTCTACGTGGAACTGACGGACCGGATCATCCCGTTTCGCGAGCCAGGCCGCCGCGGGCCGGGAAGGCCGCCGGAAGTCACCGACGCCGAGCTCGCCTGCCTGGCCGTGGCGCAGATCCTGCTCCGGTGCGACGACGAGCGGCACTGGCTGCGCGCCGCCCCGCGCCTGGTCGGGCACCTGTTCCCGCGGCTGCTGGCCCAGAGCCAGTACAACACCCGGCTGCGGCAGATCGCGCCGCTGATGGAGGCCGCCCTGCGCTGGCTGGCCGACGCCACCCCGGCGACCGCGGAGCTGCTGCGGCTGATGGACGCCACCCCGGTCCCGTGCGGCACCTCCGCCGTCACCGCGAAACGCTCCGACCTGGGTCCGGACAGGGCACCGAGGAGTTCTTCGCCGGCGACAGCCTGGGACTGACCCTGATCCGTCCCGCCCGCAAGGACGAGAAGCAGCCGCGCCCGTCCCGAACTGGCTCCGCCAGCGGGTCGAGGCCGTCATCTGGATCCTGAAGAACCAGCTCGGCCTCGAACGCCACGGCGGCCGCATCCCCGCAGGACTCTGGGCCCGCATCATCCAGCGGCTCCTCGCCCTCAACGCCTGCATCTGGCACAACTGGCAGATCGGCGCCCCCGTCAAGCGATCCCTGATCGCCTACGACCACGTGTGACCTGCCCGCATTTCCCGATCAACGATCTAGTGCGTCGCCGGGAGATAGGGGCCGATCGTGGTGTAAACGCACCGCTCGACGCCGGCCGGTGGGTCGGGAAGGCGGGGCTCCGCGGCCGGGAGTGCGCTCAGATAGGTGAGCAGGACGTCTGAGGCAGCAGATCTCAGCTCGGGCGCCGGATCTGCGGACAACCGCTCGAGGCGGATCAACCGGGCGACACCAGCTGCGGTGGCCAGGGACTGCCGATACGGCTCATCAAGGGCCATCTGGGCCCTAGCGGTGTCGCCACCCGGCTCGGCCCGGTCGACGCCTAGTCCCGCCACGGCGTCGCGCCAGGCGGCGCCATGGAGTGAATCGGCCGGTCCAGCCTCGACGCTGAAGTCGACCTCGACATCGTAGAACGGACGGATCCGATGAAACCACGGGGTCAGCGAGGCAGCGCGGTACTCAGGCGTGCCATGGGCCTCGCGGTTGCTCAGCCGCCAGATATTAAGGTAACTGCACGGCCGGCCGATCTCCGCGAAGCGCTGCATGCCGAGATAGCCTGGCAGTTCGAGCAGCTGTATAACCGGGGCCGCGATACCTGTAGACGGCGGGTTCCACGTCCCCAGTCACCGTTGGCCGATCCTTCGGAGCGCATACGAGCAGCGACGGGCGGCCTGGTGAGGCCTGGAGCGGCGATCCGCCCGCAGAAGCCCGGCGGAGAGCACGGACACGCCTGCGCCCAGCCGAAGCTGCCGGTGGCAGGTTGGTGAGCGGGGACTTGGCGGGAGACTCTGGTTAGGCCTGAGCCTAAACCATCTGGACAGGTACCGGCCGCCGGGCGCTCACAGCTGGCGATCCGGCGCGGCCGAGTCATGCGCGTAAGGAGCTATGGCTGCAGAATCCCTGACGTCCGCCCGCAGGGCGGGATGTCCGTCACGGGGGAGGGATGCGCAAGATGTAACCCATGCCACGAATGGTCTGGATCAATCGCGGTCCCCCGTCATCAATCTTACGCCGCACGCAACTAATATAGGACTCGACAATTGTGCTCTCACCGCTGAAACGGTAACCCCATACCTGGTCCAGGATCTGCGTTTTGCTCAGCACCTGCCCGGCATTGAGCATCAGATACTGCAGCAGCTTAAACTCGGTTACTGTCAGGTCGACCAGCCTGCCTGCCCGTCGTACTTCGTGGCTGGATTCGTCAAGCTCGAGATCGCCCACCACTAGGCGTGTCACGGGCTCTTCATCGCTCATCCTGCGGCGCAGTACCGCCCGTACCCGGGCCAGGACCTCATCCAGGCTGAATGGCTTGGCGATGTAGTCCTCCCCTCCGAGAGCGAGCCCGGCGACCCGATCAAGAACGCTACTGCGAGCGGTCAGGAAGATGACGGGGACGCGCGGCCAGCGTGATCCGAGCTGGCGGGCTATCTCAAAACCGTCCCAGTCCGGCAGCATCACGTCCAGGAGGACCAGATCGGGCCTCGCTGTCATGGCTGCCTGTAGGGCCCCGGCCCCGCTGAGCGCGGTCACCACCTCAAAGCCGGCGAGGCGCAGCGATCCCGACAGCAACTCCAGGATCGCCGGGTCGTCATCGACGACCAGCAGCCGCGCTTCATGATCCAGAGTCCGGGAGGGGGATCTCCCGTGAACGGATGGCCTCATAAGTTCATACTGGCCAGGCAATTTCCCGCTTTCCTTGGCACTTACTGTGAGGTTGGTCCGTGTCGGAGCGGGGGGCGCGACCTAGTTCGAGCTGCTGCGGCTCCTGATGCGCAACCCACGCCGGGTGCTGCCCAAGGCCCACATCCTGGACCAGGTCTGGAACTAGGACTATCGGCGAGGCTGAGCAGGCCCCCGAAGCTCGCGGGATCGGACCGTCGGCGCCGAGCGCCGGGCCGAGTGCGCGCACCCCCGCGCACTGCGGCCAACCTGCCTGCTGCCCTGCGCGAGTCGTCGGGGGTCGGCGGGGGTGCCCCGGGCAGCTGCTCCGGCAAGCTGCGCAGTGCTGCTCCTGCGTCGGCCATTACTGGCTGGCATAGGGCGACCGGGTGTGGTCCAGGCCCACTGCAGCGCCACCCAGACGCTGGCGGCGTACCGCAGCAACGCGAGCGTCGACTCCATGCATTATCTGAAGCTGGCGTGGCTGCCCTAGCGAGCGAAGCCGGACGAGGCCGGAGTCGGCGTGGCACCGCATCCGGCGGCCATGATCCCGGCCAGCAAAGGAGGGCCGAGAACGGGCAGCCAGGTCCGACGCCGGCCTCCAGTTAGGACGGGATGGTCACCATGTCTCCTTCGAGGGGAACGCTGGGCGAACCGGAGGTGCTCGCCGGACGGGCCCGCTGCCCGTCGCCCAGTAGTCAATGGCGTACGGCAGCAATTTCGTTTCGGTGGCCCGTGAGGTCCCTGGCCG
>Ga0208586_1000478_pt1 | contig 14608 bp, 12 predicted proteins | sample NGESurshal072012_6_FD_184471 | JGI IMG/M metagenome (GOLD analysis project Ga0208586, IMG submission 184471) | Arctic peat soil microbial communities from Barrow, Alaska - NGEE Surface sample 53-3 shallow-072012 (SPAdes) | ecosystem: Environmental > Terrestrial > Soil > Wetlands > Peat ... | reverse complement strand
TGGATGGTCTGGGTACCCAGCCCCAGGTTGGAGACCTTGTTGCGGAACAGCCGCAGCGGTAGCAGCACGTCCCGGCCCTTGCGTTCGAAGGACCGGGTATGCAGGAAGAACCACAACAGGAACAGCGCGCCAATGGCCACGAATATCCAGACCGGGGAGATCGAGCCCTTGGGGAGCACCACGGTGTTACCGATCTTGAACGCCTGCCGGGACACCAGGAAGCCGTAGGTGCGGGACTGCAGCAGCCCGAGCACCACGAAGAACAGCCCGGCTGCTGACAGGACGGCCCCGGTGAGGTCGAACCGCGGAGCCGGGCCGGTCCGGGCCGGGTCGGTGATCTTGCGGGCAAGCAGGATGATCCAGGCCACGACCAGGACCTGCAGGCCGAACGAGGCGCGCCAGCTAATGGCGCTGGTGACCAGGCCGCCGATCAGCGGCCCGGCCGCGGCGCCCAGGCCGCCCGCGCCGCTGACCACGCCGAAGTACCGGGCCCGCGACTTGACATCGGGGAAGCTCACCGTGACCAGGATGTAGATGGGCGGGATCATCAGGGCCGAGCCCACGCCCTCCAGCAGCGAGTACCCGCCGATCAGCAGCGGCAGTCCTTGCGCCAGCGCCGCCAGCAGCCCTCCAGCTGCGTAGACGATCAGGCCCAGCACAAAACACCGTTTGCGGCCCCAGATGTCGGTCAGCTTGCTGCCCGGGATCATCAGCGCCGCCATCGTGAGGGTGAGCCGCCATCGTGAGGGTGAACAGCGTGATCGCCGTTTGCACGCCAGCCACGGTGGTACCCAGGTCCTGGGCGATGGCGGTGATGGCCACGTTCATGTTCGTCGCCGCATAACTGGCGATGAACTGGGCCAGCGCGAGCGGCAAGATCATTGCCCGCGCCGCGGCGTCAGCCTTGGACCTGCCCGCGTCAGTCATCGCAGCCTCTCATCTGCACGTGCGTAAGCCTTCTCGTGACTCACACGAACGGGGCGAGACCTCGCGGAAGGTCATGCCCCGCAGCCGAAGCGCTGCGCCCTGACCAGGCGGCGCATCTCCGGTGCTGCTACTGCGCAGCCGCCTGCCCCCCGTGCAGGGCGTCCTGGAGCTCCTTCTCATCCTCCTTGGACAGGGAGGTCTTGAGCACTGTGCCCCCGTACCTGCTCATGGCCTCGACAGCCTTGTCAGGAGTCACCTTCTCCAGCATGAGGAACAGTGCCGAGGTCCCGGGCTGAAGCATGCCGCGAACCTGGTCCTGGAACTGCTTGTCGATGGTGGTCTTGGACAGCTTGCCCATGAGAGCACCCATTCCGGCCCCTATGGCCAGGCCGAACACCGGGATGAAGAACAGCAGGCCGAACAGGAACCCCCAGAACATGCCCCAGGTAGCTCCCGCGCCGACCATGTGATGGGTCGTGCGGACGTGGTAACTGCCGTCTTTGTCCCGGACGATCACCGCGATCGCATCAGGCTGGATGATCAGGTCCTTGGCCAGCCGGTGCGCCTCATCGGCTGCGGCCGTCGCGGTGGTCTCGTCTGGGTATCCGATGGCGACTAGATCAGCCATAACATCCCTTCCCATGCATGGTCGCTGTGCTTCCGACCCGTCCCGGCACTCTGGCGTGCGTGGGGCCCAGAGTTCATCGTGCCGCCTGCATGACACCTATTCCTCACCCTCGAGGGGGTGATCGGCAATTCATCCCTACGCAGCGACGGGATCACCCACGAAAGGGTGACGACGCCCGAAGGCAGCCCGAACAGGCTGAAGCCGTCAACGGTCCAGACGATTCTGACCTGGGAGGGCAGCATGTCGTCGTCAACAGCCGCACCCGCCACCGGCAGGGGCGGGCGCTATGCGGCACGCGAAGGCTACGGATTGATTATCTTCGCGTCCGTTCTCCTGTTGGTACTTAGCTTCTTCAACCTGATCGACGGCATCGCCGCGGTCGCCAACTCGCACGTGTTCACCGCCCACGCGCACTATGTGTTCGGCGATCTGCGCACGTGGGGCTGGATCACCCTCATCCTCGGCGTGCTGCAGCTCCTCGCGGCCGGCGGGATCCTGGCGGGCAACCAGCTGGCCCGCTGGTTCGCGGTGGCCCTGGTCGGGCTCAACGCCATAGGCCAGATGTTCTTCATCCCCGCCTACCCGTTCTGGTCCCTCACGATCATCGCCGTGGACGTAGTCGTCCTGTGGGGGCTGTGCGTCTACGGCAGCCGCGAAAACCTGGCCTCCTAGGAGCTTGACCATCTCCTCAGATCAGTGTGGCCAATCCGCTCGCCTGACCTGACGACACTTGACGTTGGCGGTGCTGCGACCGGCGGTCGCCACCGCCAACGTCCATGAAGCACCGATCTTGGGCGGGAGTCCCGGGGTCACCCGCGCGAGGGTGATGACGCGGATCCAGCGGCGGGGCATGCTGGTCCAAGCAGTGAACAGTACGCGAACACAAGTTGACTGAAGGACAACCGCCGTGAGATCACAGACTTACGAAATCACGTTCACGGGGCAGGCGGGCGGCGCGCTGCGTGAGGAATTCGACGACTGTGAAGTCACAATAGGTCGCGGTATAACAACTCTCCGCGCCAGGCTGCCCGATCAAGAAGCCCTCGCCGGGCTGCTGCAGCGGATCACCGGCCTCGGCCTTGAAGTGATCGATATGCACATCTCGGCATCGCCGCCCGCAACATGATCCCGCAGGGATGACGGCAGCACAGCCTGGCAGCCCGGTCACGGACGGAGTCCGCAGCCTCGAGGTACGCTGGATCTTCCCTGGCCAGCTGCACACCGCGGTGGCTGGATGGTTCGCACGCTTTCCGGCCGAACTGGAGACTCGCGAGGACACCTACCTCCTCTCTCCACGCTTGCGCGGGCTTTCAGTGAAGCTCCGCGCAGGCGCGGCACTGGAGGTAAAGGCGTACCAGGGGAGCCCAGGAACCCTCGACCTGGCGGGGCGGGCTCGCGGTCGCATGGAGTCCTGGCGCAAGTGGTCCTTTCCCTTCGGCTCACCCAGTCACGGCGGCCGTTACCCCGCCGGGTGGAGGCTGATCAGAAAGTCGCGGCGCATCAGCCGGTTTTCTCTGGCCGGTGACCCAATCCGGGGATGCGGCCAGGGGCCGGGTGAGGAACCAGGCTGCGCGGTGGAACTGACCGAGGTCCTCACCCGGGGCCAGGCTTGGTGGACGCTCGGCTTCGAATCGCTTGGTCCTCCTCACCTGCTCCGTAGCCAACTCGAGGCCACCGCCGCGCTCGTATTCGCCGAGGCCTTGCCGGGTCAGGCGGAACCTGGCCTGAATGACTCCAGATCCTATGCAGAGTGGCTCGCCCAATGGCCGGATGCCGGGGATAACTCCCAGGCCTTAGTCCCGGCTCCTGGGCCTGGCCGCTTTTATGGACATCCTGATCAGGGTGATCCAACTCCGAAAGAGGGTGGCCGTGGCCCGATCTGCGAGTGCGAGCGTCGAGGTATTTGCCGACCTCCACGCCGACGTGGGTGAGGCGCCGCACTGGGACCAGCGGAGCGAGACACTGCTGTTCGTCGACCTGACCGCCGGCACCGTATTTCGTTATGACGAGTTCGGGGTGAAGGTCAGTTCCTTCTCCGTCGGCCAGGAGGTAGGCGCGGCCGTGCCCCGGCGCGGTGGTGGGCTCGTTCTTGCGGTCCGCGACGGCGTCGCCGTGGCCTCAGACAATGGGGATGGCTTCGGGTTTGCCGCGCCGGTCGAGCGCGATACCCCCGGCAACCGGATGAACGATGCGAAGTGTGACCCGGCTGGCCGGCTCCTCGCCGGGACGACGGCGTTTGACTTCGCTCCGTGTTCTGCGGCGCTCTACCGTGTGGATCCGGACTGGTCATTCGAGCAAATCGTCCGCGACGTCACCCAATCGAACGGCATTGCGTGGAGCCCAGACGGCAGGAAGATGTATTTCATCGACTCGGCCACCCAGAGCGTCGACGCTTTCGACTACGAGGCGGCCAGCGGCTCAGCCGGCAACAGGAGACGGCTCGTCACCATCGAGCGTGCGCACGGGACACCCGATGGGATGACCACCGACAGTGAGGGAAATCTCTGGGTGGCCTGCTTCGGCGGCGCAGCGGTCCGCTGTTTTTCACCAGAGGGTGAGCAGCTGGGAGAGGTGTTCTTCCCGGTAGCCCAGGTGACCAGCTGCGCTTTCGGGGGGCCCGAACTGTCGGACCTGTATGTGACCTCTGCCGCCTATCGGTTGAGCGCGGCCCAGCTGGCCAAGGAGCCGCATGCGGGCGCGACGTTCGTCTGCCGTCCAGGGGCGGCGGGAACGCCTGCGTCGTCGTTCGCCGGCTGAGTGCCGGGCAGCCAGATCAGAGAATGCCCAGGGAGGTCGCGCGTTTGATAGCCGAAGAACGGGAGGTGGCGCCGAGCTTCATGTAGGTGTGGCGCAGGTGTGTTTTCACCGTGTTAGGCGACAGGTACAGCTCGGATGCTATGTCGGTGTAGCTGCGCCGCTCCGCCAGCTTTTCCAGCACGCGGATCTCGGCGGCTGTCAGCGGGTCAAGCAGCTTGTTCTGCCGGGAAGCGGCTGGGGTGCGCTTGCGCGTTCGGAGGCCGGCCGCGATCAGCGCCGTAAGCTGTTTGGTCCGCGGATAAAGATGTGAGTCGCAGATCACGTGGTCGACCAGCTGGGGAGCTGTGTCCAGCACGGTCTGGACGTAGCCGTGCCGCTCGGCCACGGCCAGCGCCTGCCTGACCAGGACGGGTGCCTGGGCTGAAGATTGGCTGATGGCGATGCTCGCGCGCAGCAGCCGCAGTTCCAGGTCAGACCGGATCGTGGCTCCCTCGGCCGGGGCGTCACTCAGCGCTTGTGCTGCTTCCTGGGGGTCCCCGGCGGCGAGAGCGATGATCCCCGACATGACGATATGCCGGTCGCCGGGCAGTCGCCCGGTGCTGGCCCTGGCGCCTTTCTGGTCACCCAGACCAAGACGGATGTGGGCTTCGAGTTCGTCGGCGGCGGCGAGAAGGACAGAGTGGTCGCTCTTGAGAGCCGAGCGCGCCGCGGGCAGCGAGCTAAGGGCTTCGTCGAGGTGGCCGCCGGCAGCCCAGATCCGGGCCCGGTCTAGCTGGGCCAGGTAATTGAAGGCAGGCCGGGCACCGCTGACCATCGCCAGTGCGCGTTCTACGGGCTCGGCGGCAGCGGCCAGGTCGCGCCGTTCCAGAGCGAGCAGGGCTGTGGTCCGTATCGCGTGGAAGTTGAAATAGTGGCGGTCGAAGTGGAGGCGGTGAGCAGCGGCCCGCGTGCTTTCGGCCAGTGCACCAGCCTCATGGAGATCCCCCTCGATGAAGGCGGCCTGGCTGATCACTCCTGGGCACAAGACCTCGGTCAGCGGAGCGCTCACCTGAGCCGCGCGAAGAGCTTGGGCGCGCTCCCGGGCTCGGCTGAACTGGCCCACGTACGTATGGCAGTACATGGCCAACGTGTCGAGGGTCACGATCCAGTCGCCGACCCCGTCGGCCTTAGCCTCGAACGGCCGCGCCCATTCCCTGTGCGCCAGCGCCTCGTCGAACTGGCCGATGAACGTGCAGTGCAGCATATTCACGAGCGCCAGCCGTACGGCCAGCTCCGGATGCACGCCTGGGTCGATACTGTTCCGCTGGGCGAGCGCGGCAGCCTGCGAACCTCGTTCGAATGCCCCTCGCCAGAGCAGCTCCGCCGCCAGCGGCAGCAAGAACTGGGGCGCGTCCGCGAACAGCTCCGGCCGGATCTCGTCGATGTCGAGCGCGCTGCCGACGGTCGGGTTGGTCAATACGTCGCGCACGACCCCCTCGCTGAGCAGGCTGAACGCCGCGGCCCGCTGGCCGGCGGCCAGCAGGTGCCGTGCTGCTGCGCCGGTCTGGCCAGCCTCTATCAGGTATCGCGCGGCGGCCTCGTGCAGCCGCTGTTCGCGGGCCGGGTCCCGGGCGTGCAACTCAGTCCGCAGAACTTCCTTGATCAATTGGTGATAGCGGTAGGTGCGAGCCTGGTCATCCACGATCGCCACGAACATGTGCGCGCCGTAGAGGAACTCCAGCATTTTCGCCGATCCCTGGCCCCACACCGAGGTGCAGGCGGCCACCGAAAGTTCGTCGAGGATCGAGGTATTCAGCATGAACTCGGCGACTTCAGGAGGCTGGCGGGAAAGGACCTCCTCCAGGAAGTAGTCGGCGACAGTATGGCGGTGCAGCTGCACCCGCCCAGCAGCCGTGGCCTGGTCGGGTGAACCCTGGATCGATAGCGCAGCCATCTGCAGTCCCGCTACCCATCCCTCGCTGCGCGAATGGACCAGAACCAGCTCTGGCTCGTCCAGTCGCACGCCGAATCCGTGGAGGAAACTCCTGGTTTCCTCCACGGAGAAGGACAGGTCTGCGTCTCGGAGCTCGACGAGGTCCTGATGGGCCCGCATGCGATGCACCCGCAGCGGCGGGTCAACCCGGCTGGCCACCACCAGCTGCAGCGACGGGGGATGATACTCGACCAGCCAGCGCAGCGCGTCGGTGCTGGCCGCACCAGCCAGGTGAAAATCATCAATGACCAGGACCCGCAGCCCATCCGGCGCCTCAAGGTCGTCAGCCAAAGCTGCCACCACATCGACCGACACCTCGCCATCAAGACCCATCAGCTGGCGGGTATCCTCACCCATCCCTGGCTGGCCAAAGCCATATCGGGCAGCCTCGATGATGGCCGCGACGAACCGGGCCGGGTCGGCGTCGGCCGCGTCACAGCTCAGCCACGCCGCTGGCCGCTCCGGGTGGGCGGCCAGCCAGTCAGAAATCACCATGGTCTTGCCCGCCCCCGCCGGGCCCACTACCAGGGTGAGCCGAGCCTGTTCTCCCTGGTCCAGCTGGTCGAGCAAGCGTGACCGGCGCAGCAGCCCCGGCGCTAGCCTGGGGGCACAGAACTTCGAGAACGGGAACCGGGGGCTACGCCGGGCAGGCCCCACTATCGCTGTCGCTTGCGGCACTCTGGCTCAGCTTCCCGTAAGCCCCCGCCCAGCTCGGCCACCAGCAAAAGGCACGGGAAGCCACTTCTGGACCGTTGATATATCTCACCGCCAGATGCCCGGGGCAAGCTTCATCAAACGCCCACGGATCACCCGGCATCGGGTGAGGACGCAAATCCCGTCGCCAGGAACGCTGGCAGTAGCGTCAACCACCGACTGCGAGGCCTTGGACTCGAAGTGACCGACATGAGGGACAGGACGTCTGGCCTTCCCCCAGGACGCCTCCATTGGGCGGTGGCGATCGTCGTCGTCGTTCTCGTGTCCGTCAACGTGATCGATATTCGCGTAGCGCATGCGTCGCTGGTCCTTGGGCCGGCCGGCGCCGTGGGGCTGCTGGCGCTGGCCCGCTGGGCGGGGCTCAGCTGGCAGGAGGTCGGCCTGGGCGCCGGAACATGGCGGCGCGGACTGATCTGGGCCTTCGGTGCGATCGGCGCCGTGGCCGTGGTGTTCGCGGCGGGTGCAGCGCTGCCGCTGACCCGCGGCGCTTTCCGCGACAGTCGTTACGATCTGGGCTGGGAACACGCGGTGCTGACTGCTTTCCTGCTCATCCCGCTGGGTACGGTGCTGTTCGAGGAGGTCGCCTTCCGCGGGGTGTTGTGGGGACTGCTGCGGCGGGGACACCGGACGTGGGTCGCTACCGTCGTCTCGTCTGTGCTGTTCGGTTTGTGGCATGTGCTTCCGTCGCTCGGCCTGGCCGCGGACAACCAGGCGATCGGGAGCGCGGTCGGAAAGGGAACCTCGGGCGAAGCCATTTCGGTGCTCGGAACGGTCTTGTTCACGGGCCTGTCGGGGGTGGTGTTCTGCGAGCTGCGGCGCCGCAGCGGCAGCCTGCTCGCGTCAGCTGGCCTGCACTGGGCGACGAACGGGCTGGGTGTCCTCGCCGCCGCGTCCATCTGGGCGTGGGGATCCTCTCGGTGACCGGGGCAGCAGCTGCGTGACGCAGGCAGCGGCTCGCGACTACCCGCTGGCCGCGATGATCTTCCGCAGGCTAGCTAGGTCCTGGGCGCTCAGGCCAGCTCGCATGACCGTGTTCCAGCCATCGACGTACTCGGCGGTGTACTTGTGGCCGTGCCCGGCCGGCACCCCGGTGGCGAACGGCAGGTCGGCGGTGACCTCCCAGAACGTGACGAACGGTGCCCAGAACATGGTCTTGAGCACGTCCTTGCCAGGGGGCTCGCTGATCCAGTCCGGCTCACTGAAGATCAGGTGGGGGCTCCACCAGACGATCGGGTCGGACGGGTGCATCAGGTACAGGATCCGGCTGCCGTTCCACGGCTGGCCGGCCGGCGGGATGCCCTGGCCCGGATCGTTGGTGAACCGGACGATCCGGCCATCCTGGTAGATGGGCTGGATCTCTGGACTGCCCGGCTCACGGTCGTCGCTGAACTGCCGGAACAGCGTGTTGAAATTGGGCGGCCCGACGAACAGCGCGCCGTTGGTGCGGTTGGCCAGATCGTTTTCGCCGGTAAACGCGGCCTCGCCGCCGAACGAGCCCAGGCTCTCGCCGGCCACGTACAGGTTCGGGCGGTCGGCCGCCGGGAGCTTGGTCCACGCGCCATAGACCGCGTCGAACAGCGCCCGGCCGGCGGCCAGCGCCTTCGACTGGTCGACCAGGTACGAGACCCAGGACGGAAGGTAGGAGTACTGGATGGCCACGGTGGCACTGTCGCCGTTGCTCAGGTATTCGAGCGAGTCCACCAGCGCTGGATCGACCCAGCCACTGCCGGTCGTCGTGACCACCACCAGGTTCTTCCGCTGGAAACCGCCGGCCCGCTGCAGGTCGCGGACGGCCAGCGCGGCCTGCGCCTCCGGGCCGTCAGCTGAGGCCAGCCCGGCGTAGACGCGGATCGGCGCCATGGCCGGATGGCCGCTGAACTTCGCGAGATCGCTCACCGACGGGCCCATACCGATGAAGTTGCGGCCTTGCCAGCCCAGCGAATCCCACGGTATGTACGATCCTGGCCCGCCGGAGCGCAGGCTGGTGGTTGGCTGGTGGATCCCCTCCGCTGTCTTCGTGTCACGCAGCGAATAAGCGTTGTTCATCAGGTTGACGAAGCCCTGCAGCAGCAAGCCGCTGACCACCAGATAGGTCAGCCCGACGACCAGGACCCAGCCAATGCCGCGCGCCGCGCGCCGCCCGATCCAGCGGGTGAGCAGCCTGGCCAGCCACCGGTACAGGCCGCGCAGGCCGCGCCCGATCAGCAGGAACAGGCAGAAGACCAGCGCCGCGACGAAGGGCTCGGCCACCACGAGCGGAACGCTGTAGTCCGTCACCCCCATCAGCTTGCGGATCTCGTACTGCCAGTACTGCCCGAGCCCGAAAGAGGCGGCGAACAGGACCGCCCCGGCGACGAAGAAGACGATCCAGGCCCAGCGCCGCGGGTGGCGAGGTTCCCGATCGGGGAAAGCACGCCAGATGGACGCGGCGAGCACCCCGAGCCCATAACCGATGGCGGCGGTAATGCCACAGATGACGCCCTGGATCAGGCCGCCGCGGGGAAGCAGCGATGGGGTGAACGACAGACACGCGAAAATGAGCCCGCCCCAGCAGCCTGGAAGGGTGACATAAAGCAGCTTCCGCGGTTTGCCGGGCTCCGGCGCTGACCGAGAGCCGGCCGCCGTTATCACGGCCGGGACGGCTCCAGCGGCTGGCGGCGGCTGATCGGCTTCAACAGGATCGGCGGTACGCTGGCCCGCCATATCTGGAGGCTCACTGGGTGACGCCGGCGGCCCCGGAGTGTCCCGTGCCATGACTGCCTCCTCCTCGGCGACCGGCGAAGATGTCCCAGAATCGCGAAACCCTGCCCAGCTCAGCCTTTTCGCATCGTCTCGGCGTGTCGTCACCCTTCCGGGGGTGATTCGTGGCTGTTCCGGCAGTCCTGGAACCGTTAGGGCCCGGCGCGGGCAGGCTGCTCGCCGCCGCCGTGATCCGGCGGGTTGACCGCCAGAAATGGATGGGGATCACCCTCAAATGGGTGAGGACCCGCCGCAATGACTTGAGACAGGATCCAGGGGAAATTGTCTCAGACAGGGACGATCAAGCGGCGGCTAGCGTCACCCGCCGGTTGGCTAGAGGTGAGCCATGGCTGATCAGGTCGACATCTCCGGAGGACTTCCCGGACCTACCAGCGAGCCAGATGAGGGTGGAAGTCCGCGTCAGTTCGGTCTCACCGCGGCAATGGCGCTGATCGTGGGCAGCATTATCGGTGTCGGTATCTTCAGCCATCCGACTTCGCTGGCGTTCTACGGGCCGATCACTTTGGTGAGGAGCTGAGATGACCGCGGTCAAGCACGTGAGCGAGGACGTCGCCTGGTACGCCCTGTCGCCGGAGGATGTGGTCAGACACATCGGTGTCGATCCGGATCGCGGGCTGGACGCCGGTGAGGTGACGCGGCGGCTGGCTGAGTATGGACCCAACGAGCTGGCGGTGGAGCCGCCGCCGAGTGTGTGGGTGGTCGGGCGGGGCCAGCTGGCCAACCCGATGAACATCATGCTGCTGATCGTCAGCGGGGCCAGCTTCGCCATCGGGCAGGTGGCGACGGGCGTCGTGGTGCTGGGGCTGGTGGTGTTCAACGTCGTCATGGGCTCGGCCCAGGAGCTGAAGGCCCGGGCCAGTGTGGAGGCGCTGGCGCAACTGCAGGTGCCCCGGGCCCGGGTGCGGCGGTCCGGCCAGGTCGAGGAGATCGAATCGACCCAGCTTGTGCCCGGTGATGTGGTGCTCCTGGAGGCCGGAGATGTCGTCCCGGCGGACGGGAGGATCGTCACCTCCGCCACCCTGGAGGTGCAGGAGGCCGCGCTGACCGGTGAGAGCGCACCGATCGCCAAGGACCGGGTGACCCTCCCCCAGGGCGAGATCGCGCTCGGTGACCGGACGAATCTGGTGTTCCAGAACACGCAGGTCACCCGCGGTACGGCGACGTCCGTGGTGACCGCCACCGGCCAGGCGACGCAGATGGGCCAGATCGCCGGGATGGTGACGGCCACCAAACGCTCCCGCTCGCCGCTGCAGCGCGAACTCGATGGCATGACCAAGGTGTTCGGCCTGATCGCCTTCCTCGCCGTGGCGGTGATCGCCATCTTCGGCCTCGTGCGGGGCCAGGACACCACGACCCTGGTGCTGCTGTGCATCTCGACCGCGATCGCATCCATCCCCACCGGCCTGCCGACGTTCGTGCAGGCCATGCTGTCGTCGGGGGCACAGCGGCTCGCCGAGTCGAAAGCGGTGGTCAAGTCGCTCACCGACGTGGAGACCCTGGGCGGGACGACCCTCATCAACAGCGACAAGACCGGCACGCTGACCATGAACGCGATGACGGCGACCACGATGCTGGCCGGCGGTGAGTGGTTCAAGATCGAAGGCCCCGGTTATCAGAAGGCCGGCGCGATCCTGGGGGTGGCCGGAGGCGAGCTGCCGGACTTCCGCCGCCTGTCCCTGGGCCTGACGCTGTGCACCGACGCCACCGTCGACGACGACGAGTCGGTCATCGGTGACCCGACGGAAGCGGCTTTCGTGGTGCTCGCCGCGAAGATGGGTGCCGACGCCGCGCAGACACGTAACGCCCTCCCCCGCCGGGCGGAGGTGCCGTTTGACTCCGAGTACAAATTCATGGCCACCTTCCACGACTGTCCCGACTGGCTGGCCGGCGGTATCTTGCAGCAGCCCCACCTGGTCAGCGTCAAGGGCGCGCCCGACGTGGTGGTGGAACGCTGCGGCCGGGCGCTGTGGCATGGCGAGCAGGTGCCGATCGCCACCGTGCGGGGGGAGATCCTGACCGCGAACCGCCAGCTGTCCGAGCGCGGTCTGCGGGTTCTCGCGTTCGCCGCCCGTGACCTCGACGACGCGGCGATGTCCGCGGCCCTGGCTGACCCGATGGCCGCGGTCACCGATCTGGTCTTCGTCGCGCTCGTCGGGATCATGGACCCGCTGCGCACCGAGGCCAAGGACGCCGTACATGTGGCCCTCGCCGCCGGGATCGACGTGCGGATGATCACCGGCGACCACACCGTGACCGCACGTGCGATCGCCGACGAGCTTGGCCTCGGGCCCGGCGTGATCACCGGTACCGAACTGCAGCACCTGACCGATCCCGAAGTAATAGACCAGCTTCCCGCCCTGCACGTATTCGGGCGGGTAGCGCCCGAGGACAAGCTACGGCTGGCCCGGCTCATGCAGGAGTCCGGTCAGGTGGTCGCCATGACCGGCGACGCCGTCAACGATGCAGCCGCACTCAAGCAGGCCGACATCGGCGTGGCCATGGGCAGCGGCTCGGAAGTATCCAAGCAGGCAGCGAAGATCGTGCTGACTGACGACAACTTCGCCACCCTGGTCCGCGCCGTCGACCTGGGCCGCGACATCTACCGGCGGATATCCTCCTACGTCAAACTGCAGCTAACGATCTTGTCGTCGGTGCTGCAGCTGATGGTGTTCGCCACCATCCTCAACATCAACGGCGGCGTGGCCCTGTTCCCCCTTCAGTTGCTGTTCGCGAAGTTCTTCGTCGTCATCACCGTGGTGATCGGGTTCATCGTCGACGTTCCCGACCCCGGGGTGATGCAGCGGCCGCCACGCAAGCCCGGCACGAAGATCGTCAACAAGCCCCAGATCATCCGCTGGGTCATCAGCGGGTTCGTGGTCGCCGCCACCGCCCTGGCCGTGCTCGAGTGGGGACCCGGCAAGCCCAGCACCACCCACGCGTCCATCAATATGACCATGGCCTTCGCCATCGTCTCGCTCAGCGCGGTCAACATCGGCCTGATCATGCGACGCGAACGCCAGGCGCCGTGGGCGTCCCCGGTGTTCCCCTTCCTGGGCTGGATCATCCTCGGCTGGATCCTCACCTGGGCCGCCGTGGAGCTTCACATGCTCCAGCGCCTGCTCGACACCACCTCGCTCACCGGACGCGAATGGGTGATCGTGCTCGCCCTCTCGCTCCTCGCGCCAGCGGTCGTCGGCGTGGACAAGGCCATCCAGCTGTCACGCCAGCGCAAGGCCGCGACCGGAGCAGATGAGGAGCTGACGACCGGGCCAACCGGAGCCAAGGCCCAGTCGGGTTAGCGGATGCCCGGGTCGGAGGCATGGACATGGCGGCGCCAGCCGGCGCCACCGGAGAGTCGGCCCCAGCGGGCGGAACTGATAACGAGGTGCTCACCATGTCAGTTGGGGTGCATTCGGAAGTGGGCACCTTGCGCCAGGTGATGGCGCATCGGCCGAGCACACTCGCCTGACCCCGTCGAACGCCGGGGAACTGCTGTTCGATGACGTTATCTGGGTGGCCCGGCCCAAATCGGAGCATGACGCGTTCGTCGAGGTGATGCCCGGCCGCGGCGTCGAGGTCTTCCACGCCGAGCGGCTGCTCCACCAAGGCCGACGTCGCGCAGGACGTAGGGCTGGTGTGGGAGTCGGCCGACCCGACCAGCATGGCTTCCGGTCTCGAAGTGACCGGCGAGGTCTTCCAGTCACCAGCATCGTGGCTCACCCATCGAGGGTGATGCCCCTCGCTCGGGAGTAACGATGTAGTGCTGGTGTATCTACTGTCGGCCTCGCCAGCGCCGAGGCCGACAGTCCCTACAAGCGAGGTGATTCTGGTGCCTGAGGACCCCCCGCCGGATGGCGCCCTCGGCGCGCCTACCGGCCCGGACGCCGACCTCAACCGCAGCGACGTGCGCCTGGCCGATGGAACGCGCCTGACCAGCACCGTCGTCGGCCACCTTACTGACCAGGCGCGCCGCACGGCCAACGCCGCAAAGGCCGGACGGGTGGTGAACGCCGGCGGCGAACCAGGGGTGCTTGACCTGACGCCGCTGCGCGAGCTGCTCGCCGAGCTGGTGGAGGAGCTCCAGAAGGTGAGGCTGCGGGACAGGGTAGCCAGCGCGCTGCGGCAGGCAGCCGACATCATCGATTCGCAAAGGCCGAGCCCCTGAGGGCTTCGGCCTGGCTGGACGCGGCGTCGCACTACGCATCGCGCTTCCATGACCTGGTCATGATGCCGGAAGTCCGTGCTTTCACGCGGCTTGCCTTCAGCCGGAAGCGCATGGCTGTCGGGATGGTGAATCTGCTGTGACTGACCCGTCCGGCGTCAGCGCCCCGGCGATGGGCAAGGCGGACCGTAGGCTGGCCATCTTGCTGGCGATGGCCATGTTCGTCCTGGTGGTCGACACGTCAGTGATGAACGTGTCCATCTCATCGGTCGTCCACGATCTGCATACGACCGTCAGCGGGGTTCAGTCCGCGATCGCGCTTGAGGCGCTGGTGTCGGCGGCGTTCATCTTGATCGGCAGCAAGGTGGGCGATCTGATCGGGCGCAAGCGCGCTTACGTGCTAGGGCTGCTCGGCTACGCGATCGGCGCCCTGGCCATGGCCCTGGCACAGGGCCTGACCGCGGTCATCGTCTTCTGGGCGATCGTCGGCGGGCTCGGCGCATCGCTGCTGCTGCCGGCGATGCAGTCACTGATCCACGGCAACTTCGAGGGCGCCGCGCAACGGCAGGCCTACGCGCTGGTGGGCGCCGCGGCCGCGATCGCCGCCGCCGTCGGCCCGCTGCTGGGAGGTTTCATCACGACCTACCTGTCGTGGCGGATCGCGTTTGTGCTTGAGGACGTCATCATC
>Ga0208586_1000477_pt1 | contig 14641 bp, 12 predicted proteins | sample NGESurshal072012_6_FD_184471 | JGI IMG/M metagenome (GOLD analysis project Ga0208586, IMG submission 184471) | Arctic peat soil microbial communities from Barrow, Alaska - NGEE Surface sample 53-3 shallow-072012 (SPAdes) | ecosystem: Environmental > Terrestrial > Soil > Wetlands > Peat ... | reverse complement strand
CGGTACCGAACGCGGCCAGCCGGTCCCGGAGCGCCCCGTCCAGCCGGTCCAGGACCGCGTGCTCGGCCGGCCCGACGCCGATCCCGTCCTGCCAGCGTCCCCACCGGGCCTGGGCGCCGAACGCCGCGTCGTAGTCCCAGTGGAACCGGGTGAACCAGGGCGGCTGGCGCCACTGCCGGGCGTGCCGGTGCATCCGGGCGGTGATCTCGCCCAGCTCGGCGAAGTGCGCGGCGTCGTCATCGGCGGGCTCGGTGCCGGCCAGGAACTCGAAGCGGACGCAGTGCCGCTCCTGCCCGGTCTCGTCGGCCAGGATCATGACCCGGCCGCCGCCGGGGGCCGGCAGCACCCGCGGCGTCCGCACCCCGGCCTCGGCCCGCAGCGCGTCCATCCAGGCCAGCTCGGACTCGATCTCGGCCGCGGAATGGTAGCCAAGCCGGTGCACCCGCAGGATCGATGGGCCCTCGTCCGGGTCCTGCACCAGGTAGGTCGCGTTCTCCGACACGTTGAGCAGCTGCACGGTGGAGCCGGGGCCGCAGCCGCCGGCCTGCGCGGCCCGTCCCGCGAACCGCGTGATCCGGGCCAGCACGTCACCGCCGCCGGACAGGTCGTGCGCGCCGGGCTCGTCAGTCACCGTTTCTCACCGCCCTTCCCCGCCTCGTCACCCCGGCCTTCCTCGACGTCCGGCTGTCCTCCACGCTGCTGGCCATCGGGCTGCTGAGCGAGATCGCGATCTTGATCATCTTCGACATCTTCATGTTCAGCAAGGGCCACGCCAACTGGGCTGCGCTCAATTCAGGTAACGCGTTCAAGACCTTCCCGGCCTCCGGGAAGCTGGCCGCCGGCTCGGTCGGCATCGGCTGCTCTTCGCGTTCTGGTCCTGGGTTGGGTTCGAGAGCGGTCCGGCGGCCCCGCCTTTGCGGTATTACACTTTTCGATGTAATCCTCTTGGAGGTATCTAGCGAAGGCGGCCGCGATGACCAGGGACTCCATCCGCGGGTCATCCGACCGCAGCATCCTGATCCTGACCAGCCTGGCCGACGGGCCGAAACACGGGTATGCGCTGATCAAGGACATCGAGGATTTCGCCGGGGTCATGCTCGGGGCGGGGACTCTCTACGGGGCCCTGGCCAAGCTCGAGCGGGCCGGCCTGGTGGAGGCGCTGCCCGCCGGGGACCGCCGGCGCCCCTACCAGATCACCACGGCGGGCCAGGAGGAGCTGCGGGAGCGGCTGCTGCAGGCGTCCCGGATCGCCGAGGTTGGTCTGCGGCGCATCTCGGCGGTCACGCCATGAACGGCTGGCCGGTGCGCCAGCTCGTCGCGCTGTATCCGCGGGCCTGGCGGAAGCGGTACGGCGGCGAGGTCGCCGACCTGACCGACGAGCTGATCAGCGAGGGGCGGACCACCCGGCTGCGCGCTGGACTCGACCTGCTCAGCGGGGCCGCTATCGAGCACGCCCGGGCGCTGATCAGGTCCCCGGCGGCCGGGATCGGCGGCGCAGCGGCGATCACGGCGGCGGCCGGGATCGGGCTCGCCGTGGCCCGGGTGCGGGACGGCGGCGCAGCGGGACGGCCCTATTTCGAGACTGCTCCGGCGGGGACGCTCCTGCTGATCGTGGTGCTGGGCTGGATCCTGGTGGAGTTCGTGAAGTTCCTGCGGGTGCAGGAGGCGCAGGAATGGCGCGCGTCAGCCATCAGGAGCCCCGCGCCAGGCTTCTGGGCGGCCTCGGCGGCCTGCGCGGCCGCGTGGGAGACCTGGCTCTACCTGGCCCCGGCGATCATCCCGGCTGCCGCGATCCAGCCCGGCGCCCGGGCCTTCGCCGCCGGCCTGGTGTTCTTCCTGGCCGGGATCGGCCTGCGCGGCTGGTCCTTCGCCGTGCTGGGCCGGTACTCCACCTACGCCATCGTGGTCAGCCCGGTCCAGCCGGTGGTGGCCACCGGCCCGTACCGCCTGCTGCGCCACCCCGGTTACGCGGGGGGACTGCTGATCTGCAGCGGGGCCGGCCTGATGTCGGCGAACTGGGCCGGTGTCGCCGCCATGACGCTGCTGCCGCTGGCGGTGACCGTCTGGCGGATACGCCTGGAGGAGCACGCGCTGCTGACGGGGCTGGGCGACCGCTACCGTGCGTACGCCTCGGATCGCAGGCGGCTCGTTCCGCTCATCTGGTAACCAGCACGGCCTCGCGGCTCCTGAAAGCAGGTAAACGCGACATGACGCACTACGGTACGTGGGTCAGCTTCGGCGGTGACGCCAGGATCGGGCTCGCCGTGGTCCTGCTGGTCGCCGCGGGCGGCCTGGCCTTCGCGGGGACCAGGTGGCCCGGGCCCTTCCAGGCCAGCAGGCCAGGCCGCGCCGTGGCGGCCTTCATGCTCGTGACCTGGGTCCTGGCTTTAGCCACGTTCCTGGTCGGCCTCTCGGTCTACGTTCACCAGCTGACCCAGGATCAGCTCGCCAAAGCCCCGCCCGCGGATCCCATCGCGCCCGTCACCCTCCTCGGGGTCGCCACCATGTTCGTCGCCATCCTGATCGTCAGCCCGGATGGCCTGGTGACCAGGCTAGGCAGCGCCGTCATCGGCGCCCTGGCCGCGCCGATGATCTTCGAGCTGCCGTTCGACCTCATCGTCATGGCCCGCACCTACCCCCCGGTCCCTCCCGACCCGGCCCTGTACCGGGCGCTGTTCTTCCTGCCGCTGCTCCTCGTCGAGATCACCACGCTGTCGCTGCTGACGCTGTCCCCCATGGTGCGGGTGTCCAGGGCCAGCTTCCTGTCCTTGGCGCTGATGCTCCTGGTGTTCGCGGTCTGGGCACTGACCGGGTTCGGCTACCCGTCCGCGCCGGTCCCCATCACGCTGAATGTGGTGTCGAAGATCCTGGCCTTCGTCACGGCCCTCAGCCTCTTCCTGCCCGTGCGGAGTCAGGCAAGCGGGCCTGGTCCCGGCGTCCGGGGACTTTCGGCCCTGCGCCGCTCCGGAACCACGCACTAGATTGCCGGACTGTCATGAGTGCCAGCGCTCAGCCCCGGCTTGCTGGCCGGCAACCCTCCCCGCGGTGGGGTGCCCCGGGTGATGACACGGCCGGCCGCAGCAGCGGGCGGCAAGCGTGGGCCCGGGCCCCGGGTCCCTGAGGTCCGGGAGACCTGCCATGATCACCTGTCCTGACTCCGCTATCGCACCGCTGCTCACGGTGGTCGGGGCCGCGCTGCGGGTCCCGCTGGTCCAGGGCGGCCAGGTGCGGTACGCCAACCTCGACTACGCGGCCAGCGCCCCGGCCCTGGAGCAGGTGGCCGCCCGGGTCAGCGAGTTGCTGCCGCTGTACGCCAGCGTGCACCGCGGCGCGGGATACGCCTCCCTGGTGTGCACGGCGGCCTACGAATCCGCGCGGTCCGGGGTCGCGTCGTTCATCGGGGCCCGCGATGACGACGTGGTGATCTTCACCCGCAACACCACTGACGCGCTGAACCTGCTGGCTGCGGCCGCACCCGGTCCCGTGGTGTACCTCGACATCGAGCACCACGCGAACCTGCTGCCGTGGCAGCGCCGCGGTGGGCGCGTCGTCACCGCCGGGCCGACGGTGGCGGCCACCGTCGCGGCGATCCGGACTGAGCTCAGCCGCCACCCGGCCGCCTTGCTCGCGGTGACGGGGGCCTCCAACGTCACCGGCGAGTGCCTGCCACTGGCCGCGCTGGCCGCGGCGGCGCACGCCCACGGGGCCAGGCTGGCCGTGGACGGCGCGCAGCTGATCCCGCACCGGCCACTGGACATGCGCGCCACCGGCGTGGACTACCTGGCTTTCTCCGGCCACAAGCTTTATGCGCCATTCGGCGCGGGCGTGCTGGCCGGCGCCCGGGACTGGCTCGACGCAGCGCCACCGTACCTGGCCGGGGGCGGGGCGGTACGCGAAGTGACGCCGACCACGGTCAGCTGGGCGCGATCCCCGGCCCGGCACGAGGGCGGCACGCCCAACCTGCTCGGGGCGGTGGCCCTGGCGGAAGCGTGCCGTGCGCTGTCGGCGCTGCCCCAGGGCGCGGCGCAGGCCCACGAGCATGCGCTGACCGGCCGGCTGCGCGACGGGCTGACCGCCCTCGGCACCACGGTGCACCGCATCTGGCCCGACGCCCCCGATTCGGTCGGCATCGTCAGCTTCACCGTGCCCGGCGCTGACGCGGGGCGGCTGGCCGCCTACCTGTCCGCTGAGCACGGCATCGGCGTCCGGGACGGGCGGTTCTGCGCGCATCCCCTGTTCGCGAGGCTGGGCACCGACCGCGCGGTGCGCGCCAGCCTCGGCTTGGGCAGCAGCAGCGAGGATATCGACCGCCTGATCACGGCGATCCGGGCCTTCCTGGACCACGGCCCGTCGTGGGCCTACGAGCAGACCGGCGGGGCTTGGGGCCCGGCGCTGGATCCGCGGCCGGTGGCCGGGCCGCTGGTCGCGTCACCGTGCGGCGGCTGGTGACCGGATCCGGCCGTCAGGCCGCGAGCCGGGCCAGCACGACCAGGCCGGTGCCAGTGCCAGTGAAGCCCCGCTGCAGCAGCCGGAACGGTGCGGTGCCGTACCTGGTCGCCGTGCCCCGGGCCCGGCTGGCGGGCTGGAGCAGGCGGCCGGACGCCGCGGTGCGCTCGGCCACGGACCCGGCGGGCGCCGCGGCGAGCCGGCGACGGCCGATCAGGTTCCGGCCCGCCTCCAGGGCGTAGCCCAGCGGGAACCCGTACTGGCGTATCTCGATGTCGGTGAGCCCGCAGCTGGCCAGCAGCGCGGCCATGGCCTCGGGATCGTAACGGCGGAAGTGGCCGACCAGCTCGTCGGCCGCCCCGTACCGGCGCTGGTGAGCGGGCACCGACAGCATGAGCCATCCACCCGGCCGCAGCCGGGCCGCCCACTGCCGCACCGCGGCCGCGTCATCGTCGATGTGCTCGAGCACCTCGAAGGCGCACACCAGATCGAACTGCCCGGCGCCCAGCGCGTCCACGCGAATGTTGCGGACCTCGCCGCGGCCGGCGGCTTTGATCCGCTGCTCCGCCACCGCGCAGGACGCCGGATCGGGTTCGAGTCCCAGGTAGTCGTAGTGCTGGGCGAGCCGGACGCCGAGCGCTCCCTGGCCGCAACCGACCTCGAGCACGTCGCGGACACCGGGCGGCATCATCCGGGCGACGACGTCATACCGCAGCCAGGCGTTCGGCGTCAGCGGCGCATCGAGGCCAGGCTGCCCGCCGGGCCCGGCGGGCAGCGGCGCCGGGCGGAGAGTCCGCAGCAGCGGGGCCACGACCTGCGCCGGCGCGAACTGCCCGGCGGCCAGCTCGCTGGCGGCCCCGCGCAGCCGGGCCAGCGCGGCCGGGTCCGCCGCCAGCTGGCGCAGCGCCCCGGCCAGCGCCCCGGGGTCGCCGGGCGGCACGAGGACCGCCGACTCGCCGAGCGTGCGGCGCTGGGGCGCGGTGTCCGAGGTCACGATCGCGCATCCGGCCGCGGCGCCCTGGAACACCTTGTTCGGCACCACCCGCCGGGCCTTAGCCCCGGTACCGAAGATGCCGAGGCAGACCTGGTGGCTCGCGACGAGGGCAGGCAGGTCCGCGGCCGGCACCCAGTCCAGCCAGCGGACGGCGCCGTTGGCCGCGGCGGCGGCCTTCGCCGCGGCGGCGTCCTGGCCGTCACCGACCATGGTGAACTCGATCGGTGTCCCGGCGAGCTGGCCCAGTGCGGCACCGATAACCGGGGTGCCCTGCAGCGGGGTGTACAGGCCGTAGAACACCACGCGCAGCGGACCGGTCCCCGGCCCCGCGGCGGCCGTGCCCGCCGCGAACCAGGCGGCCGGGGCACCCACCGGGACCACCACGGCCCGCGGCCGGTACCGCCCGGGCAGGGCCGCCCGGTGCTCCTCGGTGTCCACCAGCACGACATCGGCGGCCCGCAGCGCCGCCGCGTCGATCAGCCTGAGGAGCGCCTGACGCGGGCCGCCGTCCAGCCGCCGGTCCCGGCCCGTATCGCTGGCGCCAGTCAGGTGATCAAGGACGATCGGCACCCGGCGGAACAGCAGCCGCGCCAGGTGCACGTCGAAGTGGCCGAGGTAGCCCACCAGCACCGCGTCCGGTGTGGGCATGCGCCGGGCCGAGCGGGCCAGCGTGACCCAGCGCCGGGCCAGACGGACCAGCAGGTCAGGCGCCCGCCACGGCTGGGCCAGCATGGCCACCCGGTGCGCGGTGTCCAGGCCCAGCGGCGCGTTGCACTCGGCCACCTCGATCCCGCTGTCCCGCAGTCCCGCACCGAGCGTGGCAATTCTCGGATGCATGGAGGCGTCATAAGTGCCGAAAAGAATCACGCGCATGGCATCGGTACCCTAGCGCCCCTCTGGCGCGCATTGGACCAGATTGCGTACCAGCGGGGCGGGCCAGCGTTTACGCTCTTGCCTATGTCAGACCGTCAGGTCGCTCCCCCGGCCGGGCGGCGCGAGAGCGGGCCGTCCGGGAATACCACCGCACGGCCGCGCCGCTGGGCCCGCGTCGGCCGGCTGCTCTCCGGCCGGCCCGTCCGCTGGGGATTCGTGGCGGTCACGGCGTGCCTCGGCGGCTACGCGATAGCACACGAGTGGACGGCTGTGCGCGCCGCCCTGGGCAGCCTGGGATTTGTCGCGGTCGCCGGAGCCCTGCTGAGTGTGCTCGTGGCCATGGTCATGACGATGCAGGCGTGGCGGGTGCTGCTGGCCGGGCTCGGCTCGCCACTGCCGTTCCGGGCTGCGTCCCGGATCATGTTCATCGGCCAGCTCGGCAAGTACCTGCCCGGCTCGGTGTGGCCCGTCCTGGCCCAGATGGAACTGGGCCACGCCTACCGGGTCCCGCGGCACCGATCAGCGAGCGCTTCGGTGCTGGCCATGGTGGTGTCCCTGCTCTCGGGGCTGCTGATGGCCTTGGTCACGCTGCCGTTCGTGGCCGGGGCCACCGCGTACCGGTGGGCCTTCGCACTGGTCCCCGTGCTGCTGGTCGGCCTCCATCCGCGGGTGCTCAACGCCGTTCTGGGACGGCTGCTCCGGGTGGCCCGCCGGCCTCCGCTGGAGCAGCCGCTCACCGGCCGCGTGATGGCTGGCGCCCTGGCCTGGTCCTGCTCGTCCTGGGTTCTCTACGGCCTGCAGATATGGCTGCTCGCGACCCGGCTGGGGGCTCCGGACGGGCGTACCGCGCTGCTGGCCATCGGCGGTTTCGCCTTCGCCTGGAGCGTGGGTTTCCTGGTGGTGTTCGCCCCGGCCGGGGCGGGCGTGCGGGACGTTCTCCTGGTCGCCGTGCTGGGCCCGGTCCTGGGGGTGGGCAGCGCCACGGCGGTGGCCCTGGTCTCCCGGGCGCTCATGACAGCCGGTGACCTGCTCACCGCCGCCCTGGCCGCCGGGTCCAGCCGGGCACCGCACCTGCAGTCCGGGAAGCAGGTCGACGACGACACCCCGGCAAGCCCCTGAGCAGTTCTTCACGCTACGTTTCCGTAACAATTTCCGTCTGCGAAGTATCTTCGCTCATTGGTTGCGACAGCGAGGCAATGTCCCGCCGGATACCGGGGTGGACTAGACAATTATCGTACATTGGGAACTTTTGAGGACTATTCTTGCGAGTCGTGGGTTTTCGGGTAACGGCGGCCAGCGCGGCACAGGACGCAGATGATGCTGCCCGGCGACCCCGATGGCAGCCGAGCATCCACCTGCTGGCCGTAGGCCTGCTGACCGTGCTCGCCGCGGCCGGGTACTCGGCTTTCGCGGTGACCCGGTACCTCACCTTCCAGAGCAACTCCTATGACCTGGTCATCTTCGACGAGGCGGTACGGTCCTACGCTCACCTGCGGCCCGGAATCTCGGTCATCAAAGGGCTGCACAACGGATTCGGGCCAAACTTCTCGGTGCTCGGTGACCACTGGTCGCCGATCCTGGCTCTCCTGGCCCCGCTGTACTGGCTGCGCAACAGCCCGGTCAATCTCCTGGTCGCGCAGGCGGTGCTATTCGCGCTCGCGATCCCGCCGGTGTGGATGTTCACCCGGCGGGCGTTCGGCGGCGGCACCAAGGCTACTGCCGCGGCGTACCTCGTTTCCGCGTCGTACGCGCTGAGCTGGCCGATCGCCTCGGCGGTAGGTTTCGACTTCCATGAGGTCGCGTTCGCCCCCGTGCTGACCGCCGTGGCCCTGGAGCGGCTGCAGGCCGGGCGGGTGCGCACCGCGCTGGTCGCGCTGGCGGCCCTGCTCCTGGTCAAGGAGGACATGGGTTTCCTGCTCGCCGGGATCGGGATCTACCTGGCCGCGGCCCGCCCGCGAGCCGTCGGCCGACCGGTACTGACCGGCCTGATCCTGGTCGCGATAGGACTGGCCTACAGCGTGCTGGCCACGTACGTGCTGCTCCCCGCGTTCGGCGGCCGCTCCGACTACTACTGGGCTTACGGGGCGCTCGGGAACAACGTCCCGCAGGTCATCGGGCACATCATCACCCATCCGGCCAGCTCGTTCCGGGTGCTGATCACCCCGGGCGTGAAAGTCGGCACCACGGCATGGCTGCTCGCCGCGTTCTGCTTCCTCCCCCTCTGCTCCCCCATCACAATCGCCGCGATCCCGCTGCTGCTCGAGCGGATGCTGAACAGCAAGTTCCCCAACTGGTGGGGGACCTCATTCCACTACAACGCCTACCTCGTGATCATCCTGGTGTTCGCCGCAGTGGACGGGGCCGCCCGGCTGGGCCGGTGGTCGGCTGAGGTCCGTGAGTACATCACGGACCGCCGGAGCCGACCCGGGGCCGCGGCCCCGGCGGGCAGCCCCGGGCACCGGCTGGCCGGGACAGTTACCCTGGCCTGCTCGGTCGCGATGATGGTCGTGGCCGTGGGCCTGGTCCCCCGGTTCGCGTTCGGCGCCGCCCTGCACCCGTCCTTCTTCCACCGGGACGCCCGGATGGACTCGGCTGCGGCGGCCGACGCCGCCGTGCCCAGCGGGGTCACCGTCGAGGCGGTGAACTCCCTCGGCCCCCAACTGTCGGGGCGGGACACGGTCCTGCTGTGGGATGGCGACGGGGAGACGCCCCGGTTCCCCCCATGGGTGGTCGCTGACGTGAGGCAGCGGGAGTTCACCTTTCCCTCGGTGCGGGACGAGCGCAGCCGGCTCGCGCAACTGAAGAGGCGCGGATACCAGGTGGTCTTCAGGCGTGACGGGTACGTCGTGCTGCACGCCCCGGGCGCGGCCCGATGATCGCTGTGGCCAGGACCTCGCTGGCTGGCTCCGCCCGCCGGGCCGGCCGCGGCCTGATCACGGGTCCGGCGGGCCCGGCCGACCCTGCGGGGCAGCTACTGGGCCGGCTGTCAGTGCTGCCCGTGCTGCTGCTGATGGCCTGGCTACTGGCGGGGCTGCCCCTGCTGCTCCTGGGCGTATTCACGCCGGTACTCATGCTGCTGCTCGCGGCGCCGCTGGCGGTGCTGCTCGCGGCGGCCGGGCTGCGCTGGATCCCGGGCCTCCGGCCGCAGCCCGCAGCGGAGTCACCGGCGCCTGCGGCGGAGTCACCGGACCCTGCGGCTGAGCCCGCACGGACCCCCTGGTGGGCAGCGGCCACCGTGATCGTGATCGCCGTCGCGTTCGGCGCCGACCAGATGATCTACCACGCCCAGCAGCTCATCGTGATGCGTGACCCCGCGGCCTACATCCAGTTCGGTAACTGGATCGCCGGGCACGGCTCCCTGCCGATCCCGCAGGACCGCGCGGCGTTCGGTGGTACCCATCACCTGCTCACCTTCGACAGCTTCGCCTCCTACCAGGTCGGTGGCGTGGTGGTGCCTCAGTTCATGGCCGGGCTGCCGATGCTCCTGGCCGCCGGGTTCTGGATCGGCGGGGCCGCGGCCGCCACCGCGATGGCGCCCGTCCTGGGGGCCCTGGCCGTGCTCACCTTCGGGGGCCTGGCTGCCCGGCTCATCGGGCCGCGCTGGGCGCCGCTGGCCGCGCTGGTCCTGGCCATCGCCCTGCCGATGCAGTTCACCAGCCGGTCGACCTACAGCGAGCCCGCCGCCGCGATCCTGTTCCTCGGCGGGTTGTCCCTGGTCATCGACTCGCTGAGAGCCGAGGGCCGGGCCAGCAGGATCTGCGCCGGGCTGGGCGGGCTGGCCCTCGGACTGACCCTGCTGGTCCGGATCGACGGGGCCAGCGACATCCTCCCGGTAATTCCCTACGCGGGGCTGCTGCTCATCAGCCGCCGGCCGCAGGCGCTGCCGCTGCTCGGCGGCCTGGTGGCGGGCGGGCTCTACGGCGCGGTAGACGGCCTCGTTCTTTCCCGGCCCTACCTGGCCAACATCAAGAGCTCGCTGATCCCGCTGGCCCTGCTGGCCGTCGTCGTGGTGGCCGTCACCGGGGTGGCGGTGGTACTGCTGCGCCGCCGCGGCCTGCCGGCCATCCAGGGGAACTTGCTGCCCAACGTGGTGACGGTGCTGGCGTTCCTGATCATGATCGGCTTTGCCCTGCGCCCGTATGTCCAGACCGTCCACGCGGCGCTGAACGCGCCCACCCAGGCGGCGATGACCGACTGGCAGCGGGCCGACCGCCTGCCGATCCAGCCCACCCGGCTCTACTACGAGATCAGCCTGCGCTGGGTGTTCTGGTATCTCGGCGTGCCCGCCGTGGTGCTCGGCACGGCGGGCGCCGCGCTGCTCGCGCGGCGCTGCCTGCGCGGCCGCGCGCCCCTGTGGACCCTGCCGCTGATCACGTTCGCCTGGACCATCGTGACGACGCTGTACCGGCCGGCGATCGTGCCCGACCAGCCCTGGGCGAGCCGCCGACTGGTGCCCGCCGTGCTTCCTGGTTTCATCCTGCTGGCCGTCTGGACGGTGCGGTGGCTCGGCGGGTGGCTGCGCCAGCAGGGCTACGGGCGGGGCGGCCAGGTCGGCGTCACGGCTTTGTGCGCGGCCGCCCTCGCGGGGCCGGCCGCACAGACCACGCTGGGCCTCGGGGTCAGCGACGGCGGCCCGCTCGGCCTGCGTCCCACCGTGTCCGGGCTGGCCTTCACCCCCACCTACCGCGGCGAGGTCCACGCTGTCGACGGCCTGTGCGCGGCCATCCCGCGTGACGCCGCCGTCGTGATCGTCGACAGCTCGATCGCCGACAACTTCACCCAGCTGATCCGCGGCATGTGCCATGTCCCGGCGGCCCGGATACACGACCCGCGGGTCGCGGCCGTCGCCGAGGTCACCCGCGGCATCCGGCTGGCGGGCCACCAGCCGGTGCTCCTCGCGGCCCGGAGAAGAGAGCTCAGGCCCTACGGGGCCGCAGCCCGGCACGCCATGGCCCTGCGCAGCACACAGGACGGCCACACGCTGATCACCCCGCCCAGAGCTACCTGGAAACTCATCGTCAACGTCTGGATGTCGGAGCCCCCACGATGAAAATGCTGACCGACCCCACCGCTCACCTGCCCTCGACGGCGCCCGCCGCCTCCCCGGCGGAGGATGCGGCTGAACAGGACCCGTACGTCACCATCGTGCTGCCCTGCCATAACGAGCAGGGTCACGTCGTGACCGAGGTGACCCGGATCTGCGCGGCCATGGACGCCAGTGAGTACGACTATGAGCTCGTCGCGTACGACGACGCGTCCACCGACGAGACGCTGGCCCGGTTGCAGGAGGCTGCTCCGCAATTCCCGCACCTGAGAATCGTGCACTTCCGCCGCAACGGCGGCTCCGGAACGGTCCGCCGCATCGGCACCCAGGACGCCCGCGGCCAGATCGTGGTCTGGACCGACGCCGACATGACCTACCCGAACGAGCGGATCCCGGAACTGGTCCAGATGCTGGAAACGGATCCGGATGCCGATCAGGTCGTCGGCGCACGGACCAGTGAGGAGGGCACCCACAAGCTCTTGCGGGTGCCTGCGAAGTGGTTCATCCGCAAGGTCGCGGAGCGGCTGACCAACTGCGAGATACCCGACCTCAACTCCGGGCTGCGGGCCTTCAAGCGCGAGGTGGCGCTGCCGTACCTGCGGCTGCTGCCGCCGGGGTTCTCCTGTGTCACCACGATCACAATCGCGTTCCTGTCCAACCAGCACGACGTGCGCTACGTGCCGATCGAGTACGCCAAGCGGGCGGGCACGTCCAAGTTCCACTTCGTCCGCGACGCTTACCGCTACATCCTCCAGGTGCTGCGGATGGTGATGTACTTCAACCCGCTCAAGGTGCTGATGCCGATCGCGCTGGCCCTGCTCGGGCTAGGCGTGCTCAAGGGTATTTTCGACCTGGTAGTGCACCCGGTGCACATCGCGGACGATACCGTCCTGATCTTCGTCAGCGGCCTGATCATCTTCACGCTCGCGCTGCTCGCCGACCTGATCGTCCGCTCCCGCAGCACCTTATGAGCCATCCGCCGCCACGTTAGGCCGGCCGCGGACCGGGTACCCGGTCCGCGGCAGGCGGGCATCCGCCGGGGGTAGGCCCCGCGGGATCGCCAGCCAGGACAGCGGAGGAGCCATGACCTCAACGACGAGGGGGCGGCCCGGGCAGGTACCGCCCGGGACCACGGATGGCGGGCGTCCTGCTGGGAGCGGCCGCGCTGCTGGCCGGGACGGGCGCCGTGCCCGCGGCCCAGGCGGCCAGCGCCCCCACAGTAACGGCGCCGCCCTACAGCTGCGCGCCGAACGGGCCGGCCGGGAGCCAGACCGTGTACGGGACGTTCGGCGACGCGAGCGTGCTGGGCTGGACCGGGAACCATCAGGCCGTGCCCGCCTGCCTGGGCGGGAGTTTCTTCGTGATCAGCGGCGGCCAGCCGGGCAGCGGCGCCACCACGCCGGTCACCGGCACGACCTACGGCTATGGCGTTTACGACGACAGCACGACCACCTGGACCAACGCGGACGGTTATCTGCCCGCCCTGGTCACCACGTTCGACCGGGACGGCGCGCGCATCTCGATCACGAACTTCGGTGACAAGGTGACGGTCGGCGGCCACGCCTACGTCGCGATCTACAGCCGGGCGCAGGTCACCAACCCAACCGGCCAGGCACTCAGCATCGACCCCCTAGGCCTCGGCGGGGCTGATCCCGCTGAATCAGGCCGGCGACACCGTGCCCGCGCACGGGACCGTGAACCACGACTACGTGGTGGCGGCGGACCGTTTCGGCGGCAGCTACGCGTGGCCGTCGGCCTCGGCGCTGGCCGGCGCGGGCGGCTATGACCAGCACTTCGCGCACATGCGGGCGTACTGGAACCAGCAGCTGGCCGGCATCGCACAGATCGTCAGCCTGCCGGACGCGAGCCTGGCCGACGCGTACCGCACCGGGTTCATCTACACCCAGATCCTGCGGTCCGGCAACGAGCTGCGGACCGGCGCCAACGGCTACGACACCGAATTCAGCCACGACGTCATCGGCATCCTGGCCAACCTGTTCACCCAGGGCTACACCAGCGGCGCGCACGCCCTCCTCGACCGGGCGAGATACGTGATCGGCACCCAGACCCAGTACGACGACGGGGTGTGGACTTACCCGTGGGTGTGGGCCATCTACCTGCTCAAGACCGGCGACCTGAGCTTCGTGAAGGCCAACTTCGCCACCGAGGGGCCGGCTGGCAAGACCGAGCCGAGCATCGAGGACACCGCGCACCTGATCGCCGCGGACCGGACCGGCCCCGGCGGCATCATGGAGAAGACCAACGACATCGACGCCAACGGCTACTGGACCATCGACAACTACACCGCGCTGACCGGCCTGGCCACCTATGAATGGCTGGCCAAGCAGGTCGGCAACACGGCCGAGGCGAAGTGGGCCGCGGCACAGTACGCCAGCCTGCTCGCGGCGGTGAACAAGACACTGGACACGACGATCTCGGCGAATCACCTGAGCTACCTGCCGTGCTCGATGACCGAGCCGAATACCGACAACCGGTGCGCCAACGCCGAGGACGCCAACTGGGCAGCGCCGTTCCTGTTCGGCCGGTGGGCCTGGGACGGCTACCTGTTCGGGGCCCCGCTCAGCGGGCCGGGCGTCAGCCTGATCGACGCCACCTACGACTACGGCTTCGGCCGGCTGGCTGGCAAGCTGCCGGCCAACACGTTCGGCGGCTATCCGACGCAGTACTACAGCACCGCCTACAACGCGGGCTACGGGGAGTGGGGCCTGGCCAGCGTGAGCCACCGGGACCAGGGCATCCTCAGCTACGAGTTCATGATCGCCAACGGGCAGAGCGGCCCGTACTCGTGGTGGGAGAGCCAGCAGTTCCCCAACCCCGGCTCGCCGTGGGCCGGGACGCACCCGGAGGCCGGCAACGGATCCTCGCCGCATGCCTGGGGCATGGCCAACGCCAACATGGTGCTGCTGGACTCGCTGGCCGCGCAGCGGGCCGACGGCGACCTCGTGGTCGGCCGCGGCGTGCCCGGTTCCTGGCTCAGCGGCGGGCAGCCCATTCAGCCGGCCAACATGCCCACCACGGACGGGCACCATGTGGGGCTGACCATCCGTGGGCACGGCTCGTCGGTCACGCTGACCCTGACCGGGCAGCCGTCCGGGCCAGTGCTGTTCCAGCTGCCCGCGTTCGTCAGCAACATCGCGTCGGCCAGCGCCGGCACGGTGGACGAGCAGACCGGCACGGTGACCCTGGCGCCCACGGTGCGCTCGGTGACGGTGCAGCTCAAGCAGGCCGCCGGCTGACCTGGGCCGGCGCGCCTCCGCGGCGGG
>Ga0208586_1000475_pt1 | contig 14686 bp, 13 predicted proteins | sample NGESurshal072012_6_FD_184471 | JGI IMG/M metagenome (GOLD analysis project Ga0208586, IMG submission 184471) | Arctic peat soil microbial communities from Barrow, Alaska - NGEE Surface sample 53-3 shallow-072012 (SPAdes) | ecosystem: Environmental > Terrestrial > Soil > Wetlands > Peat ... | reverse complement strand
GCCCGCCGGCCGTGCCGTCCCGGTGCCTTACAACGGGTCGGTGGCCCGGCTCGCGTTCGGGTTCCTGTCCGCCAGCCGGGTCCGGCGCTGGGTCAAGGAGGGCGGGTTCGACGTGCTGCACGTGCACGAGCCGGCCGCGCCCAGCCTGTCCCTGCTGGCCTGCTGGGTAGCGGACGGGCCGATCGTGGCGACCATGCACACCGCCATCCCGCGCTCCCGCATCATGCACGCGGCCTACCCGGCCCTGCAGACCGCGCTGGAGAAGATCACCGGACGGATCGCGGTCTCCGAGGCCGCCCGGACCACCCTGGTCGAGCACATGGGCGGGGACGCGGTGCTCATCCCGAACGGCGTGACCGTCAGCCGGTACGAGAAGGCCGTTCCCCTGCCCGGCTGGCCGGGGGAAGGCGGCGCGCTCGGCTTCCTGGGCCGGATGGACGAGTCCCGCAAGGGCCTGGACGTGCTGCTGCGCGCGTTCGCCGAGCTGGGCGCCCAGCGGCCCGGGCTGCGGCTGCTGATCGCCGGGCCCGGGGACACCGACGACGTCCTGGCCAAGGTGCCCGCGCCGCTCCGCCCGCGGGTGGTCCTGCTCGGCCAGGTCAGCGAGGAGGACAAGGCCCGCGTCTACCACTCCGTCGACGTGTTCTGCGCGCCGAACACCGGCGGGGAAAGCTTCGGCATCGTGCTCGCCGAGGCCATGGCGGCCGGCGCGCCGATCGTGGCCAGCGACCTCGACGCGTTCCGCCAGGTCCTGCGCGGCGGCCGCGCCGGTGAGCTGTTCGAGACCGGCAACCCGGCGGCGCTGGCCGAGGCCGCCGGCCGGCTGCTCGACGACCCGGAGCGGCGGGCCGCCCTGTCCGAGGCCGCGGCCGAGGCGGTCCGGGTCTACGACTGGCCAGTGGTGGCCCGGGACGTGGTCCGGGTCTACGAGGCCGTGGTGGCGGCCTACGGGCAGGTCGGGGTGGTCCGGTGACCGGGCGCAGTACTAGCGGGCGTAGTGTGCTGGCCGAGGCGGTGGCTGACTCATGCTGATCGACGTCATCCTCATCGCCGTGGCGGCGGTGCTCGTCGGCGTGTACGTATCCTGGCGGGCCGGCCGGCTCGACCGGATGCACGCCCGGGTGGATAAGGCCCGCGCCGCGCTCGACGCCGCCCTGGTCCGGCGCAGCTCGGTGGCGCAGGAACTGGCCGCGTGCGGCCTGCTCGACCCGGCCACCAGCCTGCTCCTGGCCGGGGCCGCGCACGACGCGCGGGCGGCCGGGGGGCCCAACGAGCTCGCCGAGAGCGACCTGACCCGGGCCCTGCGGGCGGTGCTCAGCCAGCCCGATTTCCGCACCTCGCTGGACCGCCAGGGCAGCGCCGACGAGCTGCTCGCCGAGCTGGAATCCGCCGCGCACCAGGTGTTCCTGGCCCGCAAGTTCTACAACGACGCGGTCGCGGCCACCCAGGCGGCGCGGCGCCGCTGGCTGGCCCGGGTGCTGGGGCTGGCCGGCGGAGCGCCGATGCCGGCCTTCTTCGAGATGGACGATTCGCTGGTCGTCGCGACGGGCAAGACCGGCGGCTCAGATATGCCCCATCTGACCAGCTGACTGACCGCCTACCATGGACATAACGCAACTACCGATCTGAATGAGGTTCACCGTGTCACGCAGTACCGCATCCAGCCCCACGAGCCCTGCTGCGCCAGCCGGCGACGGGAACACGGGGAGCCCGGCCACCCAGACCGGCACCGCGCGGGTCAAGCGGGGCATGGCGGACATGCTCAAGGGCGGCGTGATCATGGATGTGGTCACGCCCGAGCAAGCCAAGATCGCCGAGGATGCCGGGGCCGTCGCGGTGATGGCGCTGGAGCGGGTCCCCGCCGACATCCGCGCCCAGGGCGGCGTGGCCCGGATGAGTGACCCCGACATGATCGACAGGATCATCCAGGCGGTGTCCATCCCGGTCATGGCCAAGTGCCGGATCGGGCACTTCGCGGAGGCGCAGGTCCTCCAGGCCATCGGGGTGGACTACATCGACGAGTCCGAGGTGCTGACCCCGGCCGACGAAGCCCACCACGTCGACAAGTGGGACTTCACCGTGCCGTTCGTCTGCGGTGCCACCAACCTGGGCGAGGCGCTCCGGCGGCTGGCCGAGGGCGCGGCCATGATCCGGTCGAAGGGGGAGGCGGGCACCGGCAACGTGGTCGAGGCCACCCGGCACATGCGCTCCATCTCCGCCACCATCCGCGCCCTGGGCACCCTGCGGGACGAGGAACTCTACGCGGCCGCCAAGGACCTCCAGGCCCCCTACGAGCTGGTCGCCGAGGTCGCCCGGCTGGGCAAGCTGCCGGTGGTGCTGTTCACCGCAGGCGGCCTCGCCACCCCGGCCGACGCGGCGATGATGATGCAGCTGGGCGCCGACGGGGTGTTCGTCGGTTCCGGGATCTTCAAGTCCGGCGACCCGGCCGCCCGCGCCGCCGCGATCGTGAAGGCCACCACCTTCCACGACGATCCCGACGTGGTCGCCAAGGTTTCCCGCGGGCTCGGTGAGCCCATGGTCGGGATCAGCACCGACACCCTCCCGCCCGCCGACCGTTACGCCAGCCGAGGCTGGTGACTGAGCGGCCTGCCCCCGTCAGCGCTGGCTGCACGCCAGCGCTGACGGGGCACCCTCGCTCCCTGCTTTTACGCACCGTCTTCACCCACCCGTGGGGGAGAGGAGCGGCAGATGTTCGAGGTGTTCACTGACCGGGCTCGCCGGGTTGTCGTCCTGGCCCAGGAAGAGGCCCGGATGCTCAACCACAACTACATCGGTACCGAGCACCTTCTGCTGGGCCTGATTCACGAGGGCGAAGGCGTGGCGGCCACGGCGCTGGAATCCCTCGGTATCAGCCTGCAAGACGTACGGCAGAACGTCGAGGAGATGATCGGCCGGGGTCAGCACGAGCTGTCCGGGCATATCCCGTTTACGCCGCGGACCAAAAAGGTGCTTGAGCTCTCCCTGCGCGAGTCCCAGCAGCTCGGGCACGACTACATCGGCACCGAGCACATCCTGCTCGGCCTCATCCGCGAGGCTGAGGGCGTCGCGGCGCAGGTGCTGGTCAAGATGGGTGCGGACCTGAACCGGGTTCGTCAGCAGGTGCTCCAGCTCCTCGGCGGGCGTGGGCACGAGGAGCTTGGTGAGAGCGAGGCCGGCGGGACACGCGTGGCCGGCGCCGTGCGGCAGAGCCCGGCGGGCCCGCAGGTAGTGGGCACGCCCCTGCAGCCGGCGGGGATCCTCAGCCGGCTGGCAGACATCGTCGAACGGCTGGACGCCATCGAGCGGCACCTGGGTATCGGGCCGCAGCAGCCGGAGGAGCCGGGAGAGGCCGGACCCGCGGCGGGCTGAGCGCACGACCCAGGGCGGGCGGGAAGATCCGCCCTGTTCCTGGCGTTGCATTCACACCGCTACCCTCGAAGCAGCCCCCGTGCCCGGAAGTACCACCCGGAAGGATCCGCTATGCCCGACCACATCCCCGCCGCCGCGGGGGGACCGGCCGTGGGCGTGCTGTCCCTCCAGGGCGACGTGAACGAGCACCTCAGGGCGCTGGAATCGGCCGGGGCCCGGCCGCTGCGGGTCCGCCGCCCAGGCGAACTCGACCAGGTCGACGGGCTCATCATCCCGGGCGGGGAATCCACCACGATCTGGAAGCTCGCGGAGATCTTCGAGCTGACTGAGCCACTGCGCAAGCGGATCACCGGGGGGATGCCGGTCTTCGGGTCGTGCGCTGGCATGATCATGCTGGCCGACCGGCTGCTGGACGGGATCGCGGGGCAGGAGACGTTCGGCGGTATCGACATGACCGTGCGGCGCAACGCGTTCGGGCGGCAGGTGGACTCGTTCGAGGCGGACATCCCGCTGGCCGGGATGCCCGGGCCCGCGCTGCGGGCCGTATTCATCAGGGCACCGTGGGTCGAGGAAACCGGCCCGGACGTCGAGATACTCGGGGCGGATCCGGGCACCGGTAGGATCGTCGCGGTCCGCCAGGGCCCGGCGCTGGCCACCGCATTCCACCCCGAGCTGACCGGCGACCTGCGGGTGCACACGCTGTTTGTTGACATGGTGAGGGATCGGATATGAGCGGCCACTCCAAGTGGGCCACGACCAAGCACAAGAAGGCGGTCATCGACGCCAGGCGGGGGAAGCTCTTCGCCAAGCTGATCAAGAACGTCGAGGTGGCGGCCCGGACCGGGGGCGCGGACCCGGCCGGCAACCCCACCTTGTATGACGCGGTGCAGAAGGCCAAGAAGAGCTCGGTACCGAACGAGAACATCGACCGGGCCGTCCGGCGCGGGGCGGGCCTGGAAGCAGGCGGCGCCGCCTACGAGAACATCACCTACGAGGGGTACGGACCCGGCGGGGTCGCGGTGCTCGTCGAGTGCCTGACCGACAACCGGAACCGGGCCGCGGCCGACGTGCGGACCGCGCTCACCCGCAACGGCGGGTCCATGGCCGACCCCGGCTCGGTGTCCTACCTCTTCCACCGCAAGGGCGTCGTGATCGTGCCCAAGGCCGGTGGGGTCACCGAGGACGACGTGCTCACCGCGGTCCTCGAGGCGGGCGCCGAGGAGGTCAACGACCTGGGCGAGTCGTTCGAGGTGATCAGCGAGCCGGGCGACCTCCTCGCCGTGCGCACCGCGCTCCAGGAGGCCGGGATCGAGTACGACTCCGCCGAGGCGGCGTTCCTGCCCACCGTCGAGATGGAACTGGACGAGGAGCAGGCCAAGCGGGTGTTCCGGCTGATCGAGGCGATCGAGGACTCCGACGACGTGCAGGACGTCTACGCGAACTACTCTGTGCCCGACGAGGTCATGGAGAAGCTCGGCTGACGGGTGGACATCAGGGAACTGGGTCCCGGTGACGACCCCGGCGCGCTGCTCGACCTGAGTGTCCGGGCCTTCGGCCCGATCGCGCGGGCCGACCGCCCGCGCTGGCAGGACATCACCAGCGCCGCCATGGGAGCCGGGCAGTACCTGGGTGCCTACGAGCGCGGGCAGCTGGCGGCCGCCGCCCGGTACCACGACATGATCCAGTGGTGGCACGGCCGCCCCCTGCCGATGGCGGGCGTGGCCAACGTCATGGTGGCGCCCGAGGAACGCGGCCGCGGCACCGGCCGGGCGCTGATGCGGGCCCTGCTCGGGCTGATCAGTGACCGGGGCTACCCGATTTCCGTGCTCTACCCGGCCACCCTGGCGCTGTACCGGTCGCTGGGCTGGGAGATCGCGGGCGGCATGGGCCAACTCACGATCCCGTCCCGCGCGCTGCGCTCGCTGGCTGCCCCGGACCCGGCGGTGCCACGAGACGATCCCCCAGGACCGGAGCCGCGGCTGCGCCGGTGCGGGCCGGCCGACGCCCCCAGGGTGCTCGCCGTCCTCGGCCGGGTGCACCAGGCCCTGCGTGACTGCGGCCCGAACACCCGGGACGAGTCGGCCACAGCCCGCTGGCTTGGCGACGAGCACCGGTTCGCCTACCTGGCCCCCGGCGGGTTCCTCGCCTACCGCTGGCAGCACGGCAACGAGGAACTCCTGGTGGAGCGGGCCGTGGCCAGCTCACCCGCGACCACCCGGGCCATCTGGGGCATGGTCGCCTCCCATTCCTCCATCGCTCAAACTGTCCGGGCCAGCGCCGGGCCCGCCGACCCGGTGCAGTGGCTGACGACCGACCCTGACGTCCGCCTGAGCAGCCGGAAGGCCTGGATGCTGAGGGTGGTGGACGCGGCCGCCGCGGTGGCCGGACGCGGTTTCCCGGCCGGGATCGAGCTGACCACGGTCCTGCGGCTGGCTGACCCTGACCGTCCGGCTCACGACGGCTGGTGGACGCTGGACGTCGGCGGGAGCAAGGGCACGCTGACCCCGGCCGGGCCGGCCGCGGCGGGGCTGGCCAGCGCCGGGACCACGCCGCTGGCGCACGGGCCGCTGGCTCCCGGGCGGCACACCTCCGCCGCGCCGCTGGCCCTGGGGCCCCGCGGGTTCGCCGCGCTGTACGCCGGCACCCCGCTGGCCACCCTGCGCCGGGCAGGGCTCGCGGCCGGCGGTGACCCCAGCGGCGATGCCGCCCTGGATGCGGCGTTCGGGGCGGACCCGTTCTTGCTCGAATTCTTCTGAGCCGTCCCGGGGGAGCCCCCGGGACGCGGTTTTCGTTATCTGCCCTCGGCGGGACCATCCGCGGACCCGCAGCCGCCGGGAAAACCGACACGCCGGGCAGGCTGGGCGCGCCGGGCGGCCCGGGCCGGTAAGGTCGGTTCCGACCGAACACGTGTTCGTCATAGCCCTGATCGGCGGGCAGGCCGGCCGGGATGGAGCGCAAATGCGGGTGCTCGGCGTCGACCCGGGGCTGACCCGGTGCGGGCTTGGCGTGGTGGACGGTACGCCCGGCAGGCCCCCCGGCCTGGTCGCCGCGGGTGTGGCCCGGACCTCGCCCACCGCCGACATCGCGGCCCGGCTGCTGGCCCTGGAAGTGGAGATCGACTCCTGGCTGACCGAGCATCAGCCGGACGCCGTGGCCGTGGAGCGGGTGTTCAGCCAGCACAACGTGCGCACCGTGATGGGCACCGCGCAGGCGGGTGCGGTGGCCGTGCTGTGTGCCGCGCGGCGCGGCCTGCCGGTCACGCTGCACACTCCCAGCGAGGTCAAGGCCGCTGTGACCGGGAGCGGGCGGGCCGACAAGGCCCAGGTGACCACCATGGTCATGCGGCTGCTCCGGCTGGCTGACCCGCCGAAGCCCGCGGACGCCGCGGACGCCCTGGCCCTGGCCATCTGCCACCTCTGGCGCGGCCCGCAGACCCGGCTGGCCGCCGCCGCGCTCGCCGCCCGCGCGGCGGCCCCGGCCCCGCGCCGCATGCCAGCCCCCCCGCACGCAGGAGGCCTACGGTGATTGCCCATCTGGACGGGATCGTGTGCGCCATCGCCCCGGAGGGGGCGGTGATCGAGGTCGGCGGGGTCGGGCTGCTGGTGCAGGCCACGCCAGCCACGCTGGCCACGCTGCGCACCGGCGAGCGGGCCCGGGTCGCTACCTCCCTGGTGGTCCGGGAGGACGCGCTGACCTTGTACGGCTTCGCCAGCGACGACGAGCGGGACGTGTTCGAGCTGGTGCAGACGGCCAGCGGGGTGGGCCCGCGGCTGGCCCTGGCCATGCTCGCCTCGTTCAGCCCGGACGGCCTGCGCCAGGCCATCGCGGCGGAAGACGTGACCTCGCTGACCCGGGTGCCGGGCATCGGCCGCAAGGGCGCGCAGCGGATCGTGCTGGAACTGGCGGGCCGGCTCGGCTCGCCCGCCGCCCCGGCGGGGATCCTGGGCCCGCCACCCGGCGCCGGCGGGGCCACGGGAAGCGCCGCACTCTGGCGTGACCAGGTCCGGGCCGGCCTGGTCAACCTGGGCTGGCCCGCCCGCGACGCGGAACAGGCCATCGCGGCGGTCGCCGCCGACCTGGCCGCCAGCCCCGCCAGCCCCGGCGGGGACGTGGACGTGTCCGTCGCGCTGCGGGCCGCGCTGCGCAAGCTGAGCCGCGCATGACCAGCCCCGGGCCTGGGCCGGGCCGGGGCGCCCACTCGGCCGCCGAGGACGCGGAGCAGGAAGCCCCCGGCCTGTCCGCCCTGGAAGAGCAGGCCCTCCTGTCCGCGCAGCGGGACAACCTGTCCGCCGCGCCGGGGGGCGCGCTGGCGGCGGCGGACCGGGACCGGCTCGTCTCACCGCTGGCCGACGCGGACGAGCGGGTCATCGAGGGAGCGCTGCGGCCCAAGCGGCTCGCCGAGGTCATCGGCCAGACCCGGGTCCGCGAGCAGCTGTCCCTGGTGCTGGAGGGTGCGCTGCGGCGCGGCCGGGCCCCCGACCACGTGCTGCTGGCCGGGCCACCCGGGCTGGGCAAGACGACGTTCGCGATGATCATCGCGGCCGAGCTGGGCGCGCCACTGCGGATCACCAGCGGGCCGGCTATCGAGCGGGCCGGCGACCTGGCTGCGATCCTGTCCACGCTGAACGAGCGGGACGTGGTGTTCATCGACGAGATCCACCGGGTAGCCCGGCCCGCCGAGGAGATGCTCTACCTGGCCATGGAGGACTTCCGGGTCGACGTCGTGGTCGGGAAGGGCCCTGGCGCGACCGCCATCCCGCTGGAGATCGCCCCGTTCACCCTGGTCGGCGCCACCACCCGGGCCGGGCTGCTGCCCGCGCCGTTGCGGGACCGGTTCGGGTTCACCGCGCACCTGGACTTCTACGAGCCCGCGGAGCTCGAGGTCATCGTCCGCCGGTCAGCCGACCTGCTCGGGGTGACGCTGTGCGACGACGGGGCGGACGAGATCGCCGGCCGGTCCCGGGGCACCCCGCGGATCGCCAACCGGCTGCTGCGCCGGGTCCGCGACTACGCGGAGGTGCGGGCCGACGGCGTGGTGACCCGGGAGCTGGCCCGCGCGGCGCTGGAACTGTACGAGGTGGACGGGGAAGGCCTGGACCGGCTGGACCGCGCGGTGCTCAGCGCGCTGGTGACCCGGTTCGGCGGCGGCCCGGTCGGGCTGTCCACGCTCGCCGTGGCCGTGGGGGAGGAGGCCGAGACGGTCGAGGTGGTGGCCGAGCCGTTCCTGGTCCGCCTGGGGCTCATGGCCCGGACCCCGCGCGGCCGGGTGGCCACCCCCGCGGCCTGGCTCCATCTGGGGCTCCAGCCGCCCGAGCCCCCTGGCCTGGCCCTGCCGGGCAGCCTGTTCGACTGACGCGCAGGTGACGGTGGCCGGTGACACGCCCGCGGGCGTGTCCGGACGGGCCCGAATTGGTCGCGAGGATGTCACGATCAGTCGCCGGAAGCCGTAGCCTGTTGGTGCGCTGCCCGCGCGCCGCTACACTTCGGCAGTTGGTCATCCGCTGCCCGGATGGCCACGGATTTGCGGCCCTGCCGGCCCCATGGCCCGGCGCGCGGCCAGGCAGAGCCCATCAACTGGAAGGAAGCCCCCGCGATGGGGAAGATGCATTATCTCGCGGCCAGCAGTTCCGGCGGTGGGAGCTACACGTTCCTGATCGTCATCGTCGTCCTGTTCGGGCTGCTCTACTTCGTCATGATCAGGCCGCAGCGCAACCGGCAGCGGCAGGCTCAGCAGATGCAGAACACGGTGCAGCCAGGTCAGCGCGTTCGCACCACCTCGGGCATGTACGCCACGGTCGTCGAGGCCGACGATCAGGATGTGGTGCTCGAAGTGGCGCCCGGCGTGCGGATGCGGTTCCTGCGCCGGGCTGTGCTGGAAACCCTGCCGGACGATGACGCCGGGGTGGGCACGGACACGGACGGCTCTTCGTTTGACGAGCAGGACAGCCCGGCGGACCCGAGCCCCGAGGGGAGCACGGATGGCCAGACGGCCACCGAGCACCTGAACGGCAACGGCTCCGGCCCGGGCAGTACCGCGGCGGACCACTCCGCTCAGGACGAGCGCACGGCGGACTGACCGCCTGCCCCGTGCCCAGCGTCGGGCCGGGGGGACACGCGAGCGAAGGATTGACGAGAATTGGCTCCCCCAAGCGGTAACGTCTCCCGGCCTGGCCGGGTGCTGGCCGGGCTGGCCGCGGTGATCGTGGTGCTGTTCCTGATCATCGTGGGCAGCAACATCGGCTCGCCCGGGCAGTGGGGCAAGGACTTCAAGGTCCACCTGGGCCTGGACCTGACCAGCGGTACCACGGTGGCGCTGAAGGCCCAGGCGCCCAAGGGCGTGTCCAGCGCGCAGTTCGCGTCGGACATGACCCAGGCCAAGAACATCATGGCCAACCGGGTCAACGGCGCGGGGTTCACCGAGGCGCAGGTCCAGCAGCAGGGCAGCAACATCATCAATGTCGCCGTCCCCGGGGCCGGCAGCCAGAAGGTGGTGAGCCTGGTCGGGACGACCGCCCAGCTGCTGTTCCGCGAGGTGCTCCTGGAGGCGCCGAACACGGGGGCCACGACGGCCACGACGACGCCCACGCCGACCCCGTCGGTCACACCGTCGTCCAGTGCCTCGGCCAAGGCCAGCGCGTCACCCTCGGCGTCCGCATCCGCCAGCTCGTCCGCGAAGAACGGCGCCCTGGGCAGCGGGGCGGCCCGCGGGTCAGCCGCGAAGGAGATGGCCAGCCGGACCCGTGTGCTGACCGCTTCGCACGCGAAGGCGTCCGCCAGCCCGTCGGCCTCCGCGTCCGCGAGCGCCTCGGCCAGCGCGACCCCGTCGGCCAGCGCCTCCGCCTCACCGTCGGCGACCAGCGGCTCCGGCCTGTCCACGGTGGCGGGCGCCAGCGGTGACGCCAGCCTGGTCAGCGCCCCGGTGCAAGCCCAGTTCAACAAGCTCAACTGCGATGACAAGAACTGGAAGCAGCAGGTCGGCTACACCGCTCAGCAGTACAACAACCCGAACATCCAGACCGTCTCCTGCGGCTCCCTGGGCGGAGTGAAATACAAGTACGTCCTGGACAAGGCCCACGTCCTTGGCAAGGACGTCAAGTCGGCCAGCGCCACCCAGTCGACGTCCAACGTCTACTGGGAGACCAACCTCAACTTCGACTCGGCCGGCGGCTCGGCGTTCGGGAACATCACCGAGAAGATGTTCAGCAAGTACGGCGTGAACTCGGCGCTGGACCAGCTGGCGGTCGTGCTGGACGGCCAGGTGATCTCGGCCCCCGTCATCCAGGGCGCCATCCCCCAGGGCTCCGCGCAGATCACCGGCAGCTTCAGCGAAGCCCAGGCCACCAACCTGGCCAACATCCTGAACTACGGCGCACTGCCGCTGACCTTCACCAAGGAGTCCGTCCAGTCGATCTCGCCGTCGCTGGGCAGCGCCCAGCTGCGGGCCGGGCTGATCGCGGGCGCCATCGGCCTGTTCCTGGTCGTGCTCTACTGCCTGCTGTACTACCGGGGGCTGGCCATCGTGGCGGTGTCCAGCCTGATCATCGCCGGGATCCTGGTGTTCGAGTCGGTGATCCTGCTCGGCAAGTACCAGAACTTCACGCTGGAGCTGTCCGGCGTGGCGGGCCTGATCGTGGCCATCGGCATCACGGCGGACTCGTTCGTGGTGTTCTTCGAGCGGCTTCGCGACGAGGTCCGCGACGGCCGGACGCTGCGGACCGCGGTAGAACGCGGCTGGAAACGGGCCCGGCGCACGGTGTTGGTCTCCGACACCGTGTCGTTCCTGGCCGCGGCCCTGCTGTGGTACTTCTCCATCGGCGAGGTCAAGGGCTTCGCCTTCACCCTCGGCCTGACCACGATCATCGACGTGGTGGTGGTCTTCCTGTTCACCAAGCCGATGATGACCCTGCTGGCCCGGACGAAGTTCTTCGGCCAGGGACACCGCCTGTCCGGTCTCGATCCCGTCCGGCTGGGCGCGCGCACGCCGTGGCGATCCACCCGGACCCCGCGCGTGCGCGCCGGCGCCCCGGCTAAGGAGGCATGATGTCGCGGCTCGGCAACGTCGGCGGCCGCCTGTACCGCGGCGAGGTCTCCATCGACTTCGTGGGGCGGCAGAAGATCTGGTACGCGATCTCCGGGCTGATCCTGCTGCTCGCCCTGATCGGCCTGTTCGGCCGCGGGCTGAACTTCACCGTGGACTTCAAGGGCGGGTCGGTCATCCAGTTCCCTGCCTCCTCGGCGGCCTCGATCAGCCGGGTCGAGAGTGCGGTCACCGCGACCGGCGACGGCCAGGGCGCCATCGTCCAGCACGTCGGTTCCGGGAGCAGCGCCACCTGGCAGGTGCAGACGGGCAAGCTCGACTACGCGCAGGGACTCAAGGTCCAGTCCACACTGGCCAGGGAACTGGGCATCAAGTCGAGCAACATCAGCGTGAACTTCGTGGGCGCCAGCTGGGGATCGCAGATCTCCCAGAAGGCCCTCGAGGCGCTGATCGCCTTTCTCATCGTGATCGTCATCTACCTGTCCATCGCGTTCGAGTGGCGGATGGCCGCGGCCGCGCTGATCGCCCTGGTGCACGACATCGTGATCACCGTGGGCATCTACGCGCTGGCGGGCTTCCCGGTCAGCCCGGCCAGCGTGATCGGGCTGCTGACCATCCTGGGTTACTCGCTCTACGACACCGTGGTCGTCTTCGACAAGGTCCGGGAGAATACCGCCGGCCTGCTCGGGTCGGCCCGCAGCACCTACAGCCAGGCCGCCAACCTGGCCCTCAACCAGACCCTGGTCCGGTCCATCAACACCTCGATCATCGCGCTGCTGCCGGTGGCCGCGATCCTGTTCATCGGCGGCGGCCTGCTCGGCGCGGGCGAGCTGAACGACCTGGCCCTCGTGCTGTTCGTCGGCATGCTGTCCGGCACCTACTCCTCCATCTTTATCGCCACCCCGGTGCTCGCGGACCTCAAGGAACGCGACCCGCAGTACAAGGCGCTGGCCAAGCGGGTGGCGCAGCGGGCCTCCGGCGCCCGCGCCGCCAAGCGTGCCGCCGCCAAGTCGCCGCGGGCCGCCGTGGCGGGTGCGGGGGCGGCAGCCGGTGCGGCCGCGGCCGTGCTGGACCCGGATACCACGGACATCGCTGACACCGGCGACCCCGGGCCGGATACGGACGACGGCGACGCCGCGACGGACGATGCCGACCGGGTTACGGCGGGGCGGGCCGCCCCGCGCCCGGCCCCGGGCGCGCGCCCGGGGCCGCGGCAGCAGCCGCGCCGGAACGCCTCCGCGGCCAAGCGCCGTCCCAGCGGCAAGAAGAAGCGCCGCTAGATGGCGGTCGGTGGGAATGTGGCCGGTGATGGCAGGCTGGGCGATAGCACCGCCCTTCGGAGTACGGCGGAGATCGCCGAGCTGATCAGGGCCCGGGTCCGGGATGTCGCCGACTATCCGCAGCCCGGGGTGATGTTCAAGGACATCACCCCGCTGCTGGCCGACGGCACCGCGCTGGTCGCGGTGGTCAGCGCGCTGTCCAGCGGCCACGACGGGGTGGACAAGGTGGCCGGGATCGAGGCCCGCGGGTTCATCCTGGCCCCCTCGGTCGCCATCCAGCTGGGCGCCGGCTTCGTGCCGGTCCGCAAGCAGGGCAAGCTGCCCGGGCCCACCTACGCGCAGAGCTATGACCTGGAGTACGGCAGCGCCACCATCGAGGTGCACCGGGACGCGTTCGGCCCGGGGGAGCGGGTGCTCATCGTGGACGACGTGCTCGCTACCGGCGGCACCGGCGCGGCCACCGCGGAGCTGGTGCGCCAGGCGGGCGCCGAAGTCGCCGGGATCGCCGTGATCCTGGAGCTGAGCTTCCTCAACGGGCGGGCTCAGCTGCCCGATGCGCCCGTCCGCTCACTGCTCGTTGTGTGACGAGGCGCTGAGCTCGGCACCTTCCGGATCCTCCGCCGATAGAATGGGGTCTTGGCGGACGTGAGGAGTGCCTGTGGCCGGTGACGTGGCAACGACCGGCAGTGACGGAGCCGGTGCCACTCATGCCCTCCCGGACCAGCCCGCCGGGGCCGGGGAGGACAGAGTGGCCGCACCTCCTGGTCAGGCTAGCCCTGACCCGGCCAGCCCTGACCAGGCCAGCCCTGAACTCGCGGGTTCTGAGTCCGCGAGCCCTGATCCGGCCGGCCCGGCGGCCGACCCCGGCGTGGCAGCCAACGGTGCGAGCCCAGCCCGGACCCGTACCGGATCCCGGTCGGCCAACGGCCGGAGCCCTTCCACGAGCCGGGGCGCGAACGGCGGCCGTGGCTCGGGATCGGGACGGGCCGCAGGCGGCGCGGCGGGAAGCCCGGCCGCGACCGGCGGGACCGCAGGCGGCGGAACCACGGTCCGCCGCCGTCTGGCCCGGCTCGGCGCCACCCGGGGCGGCGGGATCAACCCCGTCCTCGAGCCGATGATCAAGACGGTGCGGGCCACTCACCCCAAGGCCGATGTCCGGCTGATCGAGCACGCCTACGATGTGGCCGCGCACTGGCACACCGGGCAGAAGCGCAAGAGCGGCGACCCCTACATCACCCACCCGCTCGCCGTGGCCACGATCCTCGCCGAGCTGGGCATGAATCACGAGACGCTGTGCGCGGCCCTGCTGCACGACACGGTGGAGGACACGGACTACGCCCTCGACCAGCTGCGGGCCGACTTCGGGGACGAGATCGCGGCCCTGGTGGACGGCGTCACCAAGCTGGACAAGGTCAAGTACGGCGAGGTCGCCGAGGCCGAGACCGTGCGCAAGATGGTTGTGGCCATGTCCCGCGACATCCGGGTCCTGGTCATCAAGCTCGCCGACCGGCTGCACAACATGCGCACGCTGCGCTACCTGCCCCGCGAGAAGCAGGAACGCAAGTCCCGTGAGACGCTGGAAATCTTCGCGCCACTGGCCCACCGGCTGGGCATGAACACCATCAAGTGGGAACTCGAGGACCTGGCCTTCGCGACGCTGTACCCCAAGCGGTATGACGAGATCGCCCGGCTGGTCTCCGAGCGGGCCCCGCGCCGCGACGTCTTCCTCCAGGAGGTCATCGAGGACGTCTCGACCGACCTGCGTGACGCCAAGGTCAAGGCCCGGGTGACCGGGCGGCCGAAGCACTATTACTCCGTCTACCAGAAGATGATCGCCCGCAACGTGGGCTTCGATGACATCTACGACCTGGTAGGCATCCGCGTCCTGGTGGACTCGGTGCGCGACTGCTACGCCGCGCTCGGCACGGTCCACGCCCGGTGGAACCCCGTTCCCGGGCGGTTCAAGGACTACATCGCGATGCCGAAGTTCAACATGTAC
>Ga0208586_1000471_pt1 | contig 14768 bp, 15 predicted proteins | sample NGESurshal072012_6_FD_184471 | JGI IMG/M metagenome (GOLD analysis project Ga0208586, IMG submission 184471) | Arctic peat soil microbial communities from Barrow, Alaska - NGEE Surface sample 53-3 shallow-072012 (SPAdes) | ecosystem: Environmental > Terrestrial > Soil > Wetlands > Peat ... | reverse complement strand
CGCTGGCGGACATCCGGCGTGCGCAAGGTCGTCTCGGCGAGGCCATGCGCACCTACGAGCAGGCATTGCAGGGTGCATCCGGGCCGGGCGGGTCGGTCCTGCGAGGAACCGCGGACATGTACGTAGGGATGAGTGAGCTCCACCGCGAGCGCAACGACTTGCCTGCCGCCACGCAGAATCTGCTGCGGAGCCAGGAGCTGGGCGAGCACACGGGATTGCCGCAGAACCGGTATCGCTGGCGGGTCGCGATGGCGCGGATCCGCCAGGCTGAAGGGGATCTGGGGGGCGCGCTCGACCTGCTCACTGAGGCGGAGCGCCTGTATGTGAGTGACTTCTTCCCCCATGTGCGGCCTGTCCCGGCGTTGAGGGCACGGGTGCTGGTCGCGCAAGGGGAGCTCGGCGCAGCGCTCGGCTGGGCGTGTGAGCGTGGTCTGTCTGTCGAGGACGACCTCAGCTACCTGCGCGAGTTCGAGCACATCACCCTGGCCAGGGTGCTCCTGGCCCAGGCCGCGACCAGGCGTGCAGAGCGCTCCATTCAGGAGGCGATCCGACTCTTGGGGCGCCTCCTGCGAGCGGCCGACGAGGGGGAGAGGACGGGAAGCGTCATCGAGATCCTGGTGCTGCAGGCGCTTGCCCACCAGGCGCGAGGCGACGTCCGCGCTGCCCTGGCATCACTGCAACGCGCGCTGACGCTGGCTGAGCCGGAGGGCTACGTTCGGATCTTCCTGGATGAGGGCCCGCCGATGGCCTCCCTGCTCAGAGCGGCGGCCAAGCAGGGGATCACCCAGGACTATGTCCGTCGACTCCTGGCAGCCGTTAACAAGACCGAGGACAGCACGCCCGCCCAACAGGGCTTGATCGAGCCACTGAGCGCACGCGAGCTGGACGTGCTTCGGCTGCTTCGAACCGACCTAGACGGCCCGGAGATCGCTCGCGAGCTCGTAGTGTCGCTGAACACCGTACGAACTCATACCAAGAACATCTACGCCAAGCTCGGCGTGAACAGCCGCCGGGCAGCGGTCCGCCGGGCCGAGGAACTCGACCTGTCGCTCACCGGCGACCGCCAACCCCGGCGCGCCGTCGTTCGCGACCTGTAGGTGTAGGCGTGCTCATCGGACACGCTTCACGGGCAGGATGCCGACTGCTCCGATGATGGCGCAGATCCCCGCCACCCCGTACAGGACGCCGTAGCTGCCGCTGCCGATCGCCAGGATGGCCGGCGCGATCCCCGGAGCGATGGAAAACGGAAGAGCGCCGGCCATGTTGAACACGCCGAGATCCTTGGCGGCGTTGTCCTTGTCCGGCAGCACGTCGACAACGAGCGCGAGGTCGACGGCCACGTACATGCCGAAGCCCGAGCCCGCTGATGGCCATGCCGACGAGGAAACCGTTGAAGTTGCTGGCGATGGCGATCATGAACATCGCCACGCCGTACACGATCGACGCGATAGGGACGCAGACACCCAGGACACCGGCGACCAGGCCGCGTTGAGCGGCCGGGACCTGGTCTGGCAGCACCGCTACCCATGCGGCTGAGACGGCGGCGGGCTCAGCCTCGGTGCCGGCTGATGCGATGACTGCTGTAGGCAAGCCGGGCGCCACGGCCGGTGCCCGGCGGCAGGCCACCGGTGCCTCCCCCGGCGGGCAGGTCGGCGGGGTCGACGCCCACGCCGTGCAGAGTACGGGTCACCGCCTGCGCCGCGTCCAGCAGGTCATCCAGCGCGCGAGCCAGATGAGCCCCGGTGACGACCGTCAGCGCCGGGTCGTCCTGTAGCGCCTCCAGGACGCTGTGCCGGATGAGTTCCTTGAGAAAAGAGGCCGTGACGCCGTCGGTGCGCTCCACGGCGAGGCGCAGGTCCTCGTCGGTCAGCGCCAGAGGCACGCCCTGGCCGTAGAGCCTCAGGAGCCGTTCCCGGGCCGAAGCGTCGGGCAGGGCGATCTCGACTGCGACATCGACGCGCCCGGGCCGCGCGGCCAGGGCCGGCTCGAGCAGGTCGGCGCGGTTGGTGGTCAGCAAGAACAGCAGGTCGGCGTCCGGGGCTGCTCCGTCCATGGCGTCGAGCAGGTCGAACAGTACCGGGCTCGACGCCGGACCGAAGGACCGCTCCTCGGCCACCAGGTCGACGTCCTCCAGCACGACGACCGCGGGCTGCAGGGCGCGAGCGAGGTCGGTCACTCCGCCCACGGCGACGAGCGACCGGCCGGTGAGAACCAGGCGGGTATAGCCGCTCATCTGGCCCAGCAGGTAACGGGTCGTATGCGTCTTGCCAGTGCCGGGCGGCCCGTACAAGAGCAGGCCCCGCTTGAGGTGCTGCCCGACGGCCAGCAGCGCCTCGCGATGCTCGGCTACCCCGAGCACATGCCGCTCAACGCGCGCCAGCACAGCGGCAGGCAGCACAACGTCGTCCCGGCCGATAGCGGGCGGGTCGGCGAACGCGAGGGCTACGCCGCCCATCGGATCCACCGAGACGTCGAGGAGGTGGCCACGGTAGACGTTGAGTTCGGCGCGCAGCCGGTCCAGCTCGGCGAGCAGCCGCTGGGCGAGGTCGACCGGCAGGCCCGCGACCTCGACTAGCAGGGCGTGCTGATGCTCGCCCGGGGCCTGGATCATCACGATGTAACGGCCGCGGGCGTCGGAGACCAGCAGCAGCGCCAGACGCAAGCATCCTAGAGTCGACCCTGGCCCGTTCGGCAGGTCAGCCAGCGCAGGTGCCGTCAGCCACAGCGGCGGTAGCGCGTCACCCGCGACCAGCTGCTGCAGCGACACGCCCCCGTAATGGGGCGGCATGGCAATGCCGCGAACCTCCACCGTCCGCCCCGCCTGGGCTGACCACGCGTCCAGCGCGGTCTGCAGGTTGACGTGCTCAAACGGAGCCAGGTCGCGGGTCACCACGGAATGATCCGCCCCGCCGGGTCCCAGCACATCACGCACCAGTACCGAAACCTCATTGGCGTCGCCCGCGCCGGCGCCAGGCGAATGAACCCACTCCAGGAAACCGCGGAACGCCGCCGCAAAAGCGCGGGCCTCCTGGTCGGGTGCCTGACCGGCCATTGCATCAACCTCCAGCTTCGGCCCAGTCGCTAGCCAAGCCGGGTGCGTTCGCACTGTCTCACCGGCCAGGGAGTAAGTCCACTCCGTTTTCAGGCCAGGGCGAGGACGATGGCGTGCAAGGCCAGCCCCACGGCCGCTCCCACTACCGTGCCGTTGATGCGGATGTACTGCAGATCGCGCCCTAGGAGCAGTTCCAGCTGGCTTGACGTCTCGGCGGCGTCCCACCGCTCGATAGTTCCGGTGACAAGCCCTGCGAGCTCATCGTGGAACTGACCGGCGAGTGCCTTGGATCCTGACTCGACCGCATGCTCAAGGCCCTGCTGGAGGCGGGGGTCCGAGCCAAGGCGCCTGCCAGCCGCCACCAGGGCATCGGCAAGCCGGCGGCGGAGCTCAGACTCCGGATCAGCAGCCTGGACCCGCAGCGCCTCCCTGGCCTTCTGCCACAGCGACGAGGACCAGTCCCGCAAGCCGGCGCTACCCAGCACCTCGCGCTTGAGTCGCTCACCGCGCTCACGCAGTTCCGGGGACGTCTCGAGGCGGTCGGGGAGCCCGGCGATCCACTCCTCGAACTGATGCCGCGCCTCGTCGTCGGGATCGTCGGCCATCGCTGCCAGCCGCTGGCGCAGGCGGGCGTACATGCGGTCGAAGACCCGCCGGTAAACCGCGTCTGGCACCCAGCGGGGTGACTCGGCCTCGAACAGCTCAAGAAGCTCCGCGTAATGGCCGGCAAGATAGCCGTCGGCGCCGGACACGATGGCGTTGAAAACCTCGGCGTGGTGGCCTCCCGCGATAAGGGCCCGCAGCGCCCGGCCAGCCAGCGGCGCCACCTCAACGGCATCTACCGCCCGGGCCAGCTCGGCGGTGAGCACACGCTGGACGTCCTCATCGCGGAGATTCTCGGCCACCGTCACGACCAGGTCCGCCGCGCGGCCGGCAAAGCGGGCGGCGTTGGCCTCGTCGGCCAGCCAGGCAGCCAGGCGGGGAACAAGGCGAGCCGAGCGGATCCGCTCGGCAAGAACGTCGGCGTTGAGGAAGTTCTCCTGCACGAACTGGCCGAGGGTGGCGGCGAACTGGTCCTTGCGCTCGACGATCAGCGCGGTGTGCGGTATCGGCAGGCCCAGGGGATGGCGGAAGAGGGCTGTCACCGCGAACCAGTCGGCAACGCCTCCGACCATGGAGGCCTCCGCGCCGGCCTGCACGTAACCAAGAAGGATCCCGTGGGCGCCGGCGGCGGTCACGGCCACAAACAGGACCGTTACCCCCGCGAGGAGAGCAGTGGCCCGCCGGCGCGCGGCGGCAAGGCCGCGGGCCCGCTGGGCCGCCGACTCATGCCCGGGCGCGGGCACCGGCGAAGCGGGCATCGGTGCGGTAGGTTCCATCTGGCAGCCCCCGGTCAGTCCGCGGTGCAAGGCGGAACGACAATCAGATCCGCCAACGATATTGACCGGGCTCACGCCCTGGCCGGGACGGGGTAGTGCATCACCTGCCCCGGCAAGATGCCGCCGTCGCTATGCGGGGCTCACCAGCACCAACTACCAGCACGCGCAGATCACCGCAGCCCGCGATGCGGCCGAGGCTCCTCCACCGCAGTCGCTAGGGACGACCTGTTCCTGGCGAGTCGCTAGCTGGCGGGGAGGAATCGCGGGAGACAAACCGGATCTCCACCCGGGCGGCCGGAAGGCGTTCTTGCTCGCGGGCGAGCAGGGACTGGGCTCGGGCGTCGGCCGCCGTGGGGTGGTTCACGTCCAGGGCTCGTGGCCACAGGCCAGCGTGCCGGACGGCTGCGACCTCGGCCGAGTAGACCAGCGCCTGGCTGACCAGGTAGAGCAGGGCGAACATGCCTGCCACGGTCGCGAAGCTGCCGTAGACGAGGCCGGCCTTGCTCACCAGCCCGGCCAGCAGCGGTGCACCGAGATTAAGAACCAGGGTCACCGCCACAGCGCCCAGGGCGGCGGCCGGCCAGAGGGCACGGACTGGTGCGGGTCGTGCTAGCAGCAGCCTGGCGTCAAACAGCAAAACGGCGAAGATGACCATGGCCGACCCGAGCACCGCCACGGCCCGTTCCGCTCCCGGCAGGCCAGGCAGTGCCGTGGCCACCACCGTGAGAGCGCCGACCGCCAGCGCCCCCAGCAGCAGCGCCGCCAGCACCACGAACACCCGGATGTATCGGGCCGCAAACCCGGCACGAAGGCGCCTCGGGACGGCGGCGACATGGTTCAGCGTCTGGTCGGCGGAGAACACGACACCGGTTCCGGAGAACAGCAAGCCGATCAGGCCGGCGATGAACGGGACGGTCGACGTCGGCAAGGCCGTCACGGAGCTCTCAACCGTGGATTGCAGCGCCGGCGGCACGATCGCGGTGATGAGCCGCTGCCGCAGTTCTGGGTTATCAGCCAGCACCCGCGACAGGACCGCGACACCGAGCAACAGCAACGGGAAGATGCTGAGAAAACCGTAGTAGGTGATGAGCGCGGCCTCGCGGCCGCCATCATCGTCTCCGTACTTCTTGATCACTGCGTACGGGAATCCCAGCAAGCCGTGCCGGCGCTGCGCGCGGTCCGCCCAGGCGATAATCCGGTCCAGCCGTTCGCTCATGCTCCCGAAGAACCGCATCCCCTTAGCCTCCCTGAGCGCCGTCCGGGCGAGTCCATCAGGCCATCGCCGGGAGGTCATCCACCGATCTGGTCAGCCGGGGCCGCCGCGACCGCCTTCCGCCGACGCTGCGAGCGCACAGCAGAAACCACGCTCAGCGTCACGATTCCGATCGTGAACCACCAGCTGTAGTGGGAGATGGTCGTGGCCGCGACGACCGCGTGGTGTCCTAGCGCGTACCCCAGCCCAGCGAGAAGTCCGGCCCACAGCAGAACGCCGATCAGATCCAGGATGAGGAACGTGACGAGCCTCATCCCGGCCCAGCCAGCTAGGACAAAGATGATCGCCCTGGGGATGGGCAGGAAGGAGCTGGCCACCACAGCTGGCCAGGTGAATTTCCGGCCGGCCCGCTGCACGCGCGCCAGGTGCCTGGCCAAGCGCTGGCTCCCGGGCAGGACCATGATGAACCGCTCGCCCCACAGCCGCCCCGCCCACCAGTACAGGGCGTCGAACTTCATCAGTCCGGGGATCGCGGCGAGCACCACCACCGCCAGCGTTCTGTGCCCGGCGCTGGCGAACGCGGCGGCCGAGATGATGGCTTCGATGCTGCCATTCAGCAGTTCAGCCACGACCGGGTGAGTACCGAGCAGCGACACCCGCAACGGCAGCAGGACCCAGTAGAACAAGCCGCCGAGCACGATGCCCAGCCAGCAGAGGATGTCGGCTGTCTGTGGCTTCCCCTGCCAGGGCACCCGCGGATCGTCGTCCGGACCCGCCTTCCCGGGCGCGGCTGCCGCGACGGCCGCCGCGCGTCCCCCAGGCTGAGGCGGCTCCGTCTCGGAGGCGCTCATGAGGCAAACTCCCTAACCGGGCGCAGCCCTGCGCGGCGGCTACGATGACCGGGCACGGAATCGTCCGCCCGCGGGATAGCGTAGCCGCTGCCTGGTGCGGAAGAGGTCAGGGCTTGCGGCCGACTCCCTGGCGTGGGCCAGCACGATCGGGTCGTTGTCCACGTATACGATCCGGGACTCCGGCGCGGTCTCCTGGGCCACGTGGTGGGTGTTCTCCGCAGTCGGCAGGCCCGTGCCGATGTCAAGGAACTACCGGATCCCCGACTCGCCAGCCAGGTACTGCACTGCGCGTCGCAGAAAGGCGCGGTTGGCCTGCACACCGGGCAGGACATTCGGGTTGGCCGCGATGACCTGCTCGGCGGCGTCCCGGTCGGCCTCATAGTTGTCCTTGCCACCGAGCCAGTAGTCGTAGACCCGGGCGGGATGAGCGACGCTGGTGTCAAAGTACGGAGGCTCGCCTGTCGTGCCCGGCACGCCGCTGTTCCCGCCTGCTCCCGCACTTTGGCTGGTCACTGGCTCGCGCCCTTCTCCTAGGCTGCTCGGCCATTCCCAGTGTCTCAGCCGGCGCCACGCCCGCGGACGAGGGGTCGGCCGCTAACCTCTCCATCAATGACCCCGGAAGCCTCATCGACGACGTGTCACGCTGGCGGCGGGCCAAGTAGAACCTGCCGGACGATCTCCAGCGGATGCCGCGCAGGTCGCCCGGTCCCGTGCGCTATCTGCTGCCGGCAGGAAACACCTGTCGCCGCGATGATCACGTCGTCTGCTTCGGCCCGGATGGCAGGGAAGAGCCGGAGCTCGCCGATGCTCATGGACAGCTCATAGTGCTCGGCCTCAAAGCCGAACGAGCCGGCCATACCGCAGCACCCGGCGTCAAGTTCCGTGACATTGGCACCAGGGATACTGCGAAGCAGCGCTGTCGTTGCCGCCGTACCCGCCAGCGCCTTCTGGTGGCAGTGACCGTGGAACAAGACGGGGCGGCCACTGAGCACATTCTCCCGCGGCAGGACGAGCCGACCGTCGGCGATGGCCTCCGCGAGCAGTTCCTCCGGCAGCCGTGTGGCCTTTGCTATGGCCTGGGATCGCGGGTCACCGGGGAGGAGTGCCGTGTAGTCGTCGCGCAGGGTCAGCAGGCACGATGGCTCCACCCCGACAATCGGGACGCCTCGGGATGCTGCGTCACCCAGGCGGTCGGCCATGCCTGCCGCCATCCGCCGGGCCTGGTCGACCAGGCCCTTGGAAAGGCTGGCACGCCCGCAGCACCCGGCGTCCTCGAACCGGACCTGCCACCCGGCGAGCTCCAGCATCTCAATCGCAGCCCGCCCGGCAGATGGCTCGGTGAAGGTAGTGAAGGAGTCAGCGAGAAAGATCAGCTCGCCCTGGGATGCCGGGCCAGCCGGACTCGGCCGCCGGCGAAACCAGCTGCGCAGGTCCTGGCGCTGGAACATCGGAAGCGGCCGGGCGGAGGTGACGCCCAGCCAGCGCTCCGCGAGCAGGCGGGCGGGCCGCCATCCGCTGACGAGATTGGATAGCGGAAATGCGGCTGAGCCCATCCTGTTCAGTGTGCGGATCGACCCGAACGCGCGCGAGCGCAGCGGGACGCCATGCTGATCGTAGTAAGCGGCGAGCGCTTCCGATTTCAGCGCGGCCATGTCGACCCCGAGCGGGCACTCGCTCTTGCACGCCTTGCACTCCAGGTACAGGTCAAGGATGCCGTGCAGCCGCTCGTCACCGAGCGCCCGGCGCGGATCAGGCATCGAGAGCGCTTTTACCAGTGCATTCGCGCGGCCGCGGGTCGAGTGCTCTTCGTCGCGAGTGGCCATGTAGGACGGACACATGACGCCTGTCGCCGTCTTCCTGCATACCCCGATGTTCATGCAGCGGTCCGCGGCGCCGCGCATTCCGCCGGGGGGATCAAAGCGCAGCCGGGTCGTGAGCGGCAGCATGACCGGCAGCGCCACATCGCGCAAGTTATCTGTCATGGCGGGCGCGTTCACGATCTTCCCCGGGTTCATCCGGTTCTCTGGGTCGAAGAGGCGCTTCGTCTCCTGCATGGCGCCGTAAAGGTCAAGGCCCTGGTTTACATAGATGCCTTCATCCCGGCCCAGGGCCAGACCCTCGGGCAGCTCGTCACGGCCAAGCCCGGGTCCTGCGTCGCGGTGCCGCCGGCCACGATCTTCAACTTCGCGACGTTCCCCGGCGCGCCCCCAGGCGTCGTCGACGCCTACATCAAGCAGAGCCTGTTCCCGTCATGCATTGCCAACGGCCTGCCCCGCCGCGAAGCAGCCGCGCTCGCGGCGGCCCAGGAGCCGCTGTCAACCATCGCCCTGACCCAGCAGTCCGGCGTGCCGGCCTGGAAAACGATCCGGTCCTGGGCAGTGATCGGCACTGCTGACCGCACCATCCCGCCCGCCGAGCTGATCGCCATGGCGCGCGCCGCGCACGCCCGCATCACCCTGGTTCCGCACGCGCCGCACCTGTCCATGGTGTCCAACCCCGGCGTCGTGACCAGCGTCATCATCCAGGCCGCCCGCGCCACCAGCTGAGGACCCAGCCGCCCGGCGCCCTGACCGCCCTGACCGCCAGGTCCGCCGGCGCCGGGCAGCGCAACTGTCGTTTTTCCCTAGCCCTAGCGCACCTCTCGTGAGACGATCGGGGCCTGCCGCGCTGGCGCTCAAACGGCACTGGGGGCGCGGCCGTTGGTGAGAAGGGGAGCTGCTCAGGACCCCGGCCGCTCCCCGGTCACCTCAGCTCCCTGCCAGATGGTCATTCATGGACGAAGTTTGCTCAGACGATCACCGCGGGGACGCTCATAACCTGCGCTGCTCCAGTCCCCGGCAGTTTAGGAAACCTCATCTGGGAGCGAATTGAGCAGGCCCGGCGGAGCCCCCCCGCTCGTGACCTTCGGTCAGGCACTGGCGCCACGAGGATTCTCCGGCCGGTGGCGATCACCTCAGCCTGGATTATTCCGAGGTGATCCCCAAGGTGAAGTGGCTGCGCGGGCCTCGAACGCTGGATGCGGCCGTTGCCGAGTATGCGAGACACACGGGAACGCGGGCAACGTCGTCTACCGGGCGCCCGCTCCCGAACGCCGCTGCGCGCAGCCGGGCCAGCGCGTTGGACACGGTGTCAGCCAGCTGCGCGGCGATCATCCCGGTGGCCTGATGGACCAGGATCCGGTCGGTACCGGCCGTCTCCAGCAGCTCCGCCAGGCCCCGGCCCCCCGGCGCACATCGGTCCCGACATCAGCACCAGCGCGCACCCGGACAAGGTCATCTGATCCACGGCGAACCGGCACAGCCTCTGCATCAGCTCGGCCACGCTGGCTGTGGCGTCCAGCTCGGTGACCGCCGCCACGATGCGGGCCCGCGGACGCGGTCAAGCCGGTGACGCCGCAACGTGCGGCCGCTCGTGCTGTGCTACACAAGAATCCGAGCAAGGGAGCGCGCGTGGATCAGCTCAGCCTGGGAGTCATATCACGGTCCCGGAAGGAGAGCGAGCGCCGGCTTGCTATCCACCCGCGTCACGTCGAGCGGATCGCAGCCGGCCTGCGGGAGCGCATTTACCTCGAACGCGGCTACGGCGAGCGCTTCGGCGTGCCCGATGAGCAGCTCACGCCTTTCGTGGCCGGGCTTCGCACTCGTGAGCAGCTCCTCGCGGAATGCGATGTCATCCTGCTGCCCAAGCCGCAGGCCCAGGACCTCGAGGAACTGCGCGCGGGACAGGTTCTGTGGGGCTGGCCACATTGTGTCCAGGACGAAGAGATCACCCAGCTGAGCATCGACAGGCGGCTCACGCTGATCGCCTTCGAGGCGATGAATTACTGGTCGGCCGACGGTTCGTTCAGCCTGCACATCTTTCACAAGAACAACGAACTGGCCGGTTACTGCTCAGTGCTGCACGCGCTGGAGCTCATCGGGACGACGGGCGACTATGGCCGACGGCTGCGGGCGGCCGTCATCGGCTTCGGAGCTGCCGGCCGGGGCGCGGTAACGGCCCTCAACGCCAACGGCGTGAACGACGTGAACGTCGTGACCCATCGTGACGTCAACGCAGTCGCCTCACCGATCCACTCGGCGCGCATAGTGCGCTTCGAGCAGGACCCCGGCCACCCGGGCCGCTGCCAGGCGCTGCTGGAAAGCGGCCGGGTGCCGCTGGCAGCGTTCCTCGCCGGGCACGACATCGTCGTCAACTGCGTCCTTCAGGACACCGACGCCCCGTTGATCTTCGTCACCGCCGATGACCTGGATTCCTTCTCCCCCGGCAGCCTTATCGTCGACGTGTCGTGCGACGAGGGCATGGGCTTCAGCTGGGCACGCCCCACATCCTTTGCCGAGCCGATGCTCACGGTCGGCAAGAACATTCACTACTACGGCGTGGACCACAGCCCCTCGCACCTGTGGGACTCCGCCACCTGGGAGATCAGCGAGGCCCTGCTGCCGCACCTGGGTACGGTACTCGGCGGCCCCCCGGCATGGAACGCAAGCGAGACCCTCCGAAGGGCCATCGAGATCCGAGACGGAGTGATCCAGAACCCGCGCATCCTTTCCTTCCAGCACCGCATGCCGGACTATCCGCACCCGCGAGCGGCCGGCTCCCCTGGCCGGTGACCTGATGCGCCTGAGTGGTGAACTGGCCTAGGGCAAGAGACGCTTCGAGATGACTGATCCGAAACGGCACCCGCCCGGGCGTGGGACCTTGAGGAGGGCCAACGACTATGTCGCAGGTAACGTGGAATTTCCAGGGAAAGCGCGTCCTGGTTACTGGGAGTGCCGCCGGCATAGGTCTTTCGATCGGAACGGAGTTCGTTCGGGCTGGGGCTCAAGTGGCATTCCTGGGCCGTGACGAGGCGGCACTGGAAAAGGCAGTTCAGACGGTTTCGAAAGCCGACTGTCCCGGCGAGGCGTTGAGTGTGGTCTGCGATCTGGCCAATCCACAGGAGATCATTCGCGCGGCCAAGGATGTTATGGAGCGCCTGGTACGGCAGCCGCCATTCGGGTGGTGACCTGCAGCGGGGCGTGAGGAAGCCGGCTGGACACAGCGCAGCCGCCTCGCGATCATGCGGTTTGTGAAGACATCAGGACCGGAGGCGGCTGCTGCCGTCAGGATAAGTGCGGGGCTGGGCCAGCGGAAACGCGCCGAGCTGCTGGGGCTGATGAGGCCGTCGTTCGTGCGGGTGGAGCCGTGGCTGCAGGCCAGGAAGTACGTCGGCGCGGTGATGAGCAGCCTGCCGAAGCGGAACGGCTGGAGCATCGCCCGGCATGCCGGGGACCGGACCCCCGACCGGACGCAGCGGCTGCTGAACCGCGCGAGCTGGGACACCTTCGCCGCGATGGGCGTGGTGCGCCGGTTCGCGGTGGCCGGCCTGGATGAGGCTGCCCGGCGGGGGGCGCTGCGGATCGGGGCGCTGGATGAGTCCGGGCAGGAGAAGAAAGGCGAGGCCACCTGCGGCGTCAAGAGGCAGCACATGGGGTGCGCGGGCGGGGTGGAGAACGGGATCAATACCGTGCACCTGTCGTATGTGCGGGAGAAGACCGGGCACGCGCTGATCGGCGCCCGGCAGTGGATTCCCGCCGGGCACATCCAGGACCCGGTGAAGTCCCTGGTGATGGGGCTGCCGCTGGATCTGGTGTTCCGCACCAAGGGGCAGCTGGCCATCGTCATCTGCGCGGACGCGCTCGCTGATGGCATCCGGTTCGACTTCATGTGCGGGGACGAGGTCTACGGAAACTGCCCGGGGCTGCGGGAGTTCCTCGAAGGCCAGGGCCAGGGCTACGTGCTGCGGGTGCCCTCGAACTTTCACGTCACGCTGGCCCGCGGTGCCGCGGTCACGTGCGCTGAGGCCGTCCGGTCGCTGCTGACGGCCACGCGCCGCTGGGAGGTCCGGTCCGCCGGGAAAGGCTCCAAGGGTGACCGCTGGTATGGCTGGGCGTGGCTGGCCACCGCATCCCCGCGGCACTACCTGCTGGTCCGCCGCCACCTCAAGACCGGTGAGCTGGCCTTTCATTACTGCTACGTGCCCGGGGGCCAGGCAGTCACCCTGACCCGGCTGGTCCGCGCCGCCGGGCTGCGCTGGCCCGTGGAAGAAGATTTCGAGTTCGGCAAGGACTGCTTCGGGCTGGACCAGTCCCAGGTCCGGCTCTACACCGCGATCGCCCGGCACACCGTGCTGGTCATGGTCGCCCTGGCCATCTGCGCCGTCACCGCCGCCCTGCTCCGCGGCCGCACCGATACCCAGGCCCCGCCGCCGGTCAGGCCTGACCAGCCCCCGCCACCAGACCCCGGGATGATCCCGCTGACCGTCCCCGAGGTCAGCCGCCTGCTCACCGCAGCCACCCCCACGCCACACCCACCCGGCCACGCAGACCACTGGTCCGCCTGGACCCGCCGCCACCAGGCCCGCTCACGCTGGTACCACCAGCGCGCCAGACTCGCCCGGAGCCCCGAGATCACCCAGGTCAGCTAGCGAATGGCGGCTGCCGTACTGGGAGGCGTAGATATTCTCGTCAACAATGCCGGAGTCGGCGGGTCCCGCTCGCTAGTTGAGCTGAGCGATGAGGAACTGGATCTTCACCTGAATGTCAACCTTCGGGCCACCATCTTGCTTACCCGCGAACTTCTGCGCGGGATGCTGGAGCAGGGTGAAGGTGTCGTTATCAATATTTCCTCGCAAGCGGGCAAGCGCGGTTTCCCTGGTATCACCCATTACAGCGCGAGCAAGGCCGGCGTGCTTGGCTTCACGGGCTCGCTGGCGGCTGAGGTCGCTCCGAAAATCCGGGTGAACGCGATATGTCCCGGAATGGTACTGACGGGGATGATGCAGGATAACATCCGGCAGACCAGCGAGTCGAAAGGAATCTCGCTCGACGATGCCTATGCTGAGTGGGAATCGGGTATCCCGATGGGACGCATGCAGCAGCCGGTCGACATTGCCAACGCCGTGCTGTTCCTGGCCTCCGACGCGGCTAGGGAAATCACAGGCGAGGCTCTCAATGTCAGCGGGGGTCAAACCACGCACTAACGCAAGACGAGCTCCGCGGCATGCATCAGGAGGACGCGGTGAACGTCCAATCACCGGGAACCTAGGCTGGAGGCGGACCAGGCCGACGTGGTGATGAGCTCGTCCGTGACCCACTGTGCGACGTTGGCGGGGTAGGGCGCTGGCAGTCCGAGGACGATGTGCTGGAAGCCGGCGTCGATCGCTTTGCCGATCGCGTCCCGGGTGATGCTGGGCTGGTCGTAGGAGATTGGCAGGTAGATCGAGCGGGTGACCGAGGCGGGGTCGCGACCGATCTCGGCGCAATAGCGGTCCAGCAGTGCGCTGCGGCGGACGGCGTCCTCGATGTCGCCGCCGGGGATGTTCCACAGGTCGGCGTGCTCGGCGGCCACGCGGAGCAGGGGGGCCGAGCGTCCGCCGATAAGGATCGGCGGGTGGGGGCGCTGGATGGGTTTGGGGTTGCAGAACGCTCCGTAGCGGCCCAGTGGTCGACATCGACAGCGGATCAGGATCGTCAGCCCCGCAGAGGCGGGCCGACGCCCGGCGTAACGAGGAGACACCACTGGACGCGGCCGCCGCGGCTTTCGTCACTTCCGGCGTCGATGTGCCCGTGCGCGACATCGCCGCCAAGGCCGGCGTAGGCGTTGGCACGATCTACCGCCACTTCCCGACGCGAGCCGATCTCATCGTCGCCGTCTACCGACACCAGGTCGAGGCATGCGCTGAGGCCGGTCCGACACTGCTGGCGAACAGCAGCGCACCGCGCGCCGCCCTGGCGCGTTGGATCAACCTCTTCGTCGACTTCCTGGTCACCAAGCACGGCATCGCCGAGGCGTTGCAGTCCGACGATGCCGCCTTCGAGACTCTGCACGCCTATTTCCTCGACCGCCTCGTCCCCGTGTGCGCCCGGCTGCTCGACGCCGCCGCCACGGCGGGCGAGATCCGGCCCGGCATGGATGCCTACGAACTGATGCTGGGCGTCGGCAATCTCTGTATCGGCGCGGACAGCAACCCCCGCTACGATGCACGTCGCATGGTCGAACTCGTCATCGCAGGACTGCGCCTCCCCCAGAAAGAATCAGCCGTGAGGTCCTCACGGGGCGGCGTGCCGGCCAGGAGGACAGGCCCAGCAGGCCGGTAAGCCCGGCGACTCAGGCCCGGCCGCACCTCGCCATTCGCGTCATAGGCCGGTTCCCAGGCCCGGTCCGGGAGGGTGAGGATGGCCCGGTCGGCGCACATGGTGAGGTTGTCGTCTGCCGTGATGTCGTCTTCCAGA
>Ga0208586_1000469_pt1 | contig 14801 bp, 12 predicted proteins | sample NGESurshal072012_6_FD_184471 | JGI IMG/M metagenome (GOLD analysis project Ga0208586, IMG submission 184471) | Arctic peat soil microbial communities from Barrow, Alaska - NGEE Surface sample 53-3 shallow-072012 (SPAdes) | ecosystem: Environmental > Terrestrial > Soil > Wetlands > Peat ... | reverse complement strand
AATTGTGGATCCTTCGTGGACCCTCGAAGCGGCCAATCTCGAAGACCTCGTCCTGGCCTATATGGGTCAGGGCAAAGAAGTAGAACAGAATCTTTGGACGAGCGACGGGGAGGCGTCATGACGTGGCTCGCGTGGCGACAGTTCCGCACGTCGGCCTTGGTCGTGGCGCTAGTGCTGGTGGCCATCGCGTTGCTCTACGTCGTCACGGGGCCTACTCTCTTACATCTGTTCGACGCCTACGTCAAACCGTGTCACGCGCACGGCGACTGCAACTCCGTGATCTCGAGTTTCTTGGTGAAAGATCGACTACGGAAAACCGTCAGCAAGCTTCTGATTTTCTTCCCCCTGTTGCTGGGCATGTTCTGGGGAGCACCGTTGGTCGCGCGCGAGATGGAGACCGGCACGTTCCGACTCTCCTGGACGCAGAGCGTGACGAGACGGCGCTGGTTTGCTACTCGCGTGGGAATGGTCGTTCTGGCATCGATGGTGGCGACGGGACTCTTGAGCCTCATAATCACTCGGTGGTCACGGCCGTTCGACTCGATCGTCCACTTTCCCTTCGGAACCTTCGATATACGCAACATTGTGCCCATTGGCTACGCCGCGTTCGCCGTGATGCTCGGTGTGGCCACCGGCGCACTATTTCGTAGAACAATCCCGGCCATGGGTGTCACCCTGGCGATCTTCGCTTTCATTCGCTATTTCGTGACTGACTGGGTACGAACTCGACTCGAAAGCGCGATACGCGTCACGACGAAATTTGCGGGCACGGTTTCCAACGGCGGACAGAGCATCTCGCGGGGAGTCGGTCAAGGTCTCCATCGCGGTGACTGGGTCATCTCCAACACGGTCGTGAACAAAGCTGGCCAAGCCGTTCTCTCTAACGGCAACATTGGTTTTCAACACCTGGCGGACGACAAGACCGAATTCCTGGGCGTGGGAGTGTGTCCCAACACCTTTCCCGCACGGCATCTCGGCGGTACTCCCGCTAGTTCGGCGGCGACGAAAGCTTTTCAGAAATGCATCGACAGCTTCCACCTTCGCAATATATTGACCTACCAACCGGCCGGTCGATATTGGTTGTTCCAATGGGAAGAGATGGCGATATTCCTCGCGCTGGCGGTGATGCTCGGTTTCTTCAGTTACTGGTGGATCCGTCGACGGGTCACGTAAGAACGCGCCGATTGAGTGGTTTCACTGTGGCGATTGACAATCAAGAATTCTTCGAGCTCGAGAACTCGAATTGTCAATGTCCGTCCACCGCCGAAACCGCGTGAATCCGGGCGACGAAAGAGTTCGCGGACGAGCGCGGCGCGATTTACGACACGCCATTCTTTGTTAGCGTGGTCGCCGTGGCTAAGAGCGCAACAGGTAGATGGGTCAGTAGGGTCGGGGCGTCGGGGGGCGGCAAGGCCTACAAAAAGACGCGTCCCGGCAACTTCTACGGAGCCCTGGCGGTCATCGTGGTCCTGGGCCTGGTCGCGACGGTCTTCGCGCGCTACGAGTACCAGCACCCGGCCAAGCACGCGGCCGGCATCCAACCCAAGATCGGCACCACTTGGTACGCGGCCCTCTCGATTCAGGCCTGCGGCAAGAGCCTGCCGTACCTCGGAACCGACGTCGCCCTGAAGGCCCAGGGCATGTACGCCCTGCCCGATGGCGTTCTCAAGATCAGCCCGGTCTCGGCGGCCGACTCCGGGAACAACGCCACGCTCTCGCAGTTCGGCGCGGAGTATCCCGGCCTCATCATCAGCTCGACCCAGATGGACATTCCGAAGAACTACCAGGGGACCGCGAACCCGGCGACGTCCTACACCAACGGCCATTCCTGTCCGACGGGTAAGGGTGCGCTGTATCCCGGACAGAGCGCCAAGGTCAGCTACGTCTACTGGACGGCATTCGGCGCGAAGCCCAAGACCACGACGAATCCGGCGTCGATCAAGTTCGCCCCCGAGCTTCGCGTCACCATGGCCTTCGATCCGGCCAACGTCAAACCGCGGCCCCCGTCCACCCTTACCGACAACGCCATGGTGGCCGACAGCACGACCGTGACCACCACCACGACGGTCACGACGCCACCGGTCACGACGACCACGACCAAGTCGGGTACCACCACGACGAAGCCGAGCACCACGACGACGACGAAGGGCTGAGCTTGAAGTCGATCATTCTGGTCGGCGGCAAAGGAACGCGTCTGCGTCCTCTCACCTACGAGACGCCCAAACAGATGCTGCCCCTGGTGGGGGTGCCCATGATCGAGTGCGTCTTCGAGTGGCTCGGACGCCACGACGTCACCGACGCCGTGCTGTCCTTGGGCTATCTCCCGGAGCAGTTCACCGAGGCCTATCCGAGCAACGTCATCGCCGGCGTGCGCGTGGACTACGCCGTCGAACCCGAACCGCTCGACACCGCGGGCGCCATTCGCTTCGCCGCCACCCAGTTCGGCTTCGACGAGACCTTCCTCGTCGTCAACGGCGACGTCCTCACCGACCTCGACATCACCACGCTGAGGGCGTTCCACCGCGGACACGGGGGAGAGGCCACGATCGCGCTGCATCCGGTCGACGACCCCTCGAGATTCGGCGTCGTGCCGACGACGCCCGACGGTCAAGTCATTGCTTTCGTCGAAAAGCCGCCGCGCGACCAGGCCCCGACGAACAACATCAACGCCGGGACCTATATCTTCGAGCCGCGCGCGCTGGAGCGCATCGCCGACGTCGGTCGTGTGAGTGTCGAACGCGACACCTTCCCGGCGCTCGCGCTCGCCGGGGAGCTCTTCGCCATGGTCGACGGCGCCTACTGGCTGGACACCGGCACGCCCCAGGCCTACCTCCAGGCGAACGTCGACATCTTGAACGGGCGCCAGGGCATGCACGAGTTCCTCGACATCGTGGACTGTTCGTGGCGTCACGCCTCGAGCACCGTGGACGCCACGGCGACGCTCACGAATTCAGTGGTGGACTCGGACTGCGTGGTGGGCGCCCACGTGATCCTCGAAGAGACGGTCTTGTTACCGGGGGCCATCGTGCAGAGCAACTGCGTCATTCGCTCCTCGATCATCGGACCGGGCGCGGTGATCGGGCGCTACTCCCAACTGGGCGCGACCTGCGTCGTCGGGGCCGGCGAACACGTCGCACCGGCCTCGGAGCTCTCCGGCGAGGTTCGACTCGGCGGCGTGTAGTTAGCGAAAGAGGTCTTCGTTCGAACGACGAAGAGCGCTCTCCTTGATCGAACCTTCACCGAAGTACGCGCCGTCGAGACCGCGCACGATCGCGAACGGCGTCGCTTCGGCCTTGCCGAGCACGAGATTGGCCGCGCCGGCGATCTCGTCGGCGATCGCCACTTCGGTCACTTCCAGGACCCGGCCGGTGGCGTCGGTCGTTCCCCGAAGGTCGAGTACCGGAATCACGCCCGACGAGCCGATCGCCACATCCGTGACCCCGACGCGCCATACCCGCCCGAACGTGTCGGTGATGATGACCGCGACCTCGACGCCGCAACGTCGCTGGATCTCGGCCCGGAATCGCCGCGCCGATCGGTCGGGGTCCTTCGGTAACAGGACCGCCGTGCCGTCGTCGGTGTTGGAGAGGTCGATACCGGCGTTGGCGTTGATGAATCCGTGATGCGTCTCGGTGATGCGAAGCGGCCCGCGTCGGCGAAGGATTCGCGCGGACTCGCCCTCGATCAATGCGATTTTGTGCTCTTCGGTGCCGTCGAAGTCCACGACCTGGCCCTCGGCCTTCGACACCACCTTGCTGGTCACGATGACGAGGTCCCGGTGTTCGAGGGTCGTGGCCGAGGTGTCCAGCGCCTCGAGGAACATCGCCACGAGGTCGTCGCCGTCCTTCACCATGGCGACCGACGGGAGAGGAATTATCCGCAGTTCGTTCACGCCAGGACGGCCGCGCTCAGTCGCTGAGCGTTCTCGCGCTCGGCCATGATCGTGGTGGTGACCGTGACGTTGACCCCACGACCACGCACCTCGTCGGCTCGATCGGCGTCGGCCTCGTCGATGATCCACCGGCCGACGAGCCCCTTGTAGAAGTCGAGCACGCCGAGACACGACACCTCGTGGCCGAGTTCGGCCAGCAGACGATCCGCCGGGCCCTTCAGAGCGCGGCCGTCGATGATGGGAGAGACGCCGACCACGACGTCGCGTCGTTGCTCGAGGACCTCGCGCACACCGGGCACGCGCAGTAGTGGATCGATCGAAATCAGTGGATTGGAAGGGGCGATGACGATGCGCGAGGCCTCGCGAAGGGCGGCCAGCACCTCGGGCGTGGCCGTCGCCTGGTCGGCGCCTACGACGTCGATCGCCGTCACCGCGACGTCGTGGTGGTGACGAACGAAGTACTCCTGGAAGCTCAGTCGTCCGAGCTCGGTGTCGAAGACCGTGGCCAGCGCGTCATTCGTCACGGGCAACAACCGCACCGTGACGCTCAAATGCTCGCACAGTTCGGCAGAGACCTGCGTTTTCGTGGCGCCTTCGCTCAGTCGCTGCGAGCGGTAGAGATGCGTAGCGAGGTCGCGGTCACCCAAGCGAAACCACGCCGCGCCGCCCAAGGCGTCGAGCTCTTCCATCACGCGCCAACTTTCACCGGCCAGGCCCCAACCGAGCTCGTGGTTGTTGCGACCGGCCAGGGTGTACATGATCGTGTCGAGGTCGGGGCAGATCGTGAGCCCGTGCATGACCAGGTCGTCGCCCACGTTGACGATCGCGGTGATCTCGTGCGGGTCGAGCGATTCAACCAACGCGGCCAACAGTCGCGCCGCTCCGACGCCGCCACTCAGAACCGTTATCACTCCCGAGACTCTATAGAGGCTTGGGTAGCATCGAGTGTTGTGAGCACGAACTCCCTTCTCGACGGGTGGCCCGGCACGCCCGCGATGGTGCTCTTGTCGCTGAAGGACGGGTTGGTGCGACGAATCGCCGAATCTGGCGACCTCGACGAGGTTCGACCGTGGGCGTCGGTTTCGAAGATGGTCGTGTCGTTGGCCTTCGGCGTGGAGAGCGACTGGGAGCTTCAGCGATTCGATCAACCAGTCGGTCCTCCGGGGTCGACGCTGGCCAACCTGCTGTCGCACAGCAGTGGACTGGGACTCGAAGAGGGCGATCCCGTCGTACCGGTCGGGACCCAGCGGATCTATTCGAACTACGGCATCGACTGGGCCGTGGCATCGATCCTCGGTGAGAACACGGCCAACAACTGGTTGCAGCAACGGGTCTTTCGCCCGTTCGGCATGCGCACGACCACGCTCGAGGGACCTCCCTCCCACGGGGTCGTCGGTTCGACGCACGACTTGGCCACGCTGGCGGTCGCGTGGTTGCGACCGGACGGCATCGCCAAAGTGACGCGTGACCGCCTCATCACCCCCTACGCGCCGCAGCTCGACGGATTCGTTCCCGGATTCGGTCGATTCTCTCCCTGTCCCTGGGGGCTCGGTCCGGAGATCCAGGGGGAGAAGCATCACTGGATGGGGGACTGGCCGGCGGCGAGCTTCGGACACTTCGGCAAGAGCGGCGCCTTGATCCTGCTCAACGCCGATGAGCAGATCGGTCTCGTAGCGACGAGTAGCGAAACGTTCGGTGGATGGGCCCCCAAGCTTTGGCCGACCTGGACGAGTGCGATGCGAACGTTAGCTCTTGGTTCGTGAGTCCTTCGATCCTTCGTGTCGGCCTGGACCTGGACGGTTCGCTGGAGTCGCTAGGCAACTCCATGACCGACCTGGCCGACGCGCTTGACCGCACCGGCGAATGTGAACTCATCCGGTTCCGCTCACGGACCTCGGCGCGCACGAGCAGCGAAACGCACCTATCACTGCGCGCGCTCTGGTCGCCGCTGTGGCGTCGCAGCCTCGGACGCTCGATTGACGGTCTGTTGCCGCCGGTCGACGTGTTGCACGTGGCCGGACTGGCCACGCCCCCAACGTTGAAGATTCCGCTGATCGTCTCGGTCGACGACCTTCGACCGCTGCGTGGCGAGACCCGAACCCATCTGCGCATCACCCAACTCCGGCGCGCGGTCCAGCGCGGCGCGACGCTCGTCGCGTCCTCTCGCAGTGCGAGCCATGAAGTGATCAGTGTCCTCGGCGTGGCGCGCGCTCGGGTGGTCGTGGTGCCGCCGGCGGTGCCGCGCGTCGACGAGACGATTCAAGGCGCGGACCTGGTGGTCAACATCACCGGCGTGGATGAGTTGTTCATCGAACTCGCGCCGCACCTGATTGCCTTCACCCAGGAACACGGTTCGCGCGTCGTGGCCCTCGCCAGTACCGAGGCCGCTCAGAAGATCCGCTCCAGTGGCCTCGCGATCACGACGCACGCCCGACACGACGCGCGCGACGCCTTGGCGAACGCGCGCGTCGTCATCCACCTCTCGGACGGCGCGCGCTTTCCCTCGTTCGCCATCGCCGCCCTCTCGGCCGGTGTCCCGACCCTCGCTCGCTCGACCGAGATCAACCGCGAGCTGCTGGAGGGCGCCGCGGCGCTGGTCACCAATGACCACGAGGTGCGCGACACGCTCGAAGAGGTGTGGACCAGCGGGTCGCGACGGTCGATCATGATGGCGGCCGGACGATCTCGAGCGGTCGACTTCGCTCCGGACACCGCGGCGCGGGCCTACCTTTCGCTCTACCACGAGGTCGTGCGAGGCTGGACGTCGTGAAGCGCACGATCACCATCTCGATCGAGCAACTGAACCGCCCGCAGCCCGGCGGCATCGCCACCTACGTTCGCGGCCTCGCGGCCGGGCTGACGTCACTGGCCGATCCGTCCCTCGACGTCGTCGGACTCGGACCCCGAGGCACCGTTGACAGCGAACTGCCATTGCGGCGTGTCCAAGCCCCGTGCGGCGTGCGTCTCTTGACGAAGCTCTGGCCGATCTGGCCCCTCGGCGTCCCGAAGGACGCCGACGTCGTACACGCCACGTCCATGGCCGGTCCCTTCGGGGGAGGGTCCAAGGGCGCCGTCCATTCCGTCGCGATGCACGACTTGTTCTGGCGCGATGAACCGGGGATCTCGACGCCCTCGGGTATCCGCTTCCACGATCGCCGGCTCCGACTGATCGCCGATCGCCAGGACCTTCGCGTCATCGTCACCTCACCGGGACTGGCCGAACGGCTGGTCGACGTCGGCATCGACGAGTCGCGCCTCCACACCGTTCGCCTCGGGGTCGACGAGGACACGGTCGAGGCCGCCTCCGAGTCGTCGGTTCGCGATCTGCTCGCCGAACACGGCGTCGGGGGCCCGTTCACGCTGTACGCGGGCACGCGCGAACCGCGCAAGAACATCGAACGTCTCTTGGAGGCGCACAAGATCGCCTACGCGACGAAGAGCGATCTCGGCCCGCTCGTCCTTGCCGGTCCCGGCGGGTGGGGCGACGTCGCCACGGGCGACGCGATCGTGCTGGGCATGGTGCCGCGCGCGATGCTCCTCGGCCTTTACCGCGACGCGACCGTCTTCGCCTACGTGCCGCGCGGCGAAGGGTGGGGTCTGTCGCCGGTGGAGGCGCTCCACGCGGGCACGCGCGTGGTCGCCAGCACGACGACGCCCAGCGTCGCGACCAATGAACTGGTCATCCGGGTCGATCCCTTTGACGTGGACTCGATCGCCGCGGGACTGCTGGCGGCGCTCGATGAAAGTGTCGACGAAGAACATCAGCGAGCGCGGCGCCAATCGGTCGCCGATCTCACGTGGCGCAACCTGGCCCTCGCTCACTTGGCGGTGTGGCAATGAAACTGGCCCTCGACGTGTCGGCCGTGCCGCCGCGACTCGCCGGAGCTGGTCGTTACATCGGCGAACTGGCGCGCCGCGTGCCGGCGACCGGGGTGGACACCACGCTGGTCACGCGACGCGACGATACGTTGCGCTGGCACGACTGGTCGCCGTCGACGTACATCGCGTCGATCATCCCCAATGCTCGACCCTCTCGTCTCATCTACGAAGCCTGGCTGGCCGGCCGCAGTTCGACCGCGCATTCGGTTGACGTGTGGCACTCGCCGCACTACACCATGCCGCATCGCTCGTCGACGGCGACGGTCGTGACCATCCACGACCTCACCTTCTTCACGAACCCCGAATGGCACGAACGTGCCAAGGTGCCGTTCTTTCGCCGGGCCATCGTCTATTCGGCGACCCACGCCGACGTGCTCGTCACCGTCAGTGAGTTCACCGCCCTTCAGTTGGACGAACAGATTCCCCGGCACGCGCCCGTGGTCGTGGCGACCCTGGGCGTCGACCTTGAACGCTTCACCACCGATTCGAGCGGCGACCAAGAACTGCTGCGTGCCCACGGATTGCCCACCGAGCGACCGTACCTATTCTTCCTCGGTACCTTCGAGCCACGAAAGGGCATCGACGTGTTGCTCGACGCCTTCGAAGAGCTAGCGCGCCACGACGCCGAGGTGGAACTCTGGTTGGCCGGACAGCCCGGTTGGGGCGTCAAGGAGATCGAAGCACGGATCGCCCGTCACAGCGCGATCTCGAGGATTCGTCGCCTCGGCTTCGTGGAGGAAGCGGCCCTCCCCGCACTGTTGCGCCAGTCTCGCGCGGTCGTCTACCCCTCGCGCGGCGAAGGTTTCGGACTGCCGGTTCTCGAAGCGCTCGCCTGTGGCGCGCGAGTCGTGACGTCCTCGGACACCGTGATGTCCGAAATCGCGGGCGACGCCGCGCTCCTCGCTCGCGCCGGCGACGCGACTCAGCTGGCCGAAGTGATTACCACCGCTCTCACGATGAGCCGAGAGGAACGCGCGCTGCGCGCGCAGCGCTCGCGCGATCGCGCCGAGATCTTCACGTGGGACGCCTCGGTGGCTCAGCACGTGCGGGCCTACGAGATGGCGATGCGATCGTGAAAGCGCTCGTCACCGGAGCCGAGGGCTTCGTCGGGCGTCATCTCCTCGAGCACTTGCGAGCAGAAGGTGATCACGCGATCGGAGTCGACCGCGAGTGTGACGTGACGGACGCCACGGGCGTCCGGGCCGTGTTGGAGAGCGTGCGTCCCGAGGCCATCTACCATCTGGCGGCGTTAACCGCCGTCGGCGCGTCGTGGTCGAACCCGGTGGAGTACACGCGCGTGAACGTCTTGGGCACCCAGAACGTCCTCGACGCCGCGAGCCACGTGGTGCCCACGGCGAGAGTGGTGCTCGTGAGTTCGGCCGACATCTACGGCGTCGTTCGACCGGAGGATCTTCCGTTGGTCGAAACGTTCCGAGTCGCTCCGGCCAACCCCTACGCCTCGAGCAAGGTCGAGGCCGAGCACGTGGCGCACGACGCCGTTCGCGAGCGCGGCCAGGCCGTGATCATCGCGCGGCCGTTCAACCACCTCGGCGCCGGTCAGTCCACCGATTTCGTCGTGCCGGCGATCGTGAACCGACTGCTCCAGGCCCTCGCCGACGGAGCGGACGAAATCGTGGTCGGTGACCTTTCGACCCGACGTGACTTCAGCGACGTTCGTGACGTCGTGCGCGCCTACCGGCTGCTCATCAAGTCCGGCGTCGGTGGCGAGGTGTACAACATCGCTTCCGGCGTCGACGTGGGCCTGTTCGACATAGCGCAACGTCTGAGAACGGCGATCGCGCCGCACGTGCGTGTGGTCACCGACGAGTCACTGATTCGACCGGTGGAGGTCCCCGTGTCGTGCGGCAGCTACGACAAACTCTTTCGGGCTACGAAATGGCGTCCCACGATCACCCTCGACGAATCACTGAGTGACGTCATCGATGAAATGCGCCGTCGTCGCGGCGAATCGTGAGAAACGACGACCAGATGTCGGGCGACAGCAGCGACAGCGGTCGAGTCGGTCACTAGGGGCCAAGTAGCCTTTATGGACTGATGGAATCTCGCGCTCCGGCCGTTGTCGCCGTCGTCGTTACCACCGGTTCCGGGCCCGGATTAGAAGTTGCGGTTGCTTCCCTCGCGGCCCAGAACTACGAAGAACTAAGCCTGCTCGTCGTCGCGAACGGGGAGAATGAACACGTCCCGGCGCGCGTCGCCGCGGTCGCCCCGAACGCCTTCGTGCGCGCCCTCGACGAGAACCACGGCTACGCCGCGGCGTGCAATGAAGCGGCGCTGTCGGTCGAAGGCTCGGCCTTCTTCCTCTTCTGTCACGACGACGTCCGGCTGGAACCGGACGCCGTGCAGATGATGGTGGAGGCCGCCTTTCGTACGAACGCCGGCGTCGTCACCCCGAAGTTCGTCTCCTACAACGATCCGATGGTGCTGTTGCACGTCGGTCAGACCTGCGACCGTTTCGGCGTGGTGCACGAGCGCGTGGAACCGGGCGAGATCGACCACGGCCAACAAGACCTCGAGCGCGACGTCTTCGTCGCACCCGGGGGCGCCACGCTGGTGCGCAGCGACCTGTTCGCCACGCTGCGCGGTTTTGACCCGCTGATAACGGTCCTGGGCGAAGACCTGGACCTCTGTTGGCGCGCCCAGATCGCGGGCGCGCGCATCGTCGTCGCGCCGTCGGCCACGGTCGCACACCGCGAGACGATCGCGTCGGGCGAGCGACCGGTCACCGCCGTCGGCACGCGGCGCGCCAGTCGTCAAGACCTTCAGCGCCGCCACCAATTACTGGTGGTGGCGACCGGCTGGGGACGTCGCTACGCCTTCACCACGCTGCTCGCGCTCTTTGCCATGGACACCATGGAGTTCGTGCTCGCCCTCGTGGGTCGCGACAGCGACCGCGCCGGGGCGATCCTCGGTTCGTGGCGCTGGCTCTTCCACCACCGTCGTCGGATCCGAGAGCGCCGGCGCCAGCGTCACGAGATCCAGGTCCTCTCGGACGAAGAACTTCGACGCCTGCAGGTCGGGGGAGCGAGTCGACTGAAGCGCTTCTTCGTCCTCTTCCTGCGCGAGGGACTGGACCGGGCTCGAGGAATCCTCCCGCCCGAGGCGATCGAAGACCACGAGTTCGACGCCGACGCGGTCGGATTCGCCGCGGCCTTTTCCGAAGACGAAGAGTTCGACGAGATTCCCGACAGCGCCATGATGGAGCTTCGGAGCCGACCGGCTCGGGTGCTGACCTCGTTTCGCTCGCAGGCCGCCGCGGTGCTGGTGGTCATCGTGCTGTGGCTCATCGGGTCGCGCAATCTCGTCGTCACCCACCTCCCGTTGATCGGGCGCCTCGCCCCACTCGACTCCTGGTCGATGATGTGGCGACACTTCTTCGCCTCGTGGTCACCGAACGGTGTCGGCACCGGTTCACCGGGCACTCCGGGTTACGCCGTGCTCGCCTTCGCCGGTACGTTCGTCCTCGGTCGAATGGGCATCCTTCCTCGCCTGGCGCTGGTCTTTGCCATTCCCGTCGGCGCCATCGGCGTCAGCCGACTGCTTCGCGGACGCGTCTCCAACCGCGCCCGTCTCATCTCCTCGGTCGCCTACATGGCGCTGCCATTGGGTCTCGACATGATCTCACAGGGACGCATCGACGTCCTGGTCGTGGTGGCGGGTCTGCCCTTCATCGTGCGCCGGCTCTTCGAGTTGATGGATGTACCGGGTTTCCGCACCCAGCCGTACGGCGAACCGGTGGCGTTCGGTCACCGGGGATGGCGAGGCACCCTGTCCGGTCAGCGCATGATCGCGGTCATGCTCATCGCCATCCTCACCGCGATGGCGCCGGCCACGCTCATCGCGGTCACGCTGATCGTGCTGGGCGTATTCCTCGCTCGTGTCTTCGAGACCGACGAAGGCGTGAACACCGCTCATCCGTGGCGCTTCCTCGGCTCGTTGTGGGCCAACGTGGCGATCCTGCTGTTGCCGCTCACCGTCGACGTGGGACTGGCCGGACGACGCGCCCTGGGTGTGTTCGGTCTCGCGCGAGGACCGTGGTCGGTCCCATCGTTTCCCGAGTTACTGCGCGGCGCCGACGGCGGGTTCGGCCTGTCCTGGGCTGGCTGGTTGCTGCCGGGTGCGGCGCTCGTCGGCCTCCTGCTCTGTCGCGGCGAGCGGCTTCGCATCGCCTCCAAGGCGGCGTCCATCGCGACGCTGACCTTGATCGTCGCGGCCCTCGACGCTCGACACTGGATGGGTTCTTTCGCCCCCGACCTCGACGTCTTGCTGGCGCTTTACATGGTGATGCTGGCGCTGCTGATCGGCCTGGGCGTCAGTGCCCTGGAGAACGACCTGCGCCAAGCCGGCTTCGGGTGGCGCCAGGTGGCCGCGGTCCTCACCGTGTCGGCCTTAGTGGTGGCGGCCGTGCCGTTCGCGGCCATCTTCGCGAGCGGACGGTTCGATCTGCCCACCACGAGCGTCGCCGAATCGTTGAGCACCCTGTCGCCTTCCTCCGCCGGGGGTTATCGCGTCCTATGGCTGGGCGATCCGTCGGTGCTGCCCCTGGCGGGCTGGTCGGTCGCGCCCGGGCTCGCGGCCGCGACGTCGAGCAATGGACTCCCCGGCGGGACGTCACTGTTCTCGACGCCCGATTCCGGTACCAGCAACGTCGTCTTGAACGCGGTGGAGTCGGCCCTGTCGGGCGCGACCGTGCGTCTCGGGCAGTTGCTCGCCCCGGCCGGCATCTCGACCATCGTGGTGATGAACTCCTCGGCGCCGGAACTGCAAGGGGTGCAGACCGTGCCGCTGCTCCCGGTGCCCGAGGTGCTGTTGACGGCCCTCGGTCGCCAGAGCGACCTGTCGCTCGAGCTCCAGACCAAATCGGTCGAGGTGTTCGCCAACTCGCTCTTCCACGGGATCGTCTCAGAGACGGTGCCCGGCGAGAAGTCACCGACGGCCGTCTTTTCCAGTGCGTCCTACTCCGGTCCGGTGATTCCGGGCACGATCGTCCAAGCGGGCCTCGCCCCGGCCAGCGCCTTTGGACTGGACGTCGACGGTCAACCGGCCTCGCGCGCCATCGACCACCTGTGGACGCCCATCTTTCACGTCAGCGCTACCGCCGGATTGAACGACGGCGCCACCGGACCGACCGGTCAGTTGGTGCTTCGTCGATTGCCCCTCAACGCACTGCTCGCGGCCTTCACCTTATTGATGTGGGCCCTGGTGTGGCTGGGATTCGGTTGGGTCCATCGACTCGAGTGGCTGGTCACCGGTCGACGTCGAGGGGTCCATCCGCGACACGCCAGGGACGACCATGAGTAGTCCTCGCCGCGTGCCGCTGCTCCTCGTGCTCGCCGCGGCCCTCTTAGTGGTCGGGGTCCTGAGTGCTCTCGCGAAGAAGGGCGACAACTCCCATCTCCCGAGTGCGCTGGCGCTCAACGGTCGCGCCGAGTCGACCGCGCTGTACTGCACCGGATTCTCGGATCAGAAACTCGGGGCCTCGGGGCGCGTGATCTTCTTGAATACCACCAACCAATCGCACCTCGTGACGATCGACGACGTCTCGGACACCGGCGACGCCACTTCGAAGGAGGTCACCCTCCGCGCGTACCAGCAGTTCGGCTTCGATCCCAGCGCCGGGATGCACGGCGACTACTTCGGCGTGGGCGCCCAGGTGAGCGGGGGCGGCGTGGTCGGAGTCCAGGTCACCCGGCGCCACACCAGCGAGGCGCCGTGCATCTCGACCGGCGTCACCGACTGGTTCGGCGCCGGCTTCGACACCACCGTCGGATCGAGCGCCGTCTTGAGCGTCTACAACCCGACCGCCACGCCGGCGGTCTTCAACGTCTCCACGTTCTCCTCCTCCGGGTACGTCGCGCCGGCCAAGTTCCAGGGCTACGCGGTCGGCCCCCACTCACAGGCCGAGATCCACCTCGGGACCGAGATCGTCAACCTGAAAGACGTCGGCGTGCACGTGCGCGTGCTGCGCGGCACCCTCGATATAGTCGGCCTCCAACAGTCCGGCCCCACCGTGTCGTTCAACCCCGGGGTCAACCACGCCGCGACTTCGGCGATCTTTCCTCTGGTCACGACGGCGAACAACGCCACCGCGCAGATTCGACTTTCCAATCCCGGACCCACCCCGGCCAACGTGACGCTCACCGTGACGCTCGCCCCCTTCCACGTGCCGAACCAGACGTTGACCGTGCCGCCCTACGGCAGCACGGTCGCGTCGATCACGCCGAATCCGGCCATTCCGGCGGGCATCGCCAGCGTGGTGATGAGTTCGAGTCAACCGGTGGTCGCCGCGCTGGCGACCGGCACCGGCAATGACGTCGCCTTGAGTGCTCCGCAGTCACCCGAACCGGAATTCTTGGTCGGTGACTTCACGGGGAACGGCTTCGATGACGTGACGTTGACCAACACGTCGTCGCGATCCATCTCCGTGAGTGTCGTGTCGTTGCCGGTCAGTCGAAGCGGACAGCCCCGCACCGCGCAGATTCGTTTGAGCGCGAACAGCTCTCAGACGCTGCGCAGTGAATTTCCGACGGACCCGCGTCTGCGCGGCGCCGACGTGATCGTGGCCGCGCCCCGAGCGTCTCCGCCGGCGCTGTTGGTCACGGCCACGTTGCCGACCCGCCCGGCCGGGATGACGGTGGTCTCGGGGTTAGACGGACGGTAGCGTCGGCGGCTGCCAGCCCGGCAGGGGCGGCGCCACCGGGACCGGCGACGGACTCTTCTTCGACGCCGACGCGGCTCCGACCCCGGCGAGTGAACTGACGGTCTTGGAGCCCTCGGGATGGATCTGCTCACCGTGCGCTTCGTCGATCAATCGGGCGGCGGTCTCCCCGTCGAGGGTCTCGGCTTCGAGGAGCGCCCGCGTCAACGCCTCGAGGCCGCGACGGTGCAGCGTCAACACTTCGATGGCGCGCGACTCTTGCTCGCGAAGGATTCGCTCGACCTCGTCGTCGATCACTTGTGAGGTGTGGTCCGAGTAGTCACGGGTGTGCATGAGGTCCTCGCCCAGGAAGAC
>Ga0208586_1000468_pt1 | contig 14814 bp, 15 predicted proteins | sample NGESurshal072012_6_FD_184471 | JGI IMG/M metagenome (GOLD analysis project Ga0208586, IMG submission 184471) | Arctic peat soil microbial communities from Barrow, Alaska - NGEE Surface sample 53-3 shallow-072012 (SPAdes) | ecosystem: Environmental > Terrestrial > Soil > Wetlands > Peat ... | reverse complement strand
CGCCGCCCGCCAGCGTCTCACGGTGCAGCAGCGCCTCGATCTCCGCCTTGCCGGTGCCGTATTCGCCGTACGCGGTGCGGGGCTCATCCTCGGTGAGCGGCACCCGCAGCGCGGGACCGTGCACCCAGATCGTCCCGCAGTGCAGCAGCAGCGGGCGGGACGGGCGCAGCGCGTCGATGAGCTGCCGCGCCGAGTCCGCGGTGAAGCAGACCAGGTCGATGACCACGTCGGGGCGCAGCTCCGCGACCCGGCCGCCGAAGGTTCCCGCGGCGTCCTCCGCGTCCCGGTCCACCTCGACCCGGGTGACCCGGGCCCACTCCGGGGCCGGGTGGTAGGGGTCACGCAGGCCGCGGCTCAGGGCGATGACCTCGTGCCCGCCCCGCACCAGCCGCGGCACCAGGTAGGTGCCGGTGTGCCCGGTAGCGCCGATGACCACCACGCGACTCATCCAGGGTCCTCCTCACGCAGGCCGATCTCCCCATCGTTATGGGCCCTATCCTGCCGGGCCTAGCCTATGCGGGCGCGCGGAGGTCAGGCCTCGGCGGGCCGGATGCCGATCCGGGCCGAGATGCGGGCCAGCTCCGCCTCGTCGGAAACGCCCTGGAAGTCCAGCCGCGGCGTGTACGGCGCCTCGAGCCGGGCCAGCTCGTCCGCGGTCAGATGGATGTCGAGGGAGGCCAGCGCGTCGTCCAGATGGGACGGCTTGCTCACGCCGACGAGCGGGGCGGCGACGACCGGCTGGTGGTGCAGCCAGGCCAGCGCGACCTGGGCGCGGCTCACGCCGCGGGCCGCCGCGATGTCCCCGACCGCGTCGATGATCGCGTGGTCGCTGTCCTTCTCGGTGTAGAGCATGTCGGCGAACGGGTCGCTGCCGGACCGCCCGGTCGTCTCGTCCCAGCCCCGCGCCAGGCGGCCGCGGGCCAGCGGGCTCCAGACGATGGTGCCGATGCCCTCGTCGGCGCACAGCGGCAGCATCTCCCGTTCTTCCTCGCGGGCCAGCAGGTTGTAGTGGTCCTGCATGGAGACGAACCGGGCCCAGCCGTGCTCGCGCTGCAGATGCAGCAGCTTGGCGAACTCCCAGGCGTGCATCGACGAAGCGCCCAGATAACGGGCTTTACCGGCCTGGACGACGTCGTGCAGGGCCTGCAGCGTCTCCTCGACGGGGGTCGAGCCGTCCAGCCGGTGGATCTGGTACAGGTCGACGTAGTCGGTGCCGAGCCGGCGCAGGCTGTGGTCGATCTCGGCCAGGATCGCCTTGCGGGACAAGCCGGCCCCATTGGGTCCCGGCCGCATTGGATGGCGGACCTTGGTGGCGATCACGACCGCGTCCCGGTCGGCGAAATCCCGCAGCGCCCGGCCGAGGATCTCCTCGCTGGAGCCCTGGGAGTACATGTTCGCGGTGTCGAAGACGTTGATGCCGGCCTCGACCGCCTGCCTGATGAGCGGGCGGCTCTCGTCCTCGGGCAGCGACCACACCGGATGGCCGCGTCCCGGCTCGCCGTAGGTCATGCCCCCGATCGCGATGGGTGAGACGTCCAGGCCACTACGGCCCAGCTTCCGGTAGTGCACGCCGCCTCCTGGGGCTCTATACCGGAGAGTTCTCCGGCACTCGTCATCACCGTACCGGAGAACTCTCCGGTGGACAAAATGGCAGTTGGCCACAGGACACGATGTGAGGATTAGCACGCTGGCCCGACAACCGCCGGAGCAGAACGGAGGATGCTCCGGCGGATATACTCTCGTCGTGGAGGGATCTGCGCGAGGAGAATCCCGGCGAGCAGACAGGCGGCGCACCATGCCCGCGAAGGCGCAGCAGCCCCCGCCCCTACGGGCCCACGCCCGGGAGAACCGTGAGCGGATCCTGCAGGCGGCGTGGGAGTCGCTGCTGGAGTCGAATGACGCGTCGCTGAACTCGATCGCCAAGCGGGCCGGGGTCGGGATCGGCACCCTCTACCGGCACTTCCCGACCCGCGAAGCGCTCGTCCTCGAGGTCTACCGGCACGAGGTGCAGCAGTCCGCGGCCGCCGCGCCGGCACTGCTCGAACGGCTCGCCCCGCTGGACGCCCTCCGGGAATGGATGGAGCGCCTCGCGCAGTATGGCATGACCAAGGTCGGCCTGGCCGACGCGCTGAACAGCGTGGCCACGCACGAGAGCCTGGCCGCCGAGTCCTACGAGCCGATCATCGGCGCGCTGGCGATGCTGCTGGCGGCGAACGAGGCGGCCGGCACCATCCGGCCCGGCCTGGATCCCGATGACGTGCTGCTGATGATGGGCTTCCTCTGGCGGATCGATCCCCAGAGCGACTGGCGGACCCGCTCGGGCCGGCTCCTCGACCTGCTCATCGACGGGCTCCGGTCCGGCGCGCCGGAAGGGCCGAACGCGGCGGATTAAACGGCCGCGTCACGCTTTTTCCGTGGCGGCGGTGATCGGACGGCCGGGCTCACGCGTCGTACCCATATAGGCCAGGTAATCGAGGCTTCCCGCACGCCTGTTAGCACCCTTCAAGGCACCTGCGCCCCGGACCCAACCGCGCGGTCGTTACGTAGGTGTGCTGGGAGCCTGACCGTCAACTGCCCAGCACGCCGGGCACAGGACGTGGAGACCCGTGATGAATGCTCAGACGTCGGCGCCGATGCGATCCCCGGCGGGCACGCTCGTAGCCGCGCAGACCGAAGCGGACCGCCCTGACCGGCCTACCCGGCGGGGCCTGCCCGGCGGGTGGCCGTTACTGCCAGTGCTCATCGTCCAGACGCTGCTGTCGGTCCGGCTGCTCCGGGCCGACACGGCGTTTCAGGACGAGGGCCTGTACCTGTGGGCTGGCCATCTGCAATGGGCGAACTGGCTGCACGGCACCGCGATCCCGCCGTTCCCCTATTACTTTTCCGGCGCGCCAGTGATCTACCCGCCGCTCGGCGCACTCGCAGACCGGGCTGGCGGCCTGGCCGGGGCCCGGGTCCTGTCGCTGGTCTTCATGCTGGGCGCGACCACACTGTTGTTCAGCGCAGCCCGGCGGCGGTACGGGCGGCGGGCGGCGTTCTTCGGCGCCGCGCTGTTCGCCGTGCTTGGCCCGACGCTGCACCTGGGCGCGTTCGCCACGTACGACGCGCTGTCCCTGTTCTTCGTCGCGCTGGCGGCCTGGTGCGTGCTGCGGGCCGGAGACCAGGGCGCGCTGGCGGGCCGCATGATCGCGGCGGGTGCCGCCCTGGCCGTAGCCAACGCCACGTCGTACTCCACGATCCTCTTCGACGTGGTCGTGATGGCGCTGGCGGCCCTGTCCGCGTTCCCGGCGCCGGGCGGCCGGGTCGCGCTCCGGCGTGTCGCCATCCTGCTGGCTACGGTGCTCGTGCTCCTCGGTGCCGGACTGCTCATCGGCGGGAGCAGCTACCTCAACGGGTTCAAGCGGACCATCCTGACCCCGGTAGCGCAGACGAACTCGGCGCTGTCCGTGCTGTCCAGCACCTGGTACTGGGCCGGCATCCTTGTCGTCCTGGCCGTGGCCAGCGTGATCATCAGCGCCAGGCGGCGGGAGGGCCGGGCCGGGACCTGGCTGCTGGCCGTCCTGGCCGCCGCCGCGATCCTGGGGCCGGCGGAGCAGGCCTGGCTGCACACCGCCGCCTTGCTGAACGAGCACGTCGGCGTGGGAGCCTGGTTCGCGGCCATCGCCGCCGGCTACGCGGCGGACCGGTTCATCGCGGCCGCACCGGCCGGGCGGGATCAGCGTCTCGCGGGCACGACCTTGGTGCTCGCGCTGGCCTTCCCGCTCTTCCTGGGCGTGGTGCAGTCGTGGGCTCTCGCGACCAGCTGGCCCAACGCGACCGCTTTCATCGGGGTGCTCCGCCCGCTGGCCGATCACGGCAGCGGACGGCTGCTCGTGGAGGACCCGTCGGTCGCGAAGTACTACCTACCCTCCGGGCGGGAGTGGCGGCGCTGGTCCAGCACCCGCAACATCACCCTGCCGTCGGGAGGCAGTACCGGGAACGCGGCCGCGACGGCAGGCATCCTCGCGGCGGGCGATGGGGGAACCTTCTCCAACTACATCGCCCATGGCTACTTCTCTTATGTGGCCCTCAACTTTACCGACACCACCGCCCTGGACCACAGCCTGGCCACCGAGCTGCACAAGAACCCGGACTACCAGACCATCTCGGTCGTCCCCTACGGCATCGAGGTCAAGCCGATCGGGCAGGGCACCTACGTGATCTGGAAATACGAGCCGCGCCGGTAACTCCCGCGGGGCCAGCCTCCAGCCCGGGCTGGAGGCTGGCCCGCTCAGGGGTCCGGGCCGCGCGCGGCTGCGCACCGTCGAGCTGTCAGTCGTGCAGGACGGCGGTGTGGTGACAGAAGTGCACCCGCGCGGCGCCTAGCGCGTGCATCCGGGCCAGCGACGCCTGCCAGGCCACGAAGTCGGCCGCCTGGCCGGCGGGCAGGCCGGCGCCGTCCGGGCCGGGCGGCTCGCGGTACTGGCGCGGGGTATACGCGGCGTCGCCGGTCAGCAGGTCGGCGGAGCCGTCACCGGAGCGGACGATCACGGACTGGTGACCGGCCGTGTGGCCCGGCGTGGTGATGACCGACACCCCGGGCAGGATCTCGGCGTCGCCGTCCAGCAGCTCGAACGACGCGTTCATGAAGCCGAGCCAGTCGCACAGCCCGGGTGCCTCACGCTGGGCCCGGGCCAGCTCGGCCCGCTGGACGTACACGGGCGCGTGCGCGAAGACCGCGTTCTGGCCGCAATGATCGAAGTGCAGGTGCGTGTTGATGACCAGGCTGATGTCGGCGGGGGTCATCCCCAGGCCGGCCAGCGCCCCGGCGGCGGAGCGGTTGACCACCCGCCAGTCGGCCAGCAGGTCATCCGGGCCGCCCACGCCGGTGTCGACCAGCGCGGCGCCGCCGGGATGGATGATGACGAACCCGTGCACGGGCCATTCCCCGCCGTCGGGCCCGCGCAGGGCGGCCAGGTGCAGCCGCTTGATTTCCAGGGTCATGAGCTCTCCAGCTTCACGCCACGCGGCCCGGGCTGCGGGCGAGGGTGGCGAGCACCAGGTCGGCGACCGCTGCCATCCCGTCCGCGTTGGGATGGTACGGCGCCCCGCCGCGCAGCGAAAGGTGGAAGCGCCGGGTCCAGGGCGCGGCCGACCAGGCGTGATGACCGGCTGAGGCGGCGGAGGCCGCCACGTACTCGGCGCCGGCGGCCTCCGCGGCCTCCTGCGTGGCCGCCGCCAGCCGGGCCGCGATGACGCGTGCCCACTCAGCGATCGCGGGCGGTGGGGGCGCCCCGGGGTCGCCGTCCGGGGGCAGGATCGTCAGGTAGTCCACGAACAGCACCCGGCAGCCCGGGGCACGGTCCGCCACGCCGCGCGCGATCGCCTGGAGATTGGGCCTAAGGCCGGCGAAGCGCTCGTCCGTGGCGGCGCGATCCCCGAACCCGGCGGCCTGGGCCCGGACCCGGGGCAGCGCCCGCAGCGGCCAGGGCAGGCTGGTCAGCGTGAGCCGGGGCAGGTAGCCAACGTCGTTGCCACCCGCGGTGAGGGTGACCAGGCGGGTGGCCGGGGTGACCGCGTCGAGCTGGGCGGCCTGGCCCCTGGCCGAGGGCCGCAGGATGTCGCCGGTGGTCGCGCCGGAGTAGGTCACGTCGTGCAGGTCGAGCCCGAGCGCGCGGGCCACCAGGTGGGCGTAGTTGCTGGCCGACCGGCCGGCCCGGCGGGGGCTCCCGGGCGCCCGCGCCGGGATGCCCGGCCCGGCCGCGAACGAGCTGCCCATCGCCACGTAACGGCTCCCGGCCGGGATCTCCGCCATCCGGTCCTCCCCAGCTTTCAGCGGCCGATGACCAGGGGGTTCAGCGGCCGATGACGACGAGCGCGGCGTAGCTGGCGCACATGCTGACCGCGGCCAGCAGCACCCAGCCGATCCGCCAGGCTACGCGGCCGGCGCGGCCGCCACGAGACGGGGCCAGGGGTTCCGGCTCCGCGGGGCCCCGCTCCGCAGTGGGTTCCGGCATGACCTCAGCCTCCCGTGACCGTGGCGAGGAAGCTCAGCGTGCGCCGGAAGGCGGTGCGGGCCTGCGGGCGCGTGAAGTTGAACTGGTACTCGTGGCCCAGATGGTCGCCGGTGCCGTTCCAGAACAACCCCGTCAGCGGCACGCCGTGCCGCCTCAGCACGGCGGCGAGCTCTGCGGCCTGGGACCGGAACGGATCGGCGTCGCCCACAGTCAGGAAGGTGGGCGGGTAGTGCGCGGTGATGTACCGGGTCGTGGACAGCTGGCCGATCCCCGGGTAAGACATCCAGTCGCGGACGCCCGTGTAGGCCCACAGATAGGTACGCCGGGTCGGTCTGCACGGCCGCGAGCTGGCTGGCGATCTGCGCGCCGGCCGAGTCGCCGCCGAGCACGATCCGGCCCGGATCACCGCCGAACCGCCCGGCGTGCTCGTGCAGGTAACGCAGCGCCGCGTTGCCCTGCCGCACCGGCACGGGGTACCGGGACCTGGGCGCGAGGCTGTAGTCCAGGCTGGCGACGGTATAGCCGGCGTGGGCGAGCAGGATGGCGTAGTCGCGCACGGTCGCCGACGAGCTCGAGATGAATCCCCCGCCGTGCACCCACAGGATGACCGGCCTCGGCCCATGGCCGCCCTGCGGCGTGTCGATGTCGAGGTGGGGCCGTGGGGGCACCGCCCGGCCCGGCCCGGATCCCTAGCCGTCAAGGAAGAGTCTCGCCTGCTGAACGAACAGCTCCGGGTACTGGAAGTGTGCCCCGTGACCAGAATCCGGGTACACGATCAACTGCGCGTTCGGCAGCCGCTGCGGCAGGATGAACGAGTTGACGGTGGCGATCACGATGTCGTTGCTGCCGTTCACCACCAGGACCGGCTGGGTGATCTTTTCGAGGTACGCCTGGCCGTCCGGCGCCGGCTGACCCCACTCGGACGCGGCGGCCCGGTGGGCCAGGGCGGTCTCGGCCGGTACCGCTGTGTCGCGGTCCTGCTGGCGCTCCCGGATACGGGCCAGGTACCGGCGGCCCGCTGCCTGGCTGGCGGGTGACGGCGAGAAGAAGATCGGGAGCCACATCTCGTCCTGGCGCTCATACTGCTTGGCGAACAGGGCCGCGGTGGACGGCCGCTGGGCGGACATGCCCTCGCCGCCCCGGGGACCCGTCCCGACCAGGATCAGGCGGCGGACCCGGCCGGGCCGGTCGAGGGCTACGAGCTGGGCCCATTCACCGCCCATCGAGTGGCCGAGCAGGTCGAGCTGGTCCAGGCCCAGCGCGTCGAGGAACGATCCGGCGTCCTGCGCGATCCCGGCCACGGTCTCACGAGCAGGCCCGGTGCTCTGGCCGACGCCGGCGTTGTCGAACAGGACGACCTCCCGGTCGGCCGCGAACGCGTCGGTGATAGCCGGGTCGAACGTGTCCAGGTTGCCGCGGAAATGGTTGAAGAAGACCAGCGGGACGCCCCCGGCCCGCCCGAATCGCCGGTAGGCGAAACGGATCCCGCCGGTCTCCAGGTACTGGGTGGGTGCCGTGTCGTGGGTGTACGCGGACATCGCCGGCCTCCTTCAGCCTGTGACCAGATCGAATTCGTTGCCCTCCGGATCGGCGAACGTGGTCCACCGATGCCGGCCGTTCTCCTCGAACACCCGCAGGACCGTGGCCTCGAGGCCGAGCAGCCGCTCGGTCTCCGCCTGTGTCTCGGAGGTGACGAGGTCCAGATGCACCCGGTTCTTGACCGTCTTGGGCTCCGGTACCTGGTGAAACAAGAGCCGCGGCCCGGTGCTGGCCACGTCGGTGACCGCCACGGAGGCTGACGCCCGCGTGGCCCCGGGATCGACCGGACGGCGCAAGGCCGCCGCCCAGAAGCCGGCCAGCTGTTCCGCGTCGGCGCAGTCGATGCTCAGGGCGAGCAGGGCAAGGGACATGGGTTCTCCTCGGGAGTGGCCGTGCCGGCCGGGTCAGATGGCGCTGCGGCCGCCGTCGGCGGCGAAGATCGCGCCGGTCACGTAGCTGGCCTGGGGCGAGGCCAGGAACGCGATCACGCTGGCGATCTCGCTGGGCTGGGCGGCCCGCGCCATGATGGTGGTGGCACCGACGGCGTCGGTCGTCTCGTCGGACTGGATCGCGGTGTAAACCGGGCCGGATGCCACGGTGTTGACCCGGACGCCCGCGGGGCTGAACTCGGCCGCCCAGGCCCGGGTCATCGCGTCCAGGGCACCTTTGGTGCCGCCGTAGGCGGCCCCACCGGGCATGCCGACCTCGCCCGCCATGCTCCCGATGTTGATGATGCTGCCGCTGCCCCGGGCGGCCATCTGCGGTGCCAGCGCGGCGACGAGGAAGAAGGGGGCCCGCACGTTCGCGGTAAACAGCTGGTCGAAGGTGGCCACGTCGAGGTCGGGCGTCGGCCCGAACCAGGCCGTGCCCGCGTTGTTGACCAGGATGTCGACCGGGCCGGCCTGCCGGGCCAGCTCGTCCAGCTCGGCGGGCTGGCTGAGATCGGCCGCGACGAAGCGGGCCTTGCCGCCCGCGGCGGTGATGCCGTCGACCACCGTCCCGCCCCGGCCGGCGTCGCGCCCGTGCACGATGACTTCCGCGCCGCGGCGGGCCAGTTCCTCGGCCGCACCCCGGCCGATGCCCGAGGTTGCCCCCGTGACTAGGGCACTCAGGCCTTCCAGGTCTCGCTGCTCGCTCATGTCGGTCCTTTCCTCGTGGGAACTTCTTATGCCGGGCCCATGCCGGCGCTGCCGCCCAGGTAGCCCCCGTTGGCCCAGGCGGCGACGATCGCCGCGTACGTCGCAGCCGCTTCCTCCCAGACGAAATGCCCGGTGTCCAGCACCTCGAGCCGGCTGTTGGGCAGCCGGGCCTGGAGGAACTCGGCGTTGGCCACGGGCACCAGCGGATCCCGGCGGCCGGTGATGATCTGGACCGGCGTGAAGATCTCCGGGAGGTGCCCGGCCAGGAGCTCCAGCTGCCTGGGATAGCTGCGCACGTAGCGGGCTGCCTCGGCGAACCGGCCGCCGGAGCTGGACTCGGCGTAGTCGGCGACGACCTCGGCGGCGGGAGCGGCCGGGCCCAGGGACGCCACCACGCGCTGGGCCACGGCCGCCCCGTCCTGGGACCGCCAGGGCTCGAGGCTGGGCGCGTCGATCAGGTCCCGCAAGGTTCCGCCGGTCACCAGCGGGTAGGCCGTGGCCCCGCTGCCGACGACCAGGCTCCGGATGCGGCCGGGATGGTTGGCCGCGGCGAACAGCGCGGCTGCCGTGCCGACGTCGGGGCAGACGAGGTGCGGGTCGCTGATGTCCCATTCGTCCAGGGCCCGGATCAGGAACTCGCTCATCGCCAGCGGCGACAGGAGGTCGTCCCGCCCCTCGGACCGGCCGAAACCGGGGAAATCGATGGCCAGGAGCCAGGCGGTACTGGCCAGCCGCGGCCAGACCGGCTGGAAGGCGAGCAGGCTCTCCGGCCACGGGCTGGTCAGCACCAGCCGGTGGCTGGCGGAGCCGCCGCTCTCCGCATAGCGGATCCGCAGCCCGTCTACAGCGCGGACCCCGATCCGCAGCCCGCTGTCCATCCCGCTCCCCTGCTCCGCTGCCCCTCAGCTGTGGGCACCACGGGACCAGGGTGGCCCGGCGGGCGGACCGGCCACACGACACGATCGTGTCATCTGTTGTGATGTGCACATGCCGACTCCTCTGCGAGGCCGGGACGGCGAGCTCGCCTCCCTGCACGCGCACCTGGACCGGCTCCGGGCCGGGACCGGATTCAGCTGGCTCATCGAGGGCGGCCCGGGCCTCGGCAAGAGCCGCCTGCTGGAGCAGGTCGTCTCGGCCGCGCGGGACGCCGGGTTCGCCGCCGGCCATGGGGCTGCCGACCCGGGTGGCGCGGCCGTGCAGCTCGCGGTCCTGATGGATGCGCTGTTCCAGGGATCCGCACCAGTGCTCGACCGGTCAGCGCTTGGCGACCTGCACGCCTCCCCCGAGCAGCGTTACTGGCTCCTCCAGGACATCCAGACCCTGCTCGAGCAGGCTGCGCTGCGCCAGCCGGTCCTGATCGGCCTGGATGACCTGCAGTGGGCGGACAGCGGCACGGCTGCGGCGGTGCGAGCCTGCCGGGACGGCTGGCCACCCTGCCCGTCGGCTGGGTCCTCGCGTTCCGGCCGGCCGAGGCCGGGAGTGAGCTGGAACGGGCCGTCGCCGACGTGCGGCGGGCCGGCGCCGCCAGCACGGTGCTCGGCCGGCTGGACCCGCCCGCGGTGGCCGAGGTGGCCGCCGACGTCCTCGGCGCCCCGCCTGGCCAGGATCTGCTCGCCCTCGCCGAGGGAGTCCACGGCAACCCGTTCTTCCTCATCGAGCTGCTGTCCGGCCTGCGGGACGAGCGCCTGGTGGACGTCGAGGCCGGGCAGACCGTCCTGGTCGAGACCCGGCTCCCCCAGCGGGTGCGTGACAGCATGCAGCGCAGGCTCGGGCGCCTGTCCCCCACCGCCCGGAAGGTCGCCGCCGTCGCGTCATCCATGGGTCGCCGCTTCACGGTGGCCGATCTGGCCGCCGCGGCACAGCTGCCCGCCTCGTCCCTGCTCGATCCCGTCCGCGAGCTGCTCAGCAGTGAGCTGCTCGTCGAGGGCCCGCAGACACTGAGCTTCAGCCACGACCTGAACCGGGAGGCCGTGCGCGGCAGCCTCCCGTCGTCCGCGGTCCAGGCCCTCGACCGCCAGGTGGCGACCGCGCTCCTCGACGCGGGCGCGCTGCCCGTGGAGGTGGCCAGCCAGCTCGCCTCCAGCGCCACGCCCGGCGACCAGGTGGCCATCAGCACGCTGATGAAGGCGTCTGACGCCTTGAGCGGCACCGATCCCGGGCAGGGCGCCGCGCTTGCCCGCCGGGCCCTCGACCTGACCCCCGCGCATCATCCGCTGCGCGGCCCGCTCGTGGCCCGCATCGCCATCCTGCTGCACGCGGCGGGCCAGATCGAGGAGGCCAAGGCGTTCGCCGACGGGGCGCTGCGCCAGGCCCTGCCCGCCGGACAGGAGGCCGAGGTCCGCCTCACCATCGCCCGCCTTTTCTCCATCTCCCCGGAGGTCCGGGCCGACTCGTGCCGCCGGGCGCTGGCGCTCACCGGGGTGTCCCCGGACCTGCGGGCCCGCCTGCTCGCGCAGCTCTTCTACAACCTCATGGTCGCGGTCCGGCTGCCCGAGGCGGACCGGCTCGCCGGTGAGGTGCGGAAGGCGGTCGAGGAAACTGGTGATAGCGCCGCCCGGTTCACCATGCAGTTGACTGAGGCCGCGCTGCTTTACCTCCGCGGCCATTTCGGTACCGCCTTCGAGCTGATCGACACATCGCTGAGCGGCGCGGACGCACGGGAGGACCCGCAGGGACAGATGGCGCTGCACCTGCGCTGCCGGATCCTGGCCGAGGAAGACCGCTTCGGTGAGGCGCTCGCCGAGGTCACCGAGGGCATCCGGGCCGCCCAGCAGGCGCGTCAGGCCCGGGCGGTGCAGCTGTTCGAGGCCAACCGGGGCCGCCAGCTGCTGCAGCTCGGGCAGCTCGCCGACGCGGCGGCCGCCCTGGAGGGACGGTTCACCCCCGAGGAGGCCCACCTGGTCGTCAGCGTGCTCGACGCCGACGGCGTCGTCGTGCTCGGCCGGGTGGCCCTGCACACGGCCGACCAGCGTCAGACCGAGCTCACCTCGGCCGTGGCCCAGGGGATGCTCAAGTCCGGAGTCCCCGGCGTCGAGCGGCATGCCGCCTGGCTGCTGGCCCTGCAGGCCATGGCCCGGGGCGACCCGGGCCAGGCGCGCCGCTGGCTGACCGCGGCGGGTGAGGAGGAGCGCCTGTCGGTCTTCCCGCTGTTCCCCCTGGACCCAACCGACGACCCGCAGCTGGTCCGCATCGCGGTGGCCAGCGGGGATCGGGAGCTGGCCGAGTCGGCGGCGGCCGCCGCCGAGCGGCGCCACGAGCTGAATCCCGGGGCGCCCGCCGTCCAGGCCTGCGCCGCCCATGCCCGCGGCCTGCTCACCGGGGATGCCGGGGCGCTGGCCCAGGCGGCCGCCATCCTGGAGGCCGGTCAGCGACGGCTGGCGGCCGCCTCCGCCCTGGAGGACCTTGCCCTGGCCGAGCTCCGGGCGGGCCGCAGCCGCCAGGCTGTGGCCGCTCTCGACCGGGCCCTCGCCATCCATGCCGCGTGCGGGGCCCGGTGGGACCTGGCCCGGGTCCGCATGCGGCTGCGGCGGCTGGGGGTCCGGCGCCGCCTGCCCAGCGAACGCCGTCCCGCCCACGGCTGGGCGGCGCTGACCAGCTCCGAGCTGGCGGTGGTCCGGCTCGTCGCCGACGGCCTGACCAACCGCGAAGTAGCCGAGCGGCTCTATATATCGCCGCACACGGTCAGCGGGCACCTGCGGCACGCGTTCGAGAAGCTCGGGATCAGCTCCCGGGTCACGCTGACCCGCATCGCGGCAGAGACGGAATCGTCACCATAACCAGGCCTGGGCCGGCCTCCCGTCCCGCTAGTGTCACCTCCGGCTGAACGGAAACCGGGACCGGGGATCAGGGGGTGGCCGGATGGGCCAGCAGCGTGGACGAAGCCCGGCCCGGGGCCGGGGAGCAGCGACCGGCCGGTCCAGGCTGGCCGGCGTGGCGATCGGCGTCGCCGTGATCGGCGCCCTGGCCGGGTGCGGCAGCTCGGCCGGGTCCGCCGCGGGCAGCTCCGGCTCGGCCAGCGCCGTGGCCACGGCGAGCGCCGCGGCCACGGCCTCCTTCACGGCCATCGTCGAGCCGTTCGATCCCGGTCACCCGGCCAGGAACAAGCCGGCCCCGGCCAGCTGCGGAGGCCAGTCGTCCACACTCGCCATCGAGCAGTGCTATGAGGCCAGGACCGAGGGCGCGGACGCGGCGATCGACGCCGTGCAGCTGCCCGCTACCAGAGTGCCTCCCCGCCCCAGCAGGCCGCCATCACCGCCGGCGACAGCGCCTGGCGTTCAGCGCGCCAGCCGGTGTGCGCCAAGGTGTTCCGCTCCGGCGGGACCATCGACGGAATCAACACGGCCGGCTGCCTGCTCGCGGAGAGCACCGCCCGCCTGGACGCGCTGAAGGGGATCACCCCCGCCGAGGCGGTGCTGAAGTCCACGGACAACACCGACCCCAGCGCCCTGTCCTGGTACACCACGCCGGAGGGGTCGCGCATCGCCATGACCGACACGCAGGGAGACAGCAGCGGCGGGGCGATCATCGCCTGGGTGGTCATCGGCGGCGCGGACGGGTTCCTCGTGAACCCCGCCCAGTTCCCCTACCAGGACCAGTCGTTCACCGATCCGGGGAAGATCCAGGCCCCCAACCCAGCCGGCCACCGGGTGGCCCCGGGCGCCGAGTACCAGTTCGACATCGACTACACCCATCTCTCCGCGGACCCGCGCGCGAGTAAGGGCACCGGAGGCTGGGTGTACGCGCCGGGCACCCCGGTCGCGGTCTGGCGATAGCGCCCACGGATGGCTAAGGGCGCGAGGCCAGCTCGCGCCGGCGTACCCGCGATCGCGCGGGAGCGGCGGACCGGCGGGGCGGCTGGGCCGGTGACAGCCCGATCTGGAGGGTCACGCAGTCGGCGCCGCTGTAGGTGCGTACCGCAGGCCAGTGATCGCTGATCATCGCGAGCACGTCGTGGTTGCCGGGCAGCACGTCCATGCTGAGCGAGCTCACGCCACGAGCCTGGGCCCGGCTGATCAGCGCGCGGACCAGGGCCGAGCCCACCCCCCGGTGCTGCCAGGCGTCGGCCACCACCACGCCGATTTCGGTGACCTGGCCCTCCGGGGCCGTGGGCCGGGCCGCGGCCATGGCGTGCCCGATGATGACCCCGCCATGGGTGGCGACCAGGGCGTCGGCGTCACCAGCCAGGCCGCAGGCCAGGCGGACCAGGGCCGGGCCCGGCCGGACGGGCGCGAAGAACCTCTGCACCCGGGTTCGCAGGGACAGCCCGGCAAAGAAGCCGGAGAGCGCGGCCAGGTCCGCGAAGTCCGGCCGCCGGATCGTGGCGGATACGCGGGCAGGAACCTGGCCGCCCTGAGTTCGATTCACGAACCCAGCATGGTCACCGTTTGCTGAGTCTGTCAACCAGACTTAGCCTGGGATCATGGAACGGACCTTGATGATGGACTACGACCCGGCCAACTGCGCGATCGGCGCGGCCGTGGCGATCATCGGGGAGCGGTCAACGTTCCTCGTGCTGCGCGAGGCGTTCAATGGGGTGCGCCGGTTCGCGGACATGCAGCGCCGGACCGGCATCCCCCGGCAGGTGCTCAGCGGGCGGCTGGCCCGCCTGGTCGAGGAAGGCCTGCTGCGCAAGGTGCCTTATCAGGACAGCGGCCAGCGCATCCGCCACGAGTACCGGCTCACCTCGAAGGGACTGGACCTGTACCCCGTGCTGGTCGGGCTGATGCGGTGGGGCGACCAGTACGCGACCGGGCCCGGCGGGCCCCCGGTCCTGCTCCGCCACCGCGACTGCGGGGAGCGCGTGCACGTGCAGCTGGCCTGCAAGGCCGGGCACATCCTGGAGTCCGCGCGTGACGTCGAGCCTGTCCCCGGCCCGGGCGCCCGCAAGATCGCCTGAGCCCGCCAGCGCTCGTAGCTGGCCGTCAGGAGGACACGCTGGTCACTCTCGGTTCGCGGAACGCGGGAGCAGCCTGCGGCTCGTCGAGCGCGGCGAACAGCAGGCCACCGATCATGGCCATGTTCTTGTGGAACTGGATCCGCTGCAGTTTGCGGGCGGCCGGGTCCTCGATAGTCCAGTACGCGTGACCGGCCAGGGTGGTGGGGACCAGCGAGCCGGCCAGGGCCAGGGCGGACAGCCGCGG
>Ga0208586_1000466_pt1 | contig 14869 bp, 13 predicted proteins | sample NGESurshal072012_6_FD_184471 | JGI IMG/M metagenome (GOLD analysis project Ga0208586, IMG submission 184471) | Arctic peat soil microbial communities from Barrow, Alaska - NGEE Surface sample 53-3 shallow-072012 (SPAdes) | ecosystem: Environmental > Terrestrial > Soil > Wetlands > Peat ... | reverse complement strand
CGCCGCGAGCCAGCGTCGCACCTCGTCGAGCTTTTCGTCATTGGCGGAGATGATGCCGCCACGATTCACCCCGATGACGTCGCCGACGCCTTCCTTCAGGAGCAGTTTGGAGATCGCGACGCCGGCCGCGCCGACGCCGAGGACGACGACGCGGACGTCCTTCATCTCTTTTCCAACGACGCGCAACGCGTTGAGTAGCGCGGCGAACACGACGATGGCCGTGCCGTGCTGGTCATCGTGAAAGACCGGGATGTCCAGGAGGTCGCGAAGACGTCGCTCGATCTCAAAGCAACGCGGCGCCGAGATGTCTTCTAGGTTGATGCCTCCGTACACCGGGGCAATGCACTGGACAATGCGAACGATCTCGTCGACGTCCTGGGTCGCCAAGCAGACGGGCCAGGCATCGATGTCGGCGAAGCGCTTGAAGAGCAGCGCCTTGCCTTCCATGACGGGCAGTGCGGCTTCGGGGCCGATGTTGCCGAGTCCGAGCACGGCGGAGCCGTCGGTCACGACGGCGACGGTATTGCGCTTGATGGTGAGTTTGCGTGCGGCCGAGGGGTCTTTGGCAATCGCCATCGAGATTCTCGCCACGCCCGGTGTGTAGGCCATTGAGAGGTCATCGCGTGTCTTGAGCGACACCTTGGGCTCCACTGAGATCGTGCCGCCGAGGTGCAGAAGAAATGTTCGGTCGCTCATCGCAATAACTCGTGCGCCCTCCACGACCTCAACGGCGGCGCGCAGTAGCTCGGAGTGGCCCTCGTCAATTGCGTTGCACGTGAGGTCGATCGTCATCCCACTGCCGTTGGGATCGACAACGTCAAGTGCGGTGACCGCTCCCCCGGCGTCGCCCACGGCGGTCGTGACCGCGCCGATTCGAGAGTGATTTTCGAGCATCACACGCATCGTTACTGAATAGGAGGCACTGGGAACACTCATGAACACGATCCTTACGGTCACTGTCCAGGTGGTTGAGCACACGAGAGGGCGACAACATCGCCTGGCACATCTCAATTCTAAGACGGTCGGTCGAAGCGACCAAATCCTCGCGCGCCGCTCTCCCTGGTGTTGAAATGGTCGCCGCTGGTCGCCGGCGTGCGCGACATCGCTTCGGGCAGGGGCGAGTCCGTGCATGTATCGTGGCTACACAGTCGAATGAAGGAGACCTCATGGGATTCATGGACAAGGTGAAGGAACAAGCAGCCTCTGCAGCGTCAGCAGCCAAGGACGCCGCGGCCAAGGGCCAGGCGAAGGTCGGAGAGATGCAGGCCAAGCGCGGCGCTGACGGTGTACTTCGTCAACTCGGACTCGCGGCCTACCTTCAGACCCAGAGTCGCGCCCCGGCGTCCACCGACGCCGACATCGAGAAGTACATCGAGACGCTCAAGGCCTACGAGGCTGAAAACGGCGAACTCAGTGCGTCCGAGGACACCTCGAACTAAACGACTTATTAGGGAATCAACACCACCCGACCGAAGGCCTGGCGGCTCTCGATGAACTCGTGCGCCTCCTCCGCGTCTTCGAGCGAGAACGTTCGGTCGATTTCCACGCGTAAGTCCCCCACCGCGACGTCGGCGAGCAAGTTTTCGATCATTCGATAGGCGCGCGAACCGACGAACAGCTCTGGTCCGAGGAAGTAGCCGATGAGACTCTGATTCTGGGTCCCGAGATTCGACGTGTCGAGGGTCAACGGTTCCTCGCGGCCGGCGTTGCCAAAGGTGACGCATCGTCCTCGATACGACAGGGCCGCAAGACTCTTTTGGAGGTTGGTGCCGCCCACCGAGTCCAAGATGACGTTGACGCCCTGATTGTTGGTGAGTGAGCGGACCTCCGCGACGAAGTCCTTCTCCTTGTAGTTGATCCCTTCGTCGAGACCGAATTCGCGAAGACGTGCCAGCCGTTCGCTGCTCGAGGCCGTGGCGAACACTCTGGCGCCGGCCTTCTTCGCCATCTGAATGGCGGCCAGTCCCACGCCACCGGCGCCGGCGTGAATCAAGGCGGTCTCGCCCGGGACGAGACGCGCGAACTCGAAGAGACTGTCGTGGGCCGTGCCGTAGGCAACCGGCACGCAGGCCGCGACCTCGGTCGCGAGACCGTCGGGGATCTTCCATGTGGTGAGCGGGTGCGCCGTACGCATTGAGGCGTGCGAACCATGGAAGGCCAAGGTCACGACTCGATCGCCGACACTAAAACCAGTGACGTCGGGACCAACGCTCACCACGGTGCCCGCGTTCTGGTAACCCACGACATGGGGCACGCTGACGAGGGGGCCACCGAGACGATTGAGCGTGTCACCGCCCTCAATGCTCACCGCTTCGACGGAGATCAGCATCTCACTCGGGCCCGCCACGGGGTCGGGCACGTCCTCGTAGCGAAAGACGTTCGGTCCACCGTTCTCGTAATAGACCGCTGCCTTCATGGCGTCCTCTTTCGTCGCGTTGTGATCGACCTTGAAACAGTAACGCCACGAACTAGGGAAATCGGCGCTCTTCGTGACACGACGACGCGACACCGTTCGCAGTGTTCGACGCCGCCCGAGAGGTCTAATGTCCAGTGGTTGAGAAGTTTTCATCGATTGCGATCGGCGATCGCTCGGAATTGAACGTGACGAGGGGGTCTCATGAGCACGACCGTTGAAGAAGAAGTGAAGAGTGCGATCACGACAGAGCACTTCGACGTACTCATCGTTGGCGCGGGCATCTCGGGCATCGGATCGGCCTATCACCTACTCACCCAGAACCCCGAGCGCAGTTTCGTCATGCTCGAAGCAATGGACCACTTCGGCGGAACGTGGCAAACGCACCGCTACCCCGGGATCCGCTCCGACAGCGATCTCTATACCTTCGGCTACCGGTTCAAACCCTGGACGAGTGCACCGATTGCGACGGCCGCGGAGATTCAGAGGTATCTCGGCGACGTTATTGAAGAGAATGACCTCGATCGCCACATCCGTTACGGACATCACATCGAGTCCGCGAGCTGGGACAGTACGAACAATCTCTGGACGGTCACCGCAGCGCGAACGGAGGGGGACGCCGCGGTCTTCACGACGAACTTCCTGTGGATGTGCCAGGGCTACTACCGACACAACGAGGGCTACACGCCCGAGTGGCCCGGCATGAAGGACTTCGAGGGGCGCATTGTCCATCCCCAAACATGGCCCGACGACCTCGACTACAAGGATAAAGAGGTGATCGTGATCGGCTCGGGCGCGACCGCGGCGACACTCGTGCCCGCCATCGCCGACGACGCCACGCACGTGACGGTGCTGCAACGCTCCCCCACGTACTTTTTCACCGGCGAGAATCGCAATCTGTTGGCCGACCACCTACGCGAACTGGACGTGCCCGAAGAGTGGGTGCACGACATCGTGCGCCGGGAGAATCTCTTCAACCTTCGTGCGCTCACCCAACTGGCCCTCGAGGAGCCCGAGTTCGCCAAAGAGGCGCTCATCGATCTGGTCCGCGCCGCGCTGCCCGAGGGTTACGACGTTGCAACGCACTTCACGCCGCGCTACATGCCGTGGCGCCAGCGCATTGCGTTCCTCCCCGACGGCGACATGTTCAAGTCCATCAGTTCCGGTCAGGCCTCGATGGTGACCGATGAGATCGAGACGTTCACCAAAGAGGGCGTGCTCCTCAAATCCGGCACCGAACTCCACGCCGACATCATCGTGACCGCGACCGGCTTTCACCTGAGCGTGCTCGGCGACATTGCGTTCTCGGTCGACGGCGCGCCACTCGACTACGCCGACACCGTGACCTTTCGCGGACTCATGTTCTCGGGCGTGCCGAACCTCGTGTGGATCTTTGGCTACTTCCGTGCGAGTTGGACCTTGCGCGTTGACTTGGTCGGTGACTTCACCTGTCGAATGCTCGCGCACATGGACGAACTCGGCGCGACGCGCGTGACACCTCGACTACGCCCCGACGAGGCGGACGACACACCAATGGACTGGATCGACACCGAATACTTCAATCCCGGTTACCTCATGCGTTCCATGCACTTGATGCCGAAACGACTTGATCGTCCGGAGTGGCGCCATACCCAGGACTACTGGGCCGAGCGTGACGAACTGCCGCTCGTCGATCTCGACGACGGCTGCCTCGTCTTCGAATGAGAGGCATGAATGGCCATCGCGACTAACGGCGACGTCGAGCTCTACTACGAGACGTTCGGCGTGGCGCACAAGGAGACCCTCCTCGTCGTGAACGGTCTCGGCACTCAGTGCACCAACTTCGACGTGGCGCTCGCCCAGAAGTTCGTGGACCGAGGTTTCTTCGTCGTGCGCTACGACAACCGTGACGTCGGACTCTCCACCAAGCTGGACGACTTCACTCCGCGCATTGGCGACGTCGTGAGCGCTATGCGAAGTGGCCAGCCAGCGCACGTGCCGTATCGACTCTCCGATATGGCCAACGATGCGCTGGCCGTGCTCGACGCAGTTGAAGTGCCCGTGGCCCACGTGATGGGTACGTCCATGGGCGGCATGATCGTCCAACAGTTGGCTATTGACCATCCGGAGCGTCTTCGCTCGATGACCTCGATCATGTCCACGACGGGCGACCCCGAGGTCGGCCACGCGAGTGCCGAGGTTGCGGCTCTCTTCTACGCGCCGCCGGGATCCGATCGGGCGTCGGTCATTGCGAACAGCCAAGCGCTCGAGCGTCTCTACACCAGCCCGACGCAGTTCGACCCCGAGCGTTGTGCCCAGCGCGTCGGTGACGCCTTCGATCGGTGCTTCAGTCCTCGCGGCGTTGCGCGTCAACTGGCCGCAATCATTGCCTCGGGTAGTCGAAGCGAGGCACTGCGAACGGTGCACGTACCGGCCCTGGTACTGCACGGCGACGCCGACACCCTCATTGACATCAGCGGTGGTGTTCGCACGGCGGAGTGCCTCCCCGGTGCGCGTTTCGTACGAATCGCGGGCATGGGCCACGACCTCGCGCCGATCTTCTGGGACCGGATCGTGCAACTGATCAGCGGCCACGCGCTGGCCTCGATGAAACGGGCGGATCGTGCCCGTTGACCACATTCGACACGCATCGTGTCCGCGCACGAGCCGGCACTGCGAAGTTCGTATTTCAGTTGCGCCTTACGTAAGCAGTCGCTTACACTGAATCGATGGACGTCGCCCTCAAAGCCATCGCCGATCCTCGACGGCGCGAGATCCTTCGCCTCGTGTGGTCGAGCGAACTTCCCGCGTCAGAGATCGCCTCGCACTTTCACGACGTCACGCGCTCGGCCGTCTCACAACACCTGGGCGTGCTACGCCACGCCAACCTGGTCTGTGAGCGGCGTGACGCGAATCGCCGCCTCTACCGCGCCAACGTCGACGAGATAGAGAACCTTCGCACCCTCCTCGATCAGTACTGGTCGGGGGCCTCAATCGATTGAAGAGTGCCGCGGAAGCGGCCCAGAGAAAGAAGGAGACTGGAAATGGCTGAGTTGACGTGTGAGGTACTCGTGAAGGCAGATCCTTCGACGATCTTTGAACTGCTGACCGATCCCGAGCAGCAGTCGTGGATTGGATCGGACGCGCAGTTCGACCTCAAACCGGGCGGCGTCTACAAAGTCACGGTCATGGGCGATCATCCCGCGCTGGGTGAGTTCATTGAGGTGGTGCCCAACGAGAAGCTTGTCTTCACCTTCGGGTGGAACCAACCCGGTCATCCGATTCCTGCGGGATCCACGAAGGTGGCCATCACGCTCATACCCGAAGGCGACGAGACGCGAGTGCGCCTGGTGCACAGTGGGCTACCCGACGACGCCGTCACGGACCACACGCAGGGTTGGACGACGCTGCTCGACCGGCTCGCGGTGGTGGCGACCGGTGGCGACCCAGGTCCCCTCCCCAGTCCAGAGGAGCGTTCGTGAGCGACGCCGACACGTGGGCCATGATCCATGCCGAACGCTCACGGGTGGCCGACATGTTGGACGAACTCTCCGCCGAGCAGTGGAGCGCGGACACACTCTGCAAAGGTTGGAACGTGCAGATGGTCGCCGCGCACATGATGAACGCCGGCGAACAGACCGGCCCCAAGTTCCTGGGTGGGCTCCTCGCCAATGGAATGCGTTTCAACGTCATGATGGACCGTCAGGCGCACGCGTCAGCGAGACTCGCGCCAAAAGAGATCATTGCAAGAATTCGCGCGAGAACGACGACCACCAACAAGCCCCCGGCCGCCGCAATGGCCATGCTCGGCGAAGTGGTGGTGCACGGCAACGACATCCGCCAGCCCCTCGGGATCGCCGACGATTCGTCGACTGCAGCCAAGGTGGCCTGTCTCGAAATGTTCAAGGGGTCGAATTTGCCGGTGCGGGCGAAGAAAACGATTGCCGGACTTCACCTCAACGCGACTGACGCCGACTGGTCGTTCGGGACGGGACCAGATGTCAATGGTCCTCTCGTGGCGCTCTTGTCGGCGATGGCGACGAGACCACTCGCGCCGACGTTGTCGGGCGACGGTGTGGCGACGTTACGCAGTCGCCTCGCGACGTAAGACACGGTCGCGTCATAGAGACACATGAGGGAGTGACAATGGCCGAAGGAACGAAAGAACAGCCGTGGAAGCTGACGACGCCCCCGGGATCGTCCGCGTACGAAATGTACGAAGACAAGGACAGTGATCCCCAATCGCTCGTGTGCGTGGTGGGTTCGACCACTCTCAAGTACCACCTGTCGGCCGTGAAGGACCTGCACGCGTGGCTCGTCAAGCAGGGCGACTGGGTGTCACTGGGCGCCGCCGACGAGAACAAGCCGGCAGCGGACGGCACGGTCGAGGCGTGGGGACGATCCGATACGAATCCCGTGCAAGGTTGGTACGGACTGAGAAAGGGCTACCGCGGCAGGTTCGGAATGTATCTTCCGCCGCTCCTTGAAAAGCTCGGACTCGCCGAGGTCACCCACGACGCGCGCAACAACAAGATGAGGGCCGTCTAGAACCCTCGTCGGTGTCGATGCATCCGGTAACCGCAGGCATCCGAAGAGTCGTGACTTCTTACGCCCTTCGAAGTATGACAGCCCCCTTCATCAGGGATTTCCACATTATTGGGAAATACTGAACGGTTTCGTACAGTTAGGTGTACGATACAGTTCAGTACAGCAAGGGCGACGAGAGACCGACATCATGGACATAACTGAGACCATCGAAGTAACCGAAAGCGTGGGCGTGGGACACGACGCCGCGCACCAGGGCCGCGCCCTCGACGCCAGTCGCGATGTCGCGATCTGCCGGGCCACGCTCGACCTTCTCGCCGAGATTGGCTACGACAACCTGACCATGGACGCCGTCGCCGCCCGCGCGCACGCCAGCAAGGCGACGATCTATCGACGTTGGCCCGGTAAGGCCGCGTTGGTTGTCGACGCGCTCCAACGCTCAAAGGGTTCGATGGTCGATCCCGACACCGGCTCGCTCACCGGTGACCTTGAAGCAATGAGTGAAGGTTTTTGTAGTCCGGAGAACAGCTTCAACGCGAAGATCATGCTGGGACTTATTACCGCCCTCGCCCACGACGCCGAGATACGTGACGTCTTTCGTGAACGCATGATTGAACCTCGGATGGAAGCGATGCGCACGCTCTTCGAGCGAGCGGTCGAGCGCGGCGAGGTCTCTCGCGAGTGCAATCTCGATTTACTGGTCTCGCTTTTCCCCGCTCTTTTGATTCAGCAGGTCCTCATTACCGGTGAGCTACCGGATGCCGAGTTCGTCAAACAAGTGCGACGCGACGTCATCCTCCCCCTCGCCACCGCCTCAAAGTAACTTCCCAGTCCCCACACACCAAGGAAACCCCATGACAACCACCGAAACGCCGGAACTGACCGGCAGCAATACCGAAGGCAAGCACCTCGGGCTCGCGCTCGCGGTCATTGCGGGAGCACAGCTCATGATCGTGCTTGACGCGACGATCGTCAACGTGGCGCTCCCGACCATTCATCGCAGTCTCAACTTCTCCGTCGACAACCTTGAGTGGCTCGTCACGGCGTACGCGCTCACCTTCGGCGGGCTACTGCTGTTCGGTGGTCGAACCGGCGACCTCTTTGGTCGACGCAGGATGTTCATGATCGGCATCGGCATCTTCGCCGTGGCCTCGCTCCTCGGAGGCTTTGCGACCACGGACGTGTGGCTGATCATCACGAGGGCGTGTCAAGGAATTGGTGGCGCGATTGCCGCGCCGACCGCACTGTCACTGATCGCGACGAACTTCCCTGAAGGCCCCCTGCGCAACCGGGCGATGGGCGTCTACGCCGCAATGGCCGGAGGCGGCGGCGCCGCCGGTCTACTCCTCGGTGGCGTCTTGGTCGACCTCGTGTCGTGGCGCTGGATCTTCTTCGTCAACGTGCCGATCGCCGCGCTCATCCTCTTCCTCACGCCTCGAGCGTTGAACGAATCGTCGACGACCACGGGTCACCTCGACGTACCGGGCGCCCTGACGGCCACGGGCGGCATGCTGTCGCTCGTCTACGGAGTGTCCAACGTCGCGAGTCACAGTTGGACCGCGACCAGCACAATCGTCCCGCTCGCCTTGGCCGTGGTACTACTCGGCGCCTTCGTACTGATTGAGACCAGGACGATCGGTGCACTGATGCCGCTCTCGATCTTCAAGAACCGCAACCGGTCCGGCGTCTACGCAATGATGCTCTGCATCGGTACTGCGATGTTCTCGATGTTCTTCTTCCTTACGCAGTTCTTGCAGAACGTGCTCGGTTGGAGCGCTCTGAAGACCGGTCTCGGTTTCTTGCCCATGACCGTCGGCCTGATGGCTGCGGCCCTCATCACCTCTCGACTCATTGGGCGAATCGGAATACGCATCCCTCTACTGGCTGGCCCCGCCGCCTCGGTGGTCGGACTTGAACTGTTGACGCGACTGACCATTCACAGCAACTACGACTCGATCCTCATTCCGTTGCTGATCGTCTCGGTTGGCATGGGTCTTTCGTTCGTGCCACTCACTTTGGCCGCCGTGTCGGGAGTGGGCCCCGACGAGGCGGGCCTCGCGTCGGCGTTGCTCAACACCACCCAGCAAGTTGGTGGTGCACTGGGCTTGGCGATACTCTCCAGCATCGCCATCAACGCGGCGAATGCCAAGTACAGCCACCTGGTGAGCGCCGCACACGGTCAAGCGTCGACAACCGCGGCGCACATCGCGACGACCCACGGCTACACCACGGCGTTCCAAGTGGGCGCCCTCATTGCCTTGCTCGGGCTCATCATCTCAGCGGCCGTGATCCGCACTCCCCCGCAACTCGACACCTCAGCGCCGCTCCCCGTGGGCGCCTGATACGCCACCGCTGGTGCGTCGCCCCCCGCGACGCACCAGCGCGCAGGAACTGCGTGCAGTACATGAATGTCACGTCGATTGGTTCGGGCCGATCGGCGTGACATTCGTCATTTGGCGACGGACTTCGATTGTGGCTCGACAGGCCACTTCCAACCGCAGCGGCGTAAGAAATTAAACACTGAGGACATAAATGGTGGTGACGCCGAACCAACCTCCGTCGAATCATTGGCCCCAGTTTGAGAATTGCCTGAGAGATGGCCTGGTGACGATTGTTCGCGCGAGGGGCCCCGTAGGATGAGTTTTCCTTCAACCACGAGGGTTTTCAGATGGTCGGTCCATCTAAGAGCTGAAGACTGGTTTGTGACTATTTACTCACTGAAGGTGCGACGTGCGAGCAGATAAGCCCGCAACTTCGAGGTCGAGCCTACGAGACAGGATTTCCACAAAACGCGCTGACGTGCTGCAAACGGACAGCACGCCCGAGGAAGTGCCAGTAATTGAAGACTCGATTGTGCAGTCGCCCTCGAGTGCAGAGCAGTATCCGGCCCTCGATCTCATGGCGCGCTGGACGAGTGATCAACCGTCGATGTCACAGATTTTGGATGGTCGTTCGGGACAGGAAGCAATCGATGCAAATCGTCAGAGCGGCGACGCAGTCACCTAATGGAGGTCTGACAATGCAAACGACTAATGCTCGAGTGAACATGTTCGGTCTGTCGGGTCAGTGGCTCCTCGCCCTTTTGCTCGTGGCGTCAGGCCTCGTTGTGGGCATTGCTGGCCCGGCCGGTGCGGCCGCGGCGAACGGTACCGGCACACTCACGACCAAAACGACGAGTGTCACCTTTGGCTCCTCGGCCCACACGATTACCTTCACCTACACGGCCGCGACCGGCGGCGTGTCGAGCGGCGGCGTGCATCTCACCGTTCCTACCGGTTGGTCCCCGCCGTCGACGACGGGCACCGCCGCGGGCTACACGACCGCCAGCGCCGGGACCGTTACGGTTGACGCACAGACCATTGTCGTACTGGGTGTGACCCTCGCCGCGGGCGCCACCCTCACCATCAACTACGGCGCGCGCGGCGCGAAGGGCCCGGGCGCCGTCGCCACGCAGAGCGTCGGTGCGCAGACGTGGGCCGCCACCGAAAAGTCCACCTCCACTGGGACCGAGACGAACCTGGCGAAGTCGCCGATCATCACCGTGACCGAGACGTTGGCGACGCCGCCCGCGCCTTCGGTGTCACTGGTCTCACCGAGCTCGATCGTCGTCAACTTCACGCCGAACCCCAATGCCCAGTCGAGCAACGTGACAGTTCGACTCGCAAAGGACAACTCCGTCGTTAAGGAAGTGACGGGCAACACGAGTGGCACCGAAACCATTACCGGGTTGACCCCCGGCGACGCGTACTACGCCACCATCACCGCCGTCGGTAACGAAACCGATTACTTCACGTCCAGCGCTGGTGCACATTCCACCACTATCACCCCCGGTATTTTGACCATCAGCGCTCGCGCCACCAACGTCACCGTTGGCCAACCGATTGACATCGTTGCGGTCGTGACCGGACTCACGGCCGCCGACAAGGCCGTCGTGACCAAGGACACGTTCACCTACACCGGTGTCGCCCCAACTGTCTACGCCGCGTCAACGACTGCACCGTCGGCTGTCGGCACGTACTTGGCCCTTCCCGCGAACGCGACGGTGGTCGTGACGCCCAGTACCGACCAGGGCATCTACGCCAGCGCGTACAACTACGCAGCGGGATCGCTCGTCATCTCCGCTGTCTCCAAGGTTCCACTGCGCGCGAACCGCGTTATTGGCGGCGCGTGGACCGGTCAAACGAGGACCGTCACCATCATCGGCTCCGGCTTCTTCGGCCAACCAAGAATTGTGAGCAGCATCGGACGACGCACCGTCGCGCGCGTGACCCACGACACGGGGAGCCGCTTGACCGTTCAAGTGACTGTCCGGCCCGGTACGCCTCGGGGTATTCACACCTTCCGGATCACGCTGTCGAACGGTAAGTCCGTCAACGTGCATTACAGCCAGTTTTAGAAGCGCAGCGCGAGGAAATCACGCCCGTCCCTGACGGCGTTACGTGATGGTGAAGCTTCGGCTCAGCGAACCGGCCCCACAGGTGACGGTCGCGTGCGCGGTGCCGGGACCAGTGTTCGGGCCAATCTCCCAGGTCCAGTCGACGTTCCCCGCACTATTTGCCCGGGCCGACCCGAGGCCGTGGGACTGACTCACGTACCCACTGGGCAATACCACTCGTAACGAGCATGCGTCGTCCGCCGTACGCGAGTGGACGCTGAGCGAATCCTCGGCGCCACGCGCGATCGACGCTTCGAACGCGGTTATGGCGACAGCGCCGCCCGACGACGTCGGGGGTGGCGTAGGCGTCGTAGCCGGCGCGGTGATCGCCGCGCCGATGCTGTAGTCAGCATCGACCGCGCTCACCACGGCCCGAACTGCCGCGGGCGTCTTGGTAATGAGACCGAGTTCGCGGTTGTAGGAGAGCGACGACGTGGAGAAGTTTTCGCTGCCAATGAAGACAGTCCCCACGCCACCCGAGCAGTCGGCGCAGATCACCTTGGCGTGGATGTAAAGCTGACTTGCACCGAGCACGTGCACGTGCACGCCATCGCTCGCCAGGCCGCGCAGTGCCACGGCATACTCGGATGACGATGTCATCACGACGTTGACCAAGACGCCCCGGGCGGCGGCGAGTTCGAGTGCCTGCTCAATCGACGCCGAGTCCATCTCCTCGTTCTCAACGAGCAATGAGTGGTGCGCCGAACCAATGAGGTCTACGAGGGCGGCGGTCGAGCCCGGACTCCAAATGAGCCCTCTCGAGGCCCGCGCGGGCACCGCACCGTGGGCGAAGTCGGTACCAAACGTCGATGCAACCGCGTGCACGTCACTTGACGTGGTGTCCTCCATCCAAAAATCTCGCGTCGACGCGTAGTCGCGCGACGCGAGGTTGCCCGACCCGACGTAGGCGTGGACTCCGTCGATGACAACGTATTTCGCGTGGAATATCTGATTCGGTGGCGCCCACTCCACGTGGACGTCACTGGCGTGCAAGAGCGCGTAGGACGAGGCGTTGTCGCTTTTGCCATTGAAGTCACTGTCGAGGAGCACTCGCACGTCCACTCCTGAAATTGCTTTGGCGATCAGATCATTTTCCAACGTCGTGTCCGCCAGTTCGTACATTGACATGTCGATGCTGTGACGCGCCTGCAGAATGGCGCTGTCGAGAAACCCGTAGCCACTCGCCGGCTCGGTCCACACGCGCGCCACTGTTGACACGGTGCTCTGCGAGGCATCAGCGACGGGGCCAACGGCGCTCAGTAAGAGAATCACAACTCCCGCCAGCGTCCGATGTAGCACCTTCATCGATGTAACGGGCAGGACGATCGCGACATGTGTCTGACAGTACAACTCGAGCGATGCGGGGCTTGGACCGCCGCACATTCATCTCGCGACAAAACGCTGTCGCCACTTTGCCGTAAGGGTGCGACGCAGGCAATGTCACCTTTAAGATGCGCGAACGATTGAATGGCCATGTCTGGTCACTCGACCGCCGGTACGACTTACAGGGAGTTCTCAATGCGCCAACTCGACCGACGATGGCTGACCCTTATCGCGGTCTGTGGCGCGACGTTCATGCTGTTGGTCGATGTCACGATCGTCCAGGTCGCGCTGCCCACCATTCAGCGACGTCTCGGGGCGAGCTTCTCCGACCTGCAATGGGTGATCGACGCCTACGCGTTGGCTCTCGCGACGTTGATCTTGACCTGGGGCTCACTCGCTGACCGGTTCGGTCGCAAGCGAGTCTTTCTCGCGGGTTTGGGCGTGTTCACTGTCGCGTCGTTTCTCTGTGGTATCGCGACGTCGGCCACGTTCTTAATCTGGGCTCGCGCACTCCAAGGTGTTGGTGGCGCGGCAATGTTCGCGACGGGCCTCGCACTGATTGGTCAGGAGTTCAGTGGCGCCGAACGGGGCCGAGCAATTGCCGCGTGGGGTGCAACCGTCGGCGCGGCCACCGCGGTCGGGCCATTGGTAGGAGGTGCACTGACGAGTGGACTCGGCTGGCGTTGGATCTTCTTCGTCAATCTGCCGGTCGGCATTCTCACCGTGTGGCTCGCAGTCAAGACCATGGTGAACGTGACCGACGGTTCGGCCGCCCGACTCGATTGGGCGGGGCTCGTGACGTTCTCGTCGTCGATGTTCCTCCTCGTCTACTCGCTGATCCGTGCCAACTCTGACGGTTGGACCAGTTCGACGATCGTCACGCTTTGGGTGTGCGCCGCACTCGTGATGGCCCTCTTCGTCGTGGTTGAGCACTTCCAGGAACGACCCATGTTCGATCTTTCGCTCTTTCGTCGCCCGTCGTTCGTTGGTGTGTCACTCGCAACGCTGGCGATTGGCGCGGGCATGTTCGCCATGTATCCCTACATCACGTTCTATTTACAGAACGATCTCGGCTACTCGCCGTTGCAAGGCGGACTCCGCGTGCTCCCCTCGACGATACCGAGTTTCGTGGTGCCGCTTTGGTTCCGACGCCACGCTGATCGCATTGCGCCACGACTCGTCCTCGGTGCGGGAATGGCAATTACCGCCGTTGGAATGCTCACGATGGTGGCAATGAGTGGCTCGTCATCATGGTTGGTTCTCGTGCCGGGACTTGTGCTCACGGGCTTTGGCATCGGCATCGCCAACCCCGCCATCGCAAGGATCGGGCTGGGTGTCGTGGCACCGGAACGTTCGGGCATGGCCTCAGGTATCAGCAATACCTTTCGAACGGGAGGGCTGGCCATCGGCGTGGCGGCCCTCGGCGCGCTCTTCGAGCGCAAGGTAGGGAACTCACTCGCCGTCGCGTATCACCATCCGGTACCTCACGTGGCGACGATCGTCTCCTCTTCCGGGGTCGATGCTGCGGTAAAGGCGTCGCACGGCCTGGCGGACGTCGGGCGCAACGCCCACGTCGCCTTTGTCTCCGGTATGCACTTAATTCTCATCATTGGAACCGTCGCGGTGGCACTCGGGGCGGTCGCGGGATTCGCCATGGTTCATCACCGCGATTTCCAGACTGCACCTACACCGTCCAGGCCATCACCGTCCACCCACCCAACGGCCCATACATAGGCGTGGATTGCGAACGGAATAGTGAGCAATTCCATAATCGAAGCGGAACCTTCTCAAAAGTGATTAACAGTTTGGGACGTTGGGGTCGAAGAACGGTGTGCCCGTCAGGGGCCCAGAAGTTGCACCATCGTTGTAGAACGGGTCGGCAGATACGTAGTAGGCATTGTTCCACGGCGATGACGCGATGCGGTACCACCATGTGTCACCGTCAGCAACCTTGAACCCAGATATTTTGCAGGATATTTGCACCGTTTGATATTTGGCAATTGACGCACCCTCGGTCCCGCCAGCATTCAAATAATTCGTCCACGTAGCTGCCACGCCTCCTACGGTCTCGGACCAGGTCGTTGGCGGCGGTGGCGGCGATGCCGCGCCGACCGTGATGGTGTTGGACTGCACTGAGCCAATGGTGACCCACACGGTGTCGCCGGCGATGCCGT
>Ga0208586_1000465_pt1 | contig 14872 bp, 13 predicted proteins | sample NGESurshal072012_6_FD_184471 | JGI IMG/M metagenome (GOLD analysis project Ga0208586, IMG submission 184471) | Arctic peat soil microbial communities from Barrow, Alaska - NGEE Surface sample 53-3 shallow-072012 (SPAdes) | ecosystem: Environmental > Terrestrial > Soil > Wetlands > Peat ... | reverse complement strand
CCTGAAGGCTCCTTCGACGGTGCGTCTGCTGCCGTCGGAATGCGTCCACACCCCGACAGCGTTGCCGTTGGCATCGAAGGCAACGCGCTGGCTAAACGAGGAGGCTGACGAGATAGCCGAAAGCGGAACGGACGCAAGCCAAGTCGGCACAGCACAAGCCGGTGACGCCACGAGCAGTGCAGACAGGCAACAACTGAGCACACCGAAGATCGCGCGCTTGACGATCGCCCCCAACACACCAAGAACTATAACGGATCAGTCATTTAGAATCAGGCTACGCACGCTGCACGACCTTGGAGCACGACTCACAGGCCACGTCCAACTTGAGGAGCGCGAGGCTTCCCTGTGGTCGAGGCGACGATCCGCTCGTCGTCCATTGCGCAAGCGTGGCGTAGGGGCTGGCCGGCACCCGGGATGCCTGCAAGGCAGGAGCAGGCGACTCAGGATTACTGGAGCCGGCACGTAGCAGCTCGTAGTCATACCGTGGCCTCGGCCGATGCGCGACCCTGGCAGGCTGTCGCCGATGCATCTGAGTGCGGCCGCAGAACAAGCCTGGCCTCCGTTCGTGCTCGTCAGCGGGTTGTTGCTGATCGGCCTGGTCGCCCATCGCGATGGCCTTTTCGAGCAGACCGGGCGTTTCTTGCAAGGTCTCCCCGGACCGCCGGTAGTGCTGCTGATGGCGTGCCTGCTTCTGGTAGCTGTCGTTACCGCCGTGCTCAACCTGGACACCGCCGTGGTGTTCCTGACGCCTGTTCTCGTCCATGCGGCTCGGGGACGCGGCGTTGACGAGGAGGCGTTTCTTTACGGCACGGTCTACATGGCCAACGCATCCTCGCTGTACCTCCCCGGGTCCAACCTCACCAACCTGCTCGTCCTAGCCCACCGGCCGATCTCCGGCGGCACGTTTGCCGCGCGTATGCTCGTGATCGCGCTCGCCGCGACACTCGCCACGGCGCTGGGGCTGTTCGTGCTCTTTCGCCGCAGACTGCGAGCAGCCACAAGTCAACACTCGCAGCGTGCGAGCTGGGACACGCTTGGCTTGGGGCTACCCGGCGCGCTGGCCGCGGCGGTCCTCACGATCGCGCTTGCAAACCCGGCTATACCCGTCCTCGCAGTCGGGCTGGTCTTGGCTGTGAGCGAGGTCGTGCGCGGTCGGCTGCAATCGCGGGAGGTGTTGCGCGCCGTCGGGCCAGTCGTGCTCCTCAGCCTGTTCTTGGTGTGCGTTGCGGTGGGAGTCCTTGCGCGCTCCTGGAACGAACCGGCGCAACTGCTCGACGGGGCCGGGCGGTGGGGCACCGCAGGGATCGGCGCGCTGGCGTCGGTCACGATCAACAACCTTCCTGCTGCTGTCCTGCTCTCGGCCCAGTCCGTCGCGCGCCCCCGCGCTCTACTGCTCGGGCTGAACGTCGGTCCCAACATCGCGGCGACGGGGTCTCTCTCGGCGTTCCTGTGGTGGCGTGCCGCGCGACAGGTGAACGCGCAACCTTCGCTCGTGTCCTTCTCGCGCCGAGGAGCACCCCTCGCCGTCTTCGCGATTCTCGTCGCGCTGGGGACCACCGCTGTGCTGCCGGCTGCTCTGTGACCGCTGATCGAGGTCACCCAGGGCACTGGCGACATTCATCTTTGACGACACTCTCGGTTTCGTCGAGCGCGGTACGCGGGCCGCTCTGCCCTAGCCCACTCAAGCAAAGCGCCATCGCGTCTGGCTGAACTGCTCACCCTTGCCGAAGCCGAGAATCGTCGTGGGCGCGACTCGATAGAGGAGCACTTTACCCGCGCGGATCGCGTCGCTGAGACCGAACCACGTGCCCTCGGGTGCTGTGAAGCGCACCCCGTACTTCGACTCGTAGGTGTTGGCGATGAGTTCGAGCTCCGCTGCATCGTCGACCTCGACGGCCTGTCCTTCGACCACGACATCGAGACCGTCGAGACCGTTCTGGCCCGTGGTGAGAATGCACTGTGGGTTCTGCCGGAGGTTCTTTGCCTTACGCTCGTCCGGACCCGTGCAAAAGTACATCGCGTCGTCGTGCCACACGGCCAACAGCGGCGTGACGTGTGGACGCCCGTCGGGACGCACCGTCGAGAGCCAGAACACCTGCGCCTCGTCGATATGCCGGCGTCCCTCCGCCCAAGCTGTCGGGGTCGCCCCCGGGCTGCTGAAACCAGCGTGTAGCTCCGTCACCGGCATCTTCACCGCCATATCATCTCCCCTCAGCTGAAACGTAGGACTATCTCTCATAGACCTCGCTGACTGCCCGAAGTCATCGGTGGACCCAGAGCAAGCCACGAGCGCCCACAAGAGCGCGTCCAGAGCGATCGCATGATTGAGTGCGCGAGTGCCCACGCTTGCCGCAGGCGATCTTGACATCCACTACGAGGTGCGAGGCGTTGGTCAACGCCTGCTCGTTTTCAACGGCTCGGGAGCCACGATCGCGTCCTCGCGTGTCCTGATCGATTTCCTGGCCCAGAGCTTCGAGGTGCTGGTGCATGACCAACGCGGTCTGGGTCTGACCGGCCTGCCCTCGTCGCCCGACAGCTTCACGATGGCGTCCTACGCCGCCGACGGCGCGGCGCTGCTCGACCACGCCGGCTGGCCTACGGCGCGGATCTTCGGCATCAGCTTCGGTGGCATGGTGGCGCAGGAGTTCGCCGTCACCTGGCCCGAGCGCGTCGAGCGGCTGGCGCTGCTGTGCACCTCCCCCGGAGGCGAGGGCGGGAGCAGCTATCCGCTGCACGAGCTCGACGGCCTTGTGCCCGATGAGCGGGCGCGCGTCTGGCGTCGGAACCTCGACACGCGGTTCTCGCCGCAGTGGCTGAGCTCCCACCCTGACGACAAGGCGCTGATAGAGCTGGCGACTGCACTGGAGGCGAGCCCGATGACGCCGGATCAGAGGCAGGGTGCTCGACTGCAGCTCCAGGCTCGTAGCCGCCACGACGTCTGGTCGCGTCTTCACAGGATCCGCTGCCCAACGCTCGTGGCCTGCGGACGCTATGACGGCCTAGCGCCGGCGGCCAACTCCGAGGCGATCGGCTCACGAATCCCAGGCAGCGAACTGCAACGCTACGAGGGCGGCCATCTGTTCGTGCTACAGGATCCGCGGGCGCTCGCTGAGATCGTCTCCTTTCTTTCCCGTTAGCGAGGTCTCCGCACTCGAACGGGGTGCGCATCCGCTATCCAAGCCGCTCCACACGCGTCGACGTCATCGCGCACTCTCCCGCCGTCTAGACTTGTTGGCGGTCGTAGTTTTGTTGAGCTTTGTTCAGCTACCGTGCTCTGGCGCTTGTTCGAGCACGGAGCGAAAGAAGGATGATCAGTTTGAGCAGGATGCCCCACGTTAGAAGCTCCGGAGCATGGTCACGAGCGATCGTGCTCGCGCTGCTCGTGCTCCTGTGCCCGGTTGCCGCAGCCAGAGCGCAGGCGCCGACCATCACGATCGTGAGCCCGTCCAACAACGCCGTCACGGACGATCCGACGCCATCTTTCGGCGGGAGCACAGAAGACCCTCTCGATGAAGTGACGCTCTCCATCTACAGCGGCGCAACAGCCGAAGGCGTCCCTGTTCAGAGTCTCACCGCGTTCCCACTGTTTGAAGAGTGGTCGGCCGGACCGACCGCCGACCTCCCCGACGGCACCTACACCGCGGAGGCCACACAGGCGAATCTCGTGTCGGAACCTGGCGCGAGCGCGCCCGTGACCTTTACCGTGGACACCGTGGCGCCGGTCGTGTCGCTGACGCCGAGTGCGCCCAGCACCAATGACTCGACTCCGAGCTTCAGCGGAGAAGCGGGCATCGCCAGTGGCGACAGCTCAACGGTCAAGCTCCAGATATACGCTGGTGGCGCAGCTGCGGGCACCCCTATCGATACGGTCGAAGTCACCGGCAGCGGGGGCACATGGACAGTCGGTCCTGTTCCGTCTCTCGCCGACGGGACCTATAGCGCTCAAGCCGAACAGTTCGACGAAGCTGGGAACCTGGGCCTGAGCCAGTCGTCGACCTTCACGGTCGATACGCTTGCCCCCGAGGTGTCGTTGACCGCAGTGGCGACGCCCACGAGCGATGCGACCCCCGACTTGGGAGGCAATGCCGGGGTCGCGATCGGCGACAGTGGGTTCGTGAGGTTGAGGGTGTATGCGGGGTCCGCGGCGTCTGGCGATCCCGTGGACAGTCTCGAAGTCCCGTCGACAGACAGCACCTGGACGACTGGTCAGTTGACGTCTCTCACCGACGGCACCTATACAGCCCAGGCCGAACAGTCCGACGCGGCTGGAAACGCGGGCCTGAGCGACCCATCGACATTCACGATCGACACAACACCGCCGGCCATTACGATGACTTCGCCCGTCCAGGGCACGGTGACAGTAGGCTCTTCGCAATTGGTTGCGGGTATCGCGGGCACCGGTAAAGGAGACTCGCAGTCGGTCACGATCAAGCTGTTCACTGGGTCGAATACCAGTGGTCAGCCTCGCGAGACCGTCATCGTGCAAGCAGTTGGAGGCCACTGGTCCACGACGCTCGGGGGTTTGAGCGAAGGCACGTATACCGTCAGCTCAGAACAGTCCGACGACGCCGGCAATACAGGAGAGGGCGGACCGGTGACTTTCACCGTTAGACCGCCGGAACAGGTGAAAGTAACCGAACCGATTACGGTCACGAAAGGCCCGACGATCGAATCTCCCGGCCCTGAATCGCCCGCAAATGGGTCGCCCACCACTACGATTTCTGCGCAGACGCCCGCTCCAGCGGGCGGATCGGCGCCGGCCCACTCGTCTCCGGTGGCCTCCTTCACGTGGTTTCCAGCGGCTCCTCGCACCGGCCAAACCGTTTCAGTTGTGTCGAGCTCCACCGACATCTCCAGCCCGATTGCCACCTTTGGCTGGGCCGTGGGGGGTAGTCCGCTCCAGTTCGGAGGAACGGTGTTCACAACGTCCTTTGCCACTGCAGGAACGCATATGGTGCGCTTGAGTGTGGTTGCCGCGGACGGTCTGTCTTCCACGGCGACCGAGGAGATCCCCGTGAGCTCGCCACCCGTCTCGCTGATGCAGCCATTTCCGATAGTGAGGATCGCAGGTACCGACACGGCAAGGGGCGCGAAGCTCACATTGCTGACCGTCGAGGCTCCTAGGGGGGCGAGGGTTACTGTGATGTGTCATGGGCACGGCTGTCCAGCGAAGCCCGCGAGTCGGCTCGCGGCGTCGTCGAATGGTGGCGTCGTGCTCATCGAGTTTCACCGCTTCGAGCGTGCGCTGGGTGCCGGTGCGGTCCTTGAGATCCAGGTCTCCGAGAGCGGCGAGATCGGCAAGTACACGCGTTTCCATATCAGGCGGGGCAAGCTGCCGGAACGCACGGACAGATGCCTGAGCCCTACGGGAATCCAACCGATGAATTGTCCTGCGTCATGATCGCAGCACGCATGAGGCACACTCGCTTTCGCCTTCGAGTGCAAGCCGCGCGCATCGACGGTCGGACGTCGATCGTCTTGCTGGCTGCGATTGTCGTGGTGTTTGCGTTTGCGTTTGCGATCGGTCGCGCCACGGGCGATACAGCCGCCCTCAACGGGGAAGCGTCCTCTGAGCATCCTGGCGCATCGGTCGAGGTGCAAATTCCCAAGAGCCTGAGTGCGGTGCCGCCCATCGTGGCGCTCGTCTCGGCGAAAGTGGGCCGCCATCCATCCCGGGGCGGTAGGTCCGTCTCGGCGTCCTCGCTCCCACCCGTCGGGACGGTTCAGTCGTCGTCTGCGGGCTTGACGTCGCCTGTTTTCGCGCATCGTCCGGCGGTCGTGGCGCCCTCGGTGTATCCGGCTCCCTCGCACACCGGCGGAGCGCCCAGCGCAGGAGCCAACTCCCCGCCGACTCCAGGCCCATCCAGCTCGGGCGCCGGTAGCGGCGGCGGCGGCGGCGGCGGATCGTTCGACAGCTCTGGCTGACAGATGGGACACCGCAATAGCAGTGTCTTGGTTCAAATGCTCCCCGTGTTGTTGGCAGTGGCGATCGTCGGCTACCTGCTGGGCGCGAATCACTCGAGCTCTGGATCTCATGCGGCTAGCACCATCCTTGTTGTGGGAACCGCGGCCGTCCCGAATCCGGTGGTGTTGGAATACCCTTCGACGCCCGGCTGGCCGGTGGCGTCGGGTGCACCCAAGCTGCCAGGCCTCACAATCGCGCAATCATTGACTCTGGCTCCGGGTGGCAACGCCCGCGGCGCGGGGCTGATCGCAGGCCAAATATCAGCCGGGACTTCGACCCCGCTTCCGGCGCCGTTTCTCGCTCGCCTGCATGAAGTGCCCACGGCCGAAGTCGTGAGCCTGTTCAATACGCAGGCCTATCGCTACGGCCGTCTATTTCCGAGCGGATCGGACGATGAGCTCACGCTCTATGCGATCCCTGGCACGACCGGCGGCACCGCCATTATCGCCTGCTATGCAGCCATCTCCTCGGAGACCTCCACTTATCTAAAAGCTTGCGAACGACTGGCCGGAAAGCTCAGGTTGCAGGTTGAAGGCGAGAGCGAGATCGTGCCCCCGAATGTCGTATACGCCCGTCAAATCGGTGAAGTGGTCGCACGAGTCGACAAGCTGCGTCTCGCGCTGAGGTCGGCGATGGGCCGGCAGGCGCCGCCCGCCATGCAGGCTCGTGCAGCCCTCCGGTTGGCCGAGGGCTTCGGCGAAGCGTCTCGGTCGCTTGCCCTGATCCAGGCATCCCCAGCGCTGAGATGGGCGCAGACGGATGTCTTGCAGGGGCTCTCCCAAGCTCATGACTCCTATGTGGCCCTGGCCAGCGCTGCGCGCGCCGGTAGGCCGTCTGATTACAAGCTGGCACGAACGCTCGTCTACGACGCGGAAGCAAGCATCGTCGCTGCGCTGAAGCGCTATGCACTGGTCGGCTATGAGTAGTCGGTCTACGCGGGGCGATACCTGGGTAGTCTGCTCGCCGAGAGCTTCGCCAGGAAGATGACGTCCGACGAGGAGGAATAGATGGGCTTCGACCAATACCACGAGCCGCCGAGCGAGCTGCCCGAGGAGACGCGCACGTTCGCGCGGCTGTGTGCGTCGCTCACCGAGGAGGCGGAGGCGATCGGATGGTACGAGCAGCGTTTGGCGGTCGAGCGCGACCCCGAAGCACGGGCCGTGATGGCCGATGCGGTCGGTGAGGAGTACAAGCACTTCTGCATGGACTTCGAGTTTCTCATCCGCCGCAAGCCCAAGTGGAGGGACATCGCTCAAGGCGTGCTCTTCCAGGAGGGCGATATCGTCGAGCACGGCGAGGCGGCCGAGGCCGCAGCTGGAGACTCTGTTTCAGCGGATGAAGCTCACTCGGGGCCACGCGTCGTGGACGGCAGTCTGGGCATCGGCAGTCTCAGGGAGGGACGATGAGCCATCTCCTGCGTGAGCATGCGCCGATCACCGAGGCCGGTTGGCAGAGGATCGACGATGAGGCCCGTGAGCGATTGCTGCCCGGACTGGCGGGTAGGCGGCTCCTCGATTTCTCGGGACCTCACGGCTGGGAGCACTCGGCAACCAACTTCGGTCGGGTGGACCAGACTGACGTGAGCGCGATCGATGGGGTGGAGGCCAATCGTCGCGTCGTCCTTCCCTTGGTTGAGTTGCGTGCGCGGTTCACGGTTTCCCGCGAGGAGCTTCGTGCCGGCGACCGGGGTGCCGAGGACGTCGATTTCGATGCTCTCGACGCTGCTGCCCAGCGAATCGTCGAAGCCGAGAATCTTGCCGTGTTCCATTCATGGCCAAAAGCGGAGATCGCCGGAATCACCGAGTGCTCGCCGCACAATGCGATCGAGAGCGAGGGGAGCGTCGAGAGCTATCCCCGGCATGTGGCACGAGCCGTGGAGTTGCTCTTGCGCAAAGGGATCGCTGGACCGTATGGGCTCGCGCTTGGACGCGAGGAATACACGCGTGTCGTGGAGAGCGCCGAGCACGGCGGCTACCCGCTTCTCGATCACCTGCGCAAGATCCTCGAGGGTCCGATCGTCTGGGCACCAGGCGTGAACGGGGCGATCGTGTTGAGCATGCGCGGCGGTGACTTCTCATTTGAATCGGGTCAGGATCTCTCGGTCGGCTATGAGTCCCACGACAGCGACGTGGTCACGCTTTATCTCGAGGAGTCCTTCAGCTTCCGCGTCCTCACACCCGAGGCGGCTGTTGCCATCTCTACACTGGAGAGCTAGTGGCTGGATGATGCCGCCGGATCGCCTGGCAACTCGTTCTGTCGCTTTTCCAGCAGCTTGAGCCAGACCTCGCTACGGGTTGGAAAAGCAGGGACTGCTTCCCAGAGGCGCTCGGCGGGGACTTCGCCGACGAGAGCGATCGTCGCGGCGTGCAGCCACTCGGCGACCTCCGCTCCCGTGAACGTCGCGCCCACGATCACGGCGCGGTCCTCGTCGAACACCAGGCGCGAGGTACCGACTGTTTCGTGCCCATGAAAGCTTGCACCCGCGGTGCCCGAGCTCGACACATCGTAGGCTCGTGCATTGATTCCCTGTTTCACAGCTCCCTCCAGTGTGAGGCCCACCGCGGCCACCTGCGGATCGGTGAACACCACCCGTGGGGTGATCGATGATTCACGGATGGCTCGGGCATCTCCGCCTTCGATCACGGTGGCGACAATGCGGGCCTGATACTTGCCCATGTGGGTCAGCAGAGAGCGCCGGTTGACGTCGCCGATGGCAAACAGCCACGGCATGTCTTTCACTCGCAGCGTGTCGTCCACCTCGATCGACTGACCTGCCTCGAGGCCAACGCTCTCCAAGCCCAGATCGTCGGTCAGCGGACTGCGTCCCACCGCCACGAGGATCTCCTCAGCTTCGACGCGCTCACCCGTATCCAAAAGGACGGTCACATTCTCATGGTCTCTGTGCACGGCCTTCGCGCTGGCTCCAAGGTGGATCTCCACCTTGCGCTCCAGCAGGGCGTCGCGCAACTGCTCGCCTGCGAATGACTCCTCGCGAGGTAGCAACCGCTCCTCTGCCTCGATCACCATGACTTTCGCGCCGAGCGAGCTGTACGCCTGTGCCATCTCCACACCAACCGCGCTCCCACCGAGTATCGCCAGGCGCTTCGGTATGGCCTGTGCGGTCGTGACCTCTCGGTTCGTCCACGGTTCGGCGTCGGCCAGTCCCGGGATCGGTGGCATCGCGGCACGACTGCCAGTGGCAAGGATCACCGCTTGGCGTGCTTCGTAGACATGCTCGCCCACCCGCACGCGTCGCTCGCCTTCAAGGCGACCGTGGCCCCGAATCAGGGCGATCTTGCGGTCTTCGAGCCAGGGAAGCTGTTGCGAATCGTCCAGGTTGTGGATGACCTCGTTACGTCGTTCCAGCGCAGCCTCCACGTCGAGCCCGCCTGTGATCGCCTCCGCTGCGCCCGGAACTCGGCTCACCTCTGCCAGCGCCTCCGCGGGGCGCAGCAACGCCTTCGAAGGCATACAGGCATAGAAGGAGCATTCTCCTCCTACCAGCCCCGACTCGACCAGCGCGACCTCGTAGCCATTTTTTGAGAGGCGTCCCGCCAGTGCCTCGCCGGCGGGCCCCGCGCCGATCACGATCACATCAAACATCATCGGCATAGGTACCTCCATCCACGCAGAGAGTACCCGCCGCGGACACCCTCGAACCTTAGCGCCGTCCGTGCCTCCATCCACGCAGAGAGCACCTGCCGCGGAAACTCACAACCTGATGCGCCCGTAGGCCGAGTTGAGCATCGGCTCGAGTTCGGCCAGGATATCGAGGTGCCGTTGTGCCCAAGCGATTGCGAGTCCTGGCTGCAGCCTGTCTCCGTCGGTCACTTGTTCGAGTACCACCGAACCGGTACGGGTGAATGTCCCTTGGATGTCATTCCTCTCAAGTGCCGGTGAGGACGCCGCTTGCGCGATCGCCGTCCCGAAGGACTCATACCAATCGCAACGCGCCCGCCTCTGCGCTTCGAGTGCGCGGCGGGCCAGGGAGAGTCGGGGCAGGTCATCTCCAATCGGTCCCAAGCGCATGAATGAGTGGGCGTCCTCGAGCAGGCGCGCGACACGTCGGACGCGGCCGGTGCCGGCGGCGATCAGGGTCAGATCGTTGATGTGCTTGCGCGCGGAGCTGCGGTTGGCGAGGTAGTCGCGCATCGCCGTGTCGAGCAACTGTGCAGTCTCGAAAGCTTCGCGGGCGCCGTGGCTTGGGCCCGCCTGACCGCCGTCGTCGAGGAGCGCTGTGATCGTCGCGTCGAGGTAGCCGGCCGCGCCGGCGTAAGCGGCGCCGATGGTGCTGCGCAAGGCCGCGGCAGCTCCCCTTGGCCATAGCAAGAGTCCGACGAGCAGGCTGACGCCGGCGCCGATCGCAACATCCTCGACGCGCACCAGGCCCACCCTCCAGCCGGCCGGTTGAATCAGGTTGAACAGGATCAGCACGACGATCGTGAAAGCCGCCTGCCCGGCCGCGAAGGACATCGTCTGAGGCGCATAGGCGGCCAGGAGCACGGCGAAAGGCAGCACCGCCCAAAGCACGCCGTGGTCGGCGCCGACGGCGACCACGATCAGGCCGCCCACCCCGATCCCGACGAGCGTGCCCAACAGCGCGGAGGCGATCGTGGCGCTCGTCGAGAGGGCGCTGGAGCGCAGCACCGACATCGTGCCGAGAACCACCCAGAATGAGTTCTGCAGGTCGGCCAACTGCCCCACCAAGACCGCCAGCGCCAGTCCCAAGGACCAGCGCAGGCTGTTGCGCAGCCACACCGACCTCGTGCTTGCGTGCGTGCGGAGCAGGCGGCGCGCGCTGCTCCAGCTTGCGCGTAGCGAGGCGGCCGAGAGGCGGCCCACGTCCTCGCAGGCGAGTTGCGCGTTGCGACCCGCCTGCAGGATCCCGAAGCCGATGGCTCGCAGGCGGTAGGCCTCGTCCAGCTCGATTTCGGCCTCGGTCTCGTCGCGGCCAGGTTGCATCTGGTGGAAGTGCTCGAGTTGGGCGCGTCCGAAGGCCTGGTGTGCGGCTCTGAGCAGGCTCAGCTCGTCTGCCACCTCGGCGGTCAAGTTCCTATCGGACGGTCCGTCCAGCAGAGTGCCGATCGCGCGCAGGGCGCTGCACGCGTGCAGCTCGACCTCGGCGCGCTGGGCTGGGCATGGGGCCGACGGGCCTGACAGGGCGGGCGGCCGGTCGGCGATGCGCAACAACCAGCCGAAATCATCGACCAGGCGCGAGAGCGCCGCGGTCGGGCCGGAGGTTCCGCTGGGACGCTGGGTCATCGATACGAAGCGGTCGCGTGTCGCGATCACCGCCTCGCGGGCGTCGTGCAGCGCGACGTCGGCCGTGGCGTTCTGCTGCCGTGAGCGTGCCTCCGCCAGGTCCGCCAGAGACCTTGCCGCGTGGGCGGCTTCGTGACGCAGAGTGCTACGGGGGCGGGTGGCCCACAACAGTAGGGCCGCCGGAATCGAGAGCGCGCCCGCAAGGCCCCAGCCCGCGAGACGGTCCGGGATCTCCGAGGCGTGGGCGACGACCATCACCGGCAGCACAAACGTGAGCGTGACGGCCGCTCGCGCGGCGACCACATAGTCGTCGAGCACGCCGGCGAACAGGACGGCGAAGGCGACCACGCCCATCGCGATCGTCGCCAGCCAGGTTGTGTGCGAGCACAGGGTCCCGATTACGATCAACAGGGCCCCGGCGACGAACAGCAGCAGGTAGGCGCGCAAGCGAGCTCGCGGGGAGCCGCCGAAGTCTGCGAACACGAGTAGAGCCATCGAGCCGAACGCGGCGAACAGGGCCATCTGTTTGTCGCCGAACGCGACCAGGGAGAGCGCAAAGGCGAGAGGCACCACGATCGCTGCCCGCACGGCGCCCTTCAGCACGAACATGCCTGGATCGGCCTTGCGCAGCGTCCGCATGCTGGGAGGCTAGGGTACCCCCGTGCGGATAGCCACCTGGAATGTGAATTCGGCCAAGCAGCGGATGCCCCGTCTTCTGGCGTGGCTTGACGAACGCAGCCCGGATGTGGCTTGCCTGCAGGAGACCAAGCTCACCGACGAGGCGTTCGCTCAGCTGCTCGGCGAGGAGCTCGCACAGCGCGGCTATGAGGTGGCGGCGCACGGGGAGGCGAGTTGGAACGGCGTTGCGATCCTCTCTCGTGTGGGTCTGGAGGATGTCGCTAGCGGTCTGGCGGGCGCGCCCGGTTTTCCCCACCAGGAGGCTCGCGCGATCGCCGCCACCTGCAACGGCATTCGGGTGCATTCGGTCTACGTGCCGAACGGAAGGACCCCGGACTCAGAGCACTACAAGTACAAGCTGGCATGGCTTGCTGCGCTGGGAGACGCCGTCAAGGAGGGGCCGGAGGCGGTGATCGTGTGCGGGGACATGAACGTTGCGCCCACCGACCTCGACGTGTTCGACCCCGAGGCCTATGTCGGGCAGACCCACGTCACGCCGCCCGAGCGGGCGGCCCTGGCCGAGCTGCAGGAGCTGGGCCTGCGCGATGTGGTGCGCGAGCGTTGGCCGCAGGAGCGCGTCTTCACCTACTGGGACTACCGCGCGGGGATGTTCCATCAGAACCTGGGTATGCGCATCGATCTCGTGCTGGCCGCGCCGGTCGTGGCCGACCGGATGAAGGCTGCTTGGGTGGATCGCCAAGCTCGCAAGGGCACGGGGCCGAGCGATCATGCCCCGGTGATCGTCGACCTGGACGAGGCGCCTGACGGCGACATCGGCCCGATGGTGCCTGCGCCGTCGGCGCCGAGAGCCAAGCGAGGCAAGGCCAAAATCCCCCAGGCGTCCTGACCGGCCACGTTTCGAGCTTGGCCTACTGGGCGGTCGGTGTTGTGATCCAGGAAATGCTGTCTAGGATCGGGCGAACAGACGCAGGAACAGCAGGAACACGTTGACCACGTCCAAAAAAATCCCCGCGGCCAAAGGGATCGCTTCCTGGGTTCCGGCGCGGCGCAGGCGGTTGAAATCCACAACCGTGTACAGCCCGAAGATCAAGAGCCCGAACAAGGCGTAGACGGTGTAGAGCGCGGGGATGCGCACGAAGATCAGGACGATCCCGGCCACGATCAGGCCGAGCAGGAGGAAGAAGAGGGTGCGGTAGAGGAAGGACAGGTCGCGGCGGATCGCATAGCCACCGGCACCCAAGCCGCCCACGAACAGGGCGGTCGCGCCGAGCGCTTGGCGCACCGCGGTGGGGTCGGTCGTGGCGTAATAGTTGACGGTCGTGGCGATGCTTGCGCCCAGCAACAGGCCGAAGGCAAACAGGAGCGTCAGGGCGAGGCCGTGATGGCCGCGAGCGTTGGCCACGTTGAGCCCGACAAGGCAGCCAAACGCCACAATCCAGGCGATGAACCAGCCGGCGCCGCCCATTTCGCGGGCGATGTAGACGCCTAGCGTGGCGAAGCCGACCGTGACGGCGACGAGTCCCATTACCCTCCCGAACAACGATTGGGTACGTGCCGCGGGCGCCTCGGTGGCAAAGCCTTGTGTGCTCATGGGCGAGATCGTAGGGCTTTGCGGGCTCGTATGACAGCCGCCCGTTGTCCCGTCGGACCGTGTCAGTCGATCAGCCGCTTGCCGAGCCGCCAGATCGCGATCCGCCACATGAGCACGGCGAACACGATCAATACGGCCGCGTTCACCAGGTCGCCCGCGCCGAGCTGGTCGAAGGAAGCGTCGCGCACCAGCTGGACGCAGTGGTATAGGGGGTTGACCTTGGCGATCGCTCGCAGCACGGAGGGCAACTGGGACACCGGGAAGAAGGTGCCCGCGACCAGGAACATGGGTGTGAGGACTGCGCTGGTGATGTAGTTGAAGTTGTCGATCGTCTTGGCGACCGCGGCGACCGTGACGCCGAAGCCGGCGAAACCAAAACCGGTGACGAAACCGATGAAGGGCACCAGCAACATCCCCCAAGTCGGTTCCAAGCCGAAAGCGATCCCCACCAGCAGGGGCGCCATCCCGTAGACACCCGCCCTGATCGAGATCCACAGGATCTCGGCGGTGATCAGCTCCTCCACGTCGACGGGTGCGGCGAGGACAGCGTCGTAGGTGCGCTGGAACTGCCAGCGGATGAACGTGTTGAACATTCCCGGGAACGCTGACGAGAACAGGACCGCGGTCGCGACCACTCCGGTGGCCACGTACTGCACGTACTTGACGCCGGCCAGGTGGGGGAGCAGGGAGCCGAAGCCGAGGCCGAACGCGAGCAGATAGATCGTGGGTTGGACGATCGAGGAGAAGGTCGTGGCCTTCCAGTAGCGACCGAAGATCGCCACGTCGCGGCTCATCACGCCGGCCAGGGCAGCCGGTTCGAGGCGGCGGATGCGTCGGGGCTTGTCCGGCAACGTGTCGGCCTGGGGGAATGTGCTCATGAAGGCTCCCTACGCGTGCGCACACGCGCGCGTAGGCACCCCTTTTGGGCAATACACAACCTCGCCCCGTCCACCTCTTCCCGAAGCACGTCTCATTCGATCTCCTCCCCGGTCAAGGCGACGAAAGCGTCCTCCAGGTTGGCAGGTCGAAGCACGCCCTCGGGCGCGGCGCCGTTGAGCGACTCGGCTCGCATGATCGCCACAGCGGGGCCAGAGCGCCTGCTGGTCCAGCCTTCGGAGGCAGCCAGATTGCTGACCTCGAGCAGCCGCTCGGGCGGCCCATAGACCTCGACGACCTGCTCTCCCGCATGGGCCCGGACCAGCTCGGCGGGGGTGCCTTGGGCGATGATCTGGCCTTTGCTCATTACCGCGACTGTGTCGGCGAGCCGCTCGGCCTCCTCGATGTAGTGGGTGCTCATCAGGGCGGTGACGCCTTCGGCGCGTAGACCGTCAATCAAGGACCACAGCTCTTGACGCACCTGCGGGTCGAGGCCTACGGTCGGCTCGTCGAGCAGGACCAAGCGCGGTCGGTGGATC
>Ga0208586_1000463_pt1 | contig 14968 bp, 13 predicted proteins | sample NGESurshal072012_6_FD_184471 | JGI IMG/M metagenome (GOLD analysis project Ga0208586, IMG submission 184471) | Arctic peat soil microbial communities from Barrow, Alaska - NGEE Surface sample 53-3 shallow-072012 (SPAdes) | ecosystem: Environmental > Terrestrial > Soil > Wetlands > Peat ... | reverse complement strand
CGCCGACGGACACGACAGCATGCTGATGATGCCAATGCCCGACGGGTTCAGTGTGGTGAGTCCCGGTAAGACGATGGGCGTGCTCCACACACCGTTGACCTCTTTGAAACTCATTGGCTGTTCGGTCTGGTTCGCGGCGCTCGCAAACGCACCGACTCCGTTGCAGTTGCCGACCGAGGAACACGAGAGCTTCTGAATGGTGATGACGTCGCCTTTGGCCAATGCCGACTCGTCGGCGATGGGCACCGGGTCTCCCCACAAACCGTTCATCTCGGAAACGGCGAAGGCGTGAGCTCGACCTGACGCGTCCGTGAATCCACCGGCGGCCGTGCAATATCCCACTGAGGGGCACGACACTGCGTAGATCGACGCAACTCCCGCGACGTTCAACGATGCGGCGACTTCTTCCGCGCCGGACCACACACCGTTGACTTCACCGTCGACAAAGGCCTGTTGCGCCCCGGACGCGTCGAGGTACGCCCCGCCGGCGACGCAGTTGCCGGTCGACGTGCATGAGATCGCACCCTTGAAGACCGCGTTGGAGACCAGGGACGTGAGTCCTGGCACAGTGATCGCCTTCGTCCAGTACACGCCGGTGCTCGCGGCCGCGATGGAGACGACGTTGAAGCCGAGCACGACGACTGCCATCGTGAGAACCGAGAGAACTCTGCCATGTCTGGACATGTGTCGTGGCGCAGAAGTGGTGACGGATCTTCCGCGCAGTTCACGCACTGCTCGCTCCTCGACTGAAGGTCACTCAACGTGACGTTCGCGAATCTAGCAAAGCCTTACGATCACTTCCCGGGCACCGCGGGCTAGTCGCGGTGCGGCAGCAACCAGTTTGCAACGAGCTCCGGCGCTCGATCGCTCCACTCTTCGGCGGTCATCGCATAGCGAGCGTGATCTTCCCACGCCCCGTCGATTTCGAGGTAGCGCTCGGCGATTCCTTCAAAACGAATGCCGAGCTTTTCGACGACGCGGCGCGACGCGGCGTTTCTGGGGATGATGTTGACTTCGATGCGGTGCAACCGAACCGACTCGAATGAGTATTGCAACAGCACCACGACAGCTTCGGGCATCAGGCCTTGGCCGGCTACCGTCTCGTCAATCCAGTAGCCGACGAAGGCCGATTGAAGGGGCCCGCGCTGAATTGACGAGAGCGTAATTTCGCCAACGAATCGTCCTTCATAAAAGATTCCAAAGCCAAAGCCCGTCCCCATCTGGCGTTCGCGTTCGCGAATCGCACAGCGACTGACGAAGCTCTTTTGATCATCGGCCAAATGGGTCGAGTGGGCCGACCGCGGCTCCCACTTGAGTAGCCAATCGCTACACCTCGTGCGAACTTCGTACCACGCGTCGTAGTCCTGGTCCGTCATCGTCCGCAGAACAATGCGCCGTCCGTGAAGGGAGATGGGCGAGTAGATGGCACTGCGACTCGTCACGATGATCGTTTCCTCACTCCCCCATCGTTACAGGTAACGGTGCAATAGGCACATTACGACAGGAGCGATGACGCAATACCGTCAAGGATGTCACTCTCCGACGAAAGCAGTTCGTCGACGCCGAGTCGCTCCATCACGGCCGCCAGTACGTAGAGACCCGCCGGAAGGACATCCTCTCGGCCGCGAATCATCCCTGGACGGGCCAGTCGTGCCTCGGGCGGCTCGCTTGCCAGCCGATCACGCCACTCGGACACGGTAGCGAGCGAGATGCGACGGTGGTGCACGAAGTCGCGGTCGTACGTTGCCATACGGGCGTCGAGTTGGGCGAGTGTCGACACCGATCCGGCGAGGCCGATGAGTCGCACGTCGCCCAGCGTGGCGAACGCGGGGACGGCTTGCCACGCTTTGTCGAGCTGTTCGGCAATCATCGCGGCCGCGGCGTCGCTGCTTCGCTTGTTGACCACGCCTTTGCCGAGCGCTCGTTCGGTCACACGGACGCAGCCGAGCTGCATTGAGAAACTCTCGAGGACGCCAGCAACCATCACCGCGAGCTCAGTCGAACCGCCGCCGACATCAACGATCACGGTCGCTCGATCGTCAGTTTCGAGACCGGAGGTGGCCCCGGCGTAGGAGTACGCGGCCTCTTCGTGACCACTCAGAATCTTTGCGTCGGCGCCAGTGCGACGACGTGCTTCCCCCAAGAAGTCGTCACCGTTGCTCGCGTCGCGAACAGCCGACGTCGCGACCAGCAGACCACGCGAGACGCCGGCCTCGTCCATCATGGTGCGATAGTCGCTCAACACGTCGAATGAACGCGCCATCGCCTCTTGCGTCAAGGTCATCGACGCGTCCACCCCTTGACTCAACCTCGTGATTCGCGAATCGCGGAACACGGTTTCGTTCTTCGCGTCCACGATCAAGAGTCGGGTGGAGTTACTCCCGCAGTCGAGCGCGGCAACGCAGTCAGTCACGAACGTCCACTCGCAGCAGCTCGGGCACACCGACGTCGCTCGCCACCAGCGCACCAACGGGGTCGTCGGCGCCGACGAGGTAGTTCGCGAGATGCGCGTGCAAACACTTCACGCCGATCCGCGTGCCGCCCACGCCACCGCTGGCCTGCGCGCCTTCGCCCTGCACCGTCGCTCGAGCTCGGCGCGCGGCGTACTCGTCATGCGTTCGTTGGAGCGCGTGCGCATCGACGAGTTCTTCGAAGCGATGGACGCCGCCATCACCCTCTAGGCGGCTCACCGCCGAATGGAGTTCGGGGTCGACCAGCCAAAAGAGCGTGGGCATCGGGGTGCCGTCACGCAAGTGTGGTTCGTTCTCAATGACGACCGGTCGACCATCGAGGTGGCGCACTACTATCGCGCAACGACCCGCCAAGGGACGGCCGAGTAAGGATTCGACAACGGTGAGGTCGTCGAGGGACGCGTCGAGAAAGGTCAACGCCAGAACTCAAGGGTGCGCAAAAGGCGCGACACGAAGGCGTTCGCCGACGAGTGATGCGGGGAAGTTTTGGCGGGCGTCGCGGCCACGAGCGTGGACACCGACGACGGTGAGACCAGCGGCTGCAGGCCGGGATCGCCCGTGCTCTGCGACACCGATCCGTTACCGGGCAGAACTTGGATGAGACTCTGTCCCGGGCGCACGAGTTGATACTGCTCACGGGCGAGCAAGGTCGCGGCCGCTCGAGAGTCGATGGACGTCGCCTGGAGCGTGAGTGCACGTTGCTGATTCTTGATCGCGGTGATCTGTGCGGTGGCCGAGTCCAATTGACTCTGTTGGTGCCAAATCGCGTTTACCGGGAACCAACCGACCAGAATGACGGCGGCCGTTACGACGGCAAGGGGCATCATCCAGTGGTTACGATCGCGAATTACAAAGCTATGAGTAGCTGACACCTGCCGCCCCCGACAAAGACGTTGCACCGAGAAAACGAGCCTGATCCCCGAGTTGTTCCTCAAGTCTCAGCAACTGATTGTACTTCGCGACTCGATCAGTTCGTGCCGGTGCACCGGTTTTTATCTGTCCGGCGTTCGTGGCAACGGCTACATCGGCAATCGTCGTGTCTTCGGTTTCGCCGGAACGGTGCGAAATCACAACACTGTAACGATTTTTGATTGCGAGACGCACTGTATCGAGCGTTTCACTCAGTGTTCCGATTTGATTCAATTTCACGAGCACGGAGTTGGCGACACCAAGGTCGATGCCTTTTTGCAAGAGCGAACTGTTCGTCACAAAATTGTCATCGCCCACCAGTTGCAACTTGTCGCCGAGTCGCTTCGTCAACGCGACCCAACCGTCCCAGTCCTCTTCGGCCATCCCGTCTTCGAGTGAGACGATCGGATAACGACTGACCAGGTCGGCCCAGTAGTCGACCATCTCCGCGCTCGAGAGCACGCGACCTTCACCGTCGAGATGGTAGGCGCCGTCACGGTAGAGCTCGGACGTCGCGGGATCGAGCGCGATGGCAATGTCGCGACCAGGCGTGCGACCCGTCGCCTCGATCGCCTCGATGAGAATTTTGACGGCGGTCTCGTTGTCGGGCAGGTCCGGGCCGAAGCCGCCCTCATCGCCGACGAGCGTTGAGAGTCCGCGCTTGGCCAATAGGTTCTTCAGCGAGTGGTACGTCTCGGTCCCCCACTGCAGTGCCTCGGAGAACGTCGCCGCACCGATGGGCATCACCATGTACTCCTGAAAGTCAATTGAGTTCTTCGCGTGCGCGCCGCCATTGACGACGTTCATCATCGGCACGGGCAGGACGTGGGCGTTGACACCGCCGAGGTACTGGAACAGTGGAAGTCCGCTCTCAATTGCCGCCGCCTTGGCCACGGCGAGCGAAACGGCCAAAATGGCGTTCGCACCCAGTCGTGCCTTGTTTGGGGTTCCGTCAAGATCGATCATGGCGAAGTCGACGGCGCGTTGGTCCTCGGCGTCAAATCCTTCCAGCAGGTCCGCGATCTCGCCGTTGACGTGGCCCACGGCATCCGTGACCCCCTTACCGCCCCAGTCGTCGCCCCCGTCTCTCAGTTCGACGGCCTCATTAATGCCCGTCGACGCGCCCGAGGGCGAGACGGCGCGCCCGAATGCGCCCGATTCGAGGTGGACATCGGCTTCAACGGTGGGATTGCCGCGCGAATCCAAAATCTGACGGCCTAGGACAACTTCGATCGCGCTCATTGCAATGCTCCTCTTCGTGTAGACCTCAGTTTACTAGTCGCCTGGAATCACTCGTTTGCTGCGGCCTCCGCCGCGCGAATCGCGTCGCGCATTTCGAAGGAGCGTTCGCGCAGCACGCCTTCGAGATCGACGCCCGCCCACTGCGCCATCTCAACGAGCGCGCTCAACGCGTCGCCCCAGGCATCGGCCACATCGGACGACGAGGTCGCGTCGTCGACCTCGTGGTCGTTGAGCGACAGTGCACCCAGCGCGTGCAGAGCCCGCGTGCGTGACGCTTCCGCGTCGCGGGCGCGGAGATCGACGAGCGCCGCCTTGCGCAATAGCTTGGTGTAAAGAATCAAGGCCGGGAGTTGCCACGCGATGCCGTCGGTGATGCTCTCTCGACCCTTCTCGTCGCGCTTCAACATCTCCCAGCGTTCGGCGACCTCTTCGGATCCGCTCACTTGCACGTCGCCAAAGACGTGTGGGTGGCGCCCCGTCAATTTGACACGGACCGCGTCGGCGATGGTCGCCAAGTTGAATCGATCTTCCTCATCACCCAGTTCCGCGTGAAAAACGATCTGAAAGAGAAGGTCGCCGAGTTCCTCTTCCACGTGCGCCACATCGTCGTCGCTCTCGTTGCCTTCACCCTCGAGTCGAACGAATGTCTCGAGCGCGTCCAGCGTCTCGTAGGACTCTTCGAGGAGGTGTCGCGTCAAGGAGGCGTGTGTCTGTTCCTGATCCCAAGGACACTCGCGGCGAAGTCGCCGCATGAAGTCGACCAGGTCGTCCATGGCGGCCCCGGCCGTGCGCAGTCCCTCGATCCAGACCGACGTCAAGTGGTCAACGGCGTCAAAGGTGACCAATTCGTGTGCCGGCATCTCCGCAATGACCTGATCGGCCAGTCCGAGGTGGTGCAACACCGTGACGATCGAGTCCTCGGGCACCCGGTCGGCGAGGATGGCCAGTACTTCGCGCGAGAACGTCTGCAGGATCAGCAGCGGTCCCGGTCCGCGAAGCGGCTCGCTCGAGTCGAGCGCGTCGAGAATGCGAAGACCGCTCGTCATTGGGTCGCGGCCCAGCGCGGCGCAGGCCACGTCGATCACCGAAACGGCCGGCTCACAGATCACCGTGATCTCGCTCGATGCTCGAAGCAGTTCGACGGTCCGCTCCGCGACGACCGGCGATCCGGGCACGCAGTACAGGACCTCTCCTGCGGGTGCCGCCAACGCCAGTGCGACCAAATCCTTCGCGATCGCGTCGTAGAGCTCGTCGAACGACTCGGCCTGTTCGTACCAGTCGTCATAGCTCGCCACGTCGAGAAACGCGTCCGCCGCGGGGTGCATTCGCGTTCGAAGTCGCACGAGCGGCGACTCGCGAAGAAGTTGGAGAGAACGTAGGGTCAAAAGGTCGGCGTCACCGGGACCAAGTCCTACGACTCGGACGACCGGCTTCACTTATACGTGGAACTGCTGGCGCTCGAGAGCGCCGAGACGGTCTTGGTCGTACCGACGACGCCAGTCGCGGGCACGGCGGGTGCGAAGAGCGACGGGCCCGTGGTATTGAGACCCCAACGTCCGTAGGCCGGGTCGACCGAGATCGCCGAGTAGTAGAGGATTTTCTCTTTCTCAGTGTTGGCCCTCGTAGCGTTCGCGGTCTCAAGGTCACTCAAGACAACGTTTTGGGCTTGGGCGAGCGGCGTCACGGTGCGCTTCGTCGGTGCCACGAAGAGGGCGTAGGTCGCGTTGTTGTAGTCGATGTACTGCGGGGTCGTCGGGAACGCGTTGAGCGGTGTGGTCAACGTATCGGCGCGTACGCCGCTATACGCACTGGTCGAGGGAGCGAAGCATCCGTAGGCGCCACCCTTCTGACCTGATGGGTCAGCCGAGAACTGCTTGGCCAGTTCCGCGACGGTGCCGCCCGCGACTTGCGCTTTTGTGAACGCGGCAACCTGGCTCGGGTTGACGAGCGCGACGCTAACGCAGAGTGTGTCGTAGTTTGCCGTGTGCGCGTCGTAGTACTTCTTGATGTTGGCGGCCGTGAGCGCGATGGTCCCGTTGAGCCGGTTCACCAGATCAAGCGACGCGGCCTGGGAGGCGACTTCGAAAGTCTGCATCTCTTGTGGCATTGCGGCGAACGCCTGGGCCGACGAACCGGTGCACGGCGTCGTATTGCCCGCGACCGCTTGGGTCAGTTCGCTCAAGAGTGACGCCTTCGCCTGCGAAAGTATGGTCTGCGTCGGGCGAAACTTAAGACTGACTCGGGCGTACTGTTCAATGGCGAGACCCTCGACGCGAAGATTCGCCCATGCGGTCGCGCCCGTTGTGGCGACACTCGCGCCCGCCCCGGCGCCGTAGTTTGCGGGAGCCAAGGCGTTGATGTAGCACTGGAGCGTCGAGCTCGAGGATATTGCGGCCAGCTCCGCTCGGAACGTCGTATTCGAGACGGTCGTGGCGTTCACCGAGAGACCCGAAGACGTGTTACTGAGTCCGAAGAGAGTTGCTCCCACGAGAGCGATGACGAGGAGGACGATGATGCGGCGCACCCGTCCATGCTACCGAGTCAAACATTGGCCTCTTCGGCGACATCGACCAGCGATCGCAGCAAGGTGAGTAGGGCGCGGGGCGTCGCGGCGCTCTCCGACACCTCCACGCGAAACTCTTTCGTGTCCTCGTCATAGGCCCGCGAACCGAGTCTTCGTCGTAGGCGAAGTTGCTGGCTGAGCGTGAGGTCGAGCGGTCCCATCTTGACGACTGGACGAGTCCGTACGCCCACGCGCGCGGGTAGCACGACGACCGTGCGAACGTCGAGTTCGAGGCACGCCAGACGTAGTTCACTCAGTTCCAGCAGACCCGTCGCCGGCGCGGGCAGGGCGCCGTAGCGGTCGAGCCACTCATCGCGCAGGTCGTGCAACTCGTCGAGTGACGTCACGCCAGCCAGTCGGCGATATGCCTCGAGACGAGCGTCGTCCGCTTCCACGTAGTCCTTGGGCAAATGGGCCTCGCCGGGAACATCCAGTGTCACCTGCACGACGTCGGGCACGACGAAGCCCTTGGCGTCGGCGACGGCTTCGGCGACGAGTTGGACGTAGAGGTCGTAGCCCACCGCCGCCACGGGACCTGACTGGTCGTGCCCGAGGAGGTTCCCGGCGCCACGGATCTCGAGGTCTCGCATGGCAATCTTGAATCCGCTGCCCAGCGCGGTGTTGTCGCCAATCGTGCGAAGCCGCTCGTACGCGGTCTCAGAAAGCACTTGGTCCGCCGGGTGAAAGAGATAGGCGTAGGCCCGCTGTCCGCTTCGCCCAACTCTTCCGCGCAATTGGTGAAGTTGACCGAGCCCGAGACGCTCGGCGCGGTCGACGATCAACGTGTTGACCGAGGGAAGGTCAATGCCCGACTCCACAATGGTGGTGCAGACCAGCACGTCGAATCGGCCTTCCCAGAAGTCGATCATGACGCGCTCGAGCGTGCCCTCGTCCATCTGTCCGTGCGCGATGGCGATGCGTGCGTCGGGCACGAGTTGGCCGAGGCGCCGTGCAACCTGATCAATGTCCGAGACGCGATTGTGCACGAAGAAGACCTGACCCTCACGCAGCAGCTCTCGTCGCATCGCTTCAACGACGGCCGCTTCGTTGTACTCGCCCACGTGGGTGAGGATCGGTCGTCGATCGGCCGGAGGCGTGGTGATCATCGAAAGATCACGGATGCCGACGAAGGCCATTTCGAGGGTGCGAGGAATGGGACTGGCGCTGAGTGTGAGGACGTCCACGCCGATCGATCGCGACTTGATCGCCTCTTTGTGCGAGACGCCAAAACGTTGCTCCTCGTCGACCACGAGCAGGCCCAGGTCTTTGAACGCCACAGTGCTCGAGAGGAGCCGATGCGTCCCAATCACCACGTCGACGGTGCCGTCGACAAGTCCCGCGAGGGTCTCCTTGGTCTCCGCGTCGTCAACGAAGCGACTGAGCAACGTCACCTTCACCGGGAAGCCGGCGAAGCGGTCGGTCAAGAGTGCGAAGTGCTGGCTCGCGAGCAGCGTCGTGGGCACCAAGAACGCGGCCTGCTTCCCGTCCTGGACGGCCTTGAAAACCGCTCGAATTGCGACCTCGGTCTTGCCGAAGCCGACGTCGGCGCAGACGAGACGGTCCATGGGGCGCGGCAGTTCCATGTCGGCCTTGACGTCGTCAATGGCTACTGCCTGGTCCGCGGTCAGTGTGTAGGGAAAGAGATCCTCCATTTCGCGCTGCCACTCGCTGTCACGAGCAAAGGCGTGGCCCACTGCAACGTTGCGCTGGCGGTAGAGGTCAACCAGTTCTTGCGCCACGAGGAAGGCCGCGGCGCGAGCCTTGGCGCGCGTCTTCTGCCACTCAGCACCGCCCATGCGCGACAGCGCGGGGTGATCACCCCCGGAGTATGGGGTCAGCGCGTCAATCATCTCCGTGGGCCAGTAACTGCGACCGTCCTTGAACTCGAGAATCAGATAATCGCGCGTCGTTCCGTTGATAGCTCGCGTCGTCGTCCCCGAGAACTTCGCGACGCCGTGTTGGCGGTGCACGACGAAACTGCCAACCGCGAGGTCGTCGAAGAATCCGTCGACGTTGCGCGCACGAGTGCGCACCGCGCGATGCACGCTGCGTCGACCGGTGAGGTCGCTCTCGCTCCACACTACGATCTCGGGGTCATCAATACTGAAGCCCGACGCGAGCGCACTCTCAAGGACGGTGATGCGCACGTCGAGCACTTTGCTCGGATCGGTGGTGACCGCCATTCCTTCGCCGCGTAGTTGATCGGCCATTCGTTCGACGGCGGCGGCGTTGGACGTCAGCACGACACCGCGCCGTGTCGACGACCAACCACGAACGTGCGTCGCAATACGTGCGGCGTCGCCCTGCACGACCGGGGGCGAGGTCAAGTTGAGCGTCCCCGTCAGACCCTCGAGCGACGCGTCCAGGGCGACATCGACGCGTCCTTCGAGCACGTGAGCCCAACTCTCGTGAAGGAGTGCTATCTCCTCAGTCGCCTGCCACGTCGCCGCAACTGCGTTGGTCAGTTCACGTTCCTCTTCGAGCAGGTCGGCAAGTCGGCGTTGCACACGGTCTGGTTCGACGACGAGGACCCTGGCGGTCGTCGCCTCATCTAGCAGTGTCGCGGGCGCCGTCACGAAGAGCGGCATCCAGCCCTCCATGCCGTCGAACAGGTGGCCCGCCGCCAATCGATCGAACGTCGAACGGCCCCAAGGTTTTGTCTTGACCATGGACTCGGCCAGAGCGCGAGTCGCAGCGCTCAGGTGCCATTCGCGCGCCGGCGCGACGAGGGCGACCTCGAGGTCATGGAGGGACCGCTGGTTCGCAATGTCAAAGGACGTCAGGCGTTCGACGTCGTCTCCGAAGAAGTCCAGACGGATGGGCTCATTACCCTGCGCCGACCACAGGTCGACAATGCCGCCGCGCACGGCGAATTCAGCCCGGTGCTCGACGAGACTCTCACGGCGATAGCCCATGTCGACCAGCGATGCGAGGAAGAGGTCCCGGTCGAGTTCCATGCCTCGTCGCACTTCGATCGGTTCCTGGGTCATCTCGGGCGCGAGTATCTGTGCAATGGAGCGAGCGGACGCCACGATCACGTGCGGGGCGCGACCCTGCGCAATGCGCCAGCGTAGGAGGGCCCGCGTCGCCATCGTTTGACTGTCGGGACTCACGCGTTCGAGTGGGTGCGTGTCCCACCCGGGCCACAGTGCCACCTCGTCATCGGGCCCCAGCAACGCCGCCACCGAGTCGCGCAGCAGTTCCGCCTCAGACGACGTCGCCGTCACCGCGACGAGGAATTCGGTGTCGAAAGCGTAGGCGGCGACCGACAAGGGTGAGGCGCAACTGCTGGGCGTGAACGCCCCGCTGGCATTCGCCGCGCGAACCGACGGCGCGATCAGCTCAAGGACGTGGCGCAGCCCTTTCGATTCAGTCACGATTGGTTAACGCGTTGTTGGGCATCCTCGAACTCATAGTCGAGCACGAACTCCACCGCGTCTGCGGCCGCCTCGACCAACGCCGCGAGCGCTAACTTGCGCGCACCGGTCGGTCGCTGCAACACCCAGTCGGCGCCCTGCTCCTTCGACGGTGGTTTGCCGATGCCAATTCGCAACCGCGCGAAGTCGTTCGTGCCCAACACCGTGGCGATTGACCGCAGGCCGTTATGCCCGGCGAGCCCGCCGCCGACCTTGAGCTGGAGCCGACCTGGTTCGAGGTCGAGTTCGTCGTGGGCGACCACAAGGCGCGCGAGGTCCTCGAGCGACGTCCGGCGAAGCAGCGGTTTGAGCGCGGCACCGGACTCGTTCATGTACGTCGTGGGGATCGCGAGCGTGACGAGACCGCGAGGTGTGGCAACGGTGGCGCTCAGAGCTCGTTGTCGGCTCTCGAGTTTCAGACGGGCACCGCGGCGCTCGACGACGAGGCGAACGGCGTCGCCGCCCACGTTGTGGCGGGAACCTTCGTACTCGGCGCCGGGATTGGCGAGACCGAGAATGACGAGCGTGCTCGCGCTGCCGCTTCGCTCAGAGTCGCGGGAGCGCCGAAGCGCCACGGCGAACTATTCCGCGACTTCGGTCTCGACCGCCGCCTTCACAACCGCGGTGGTGCGACCGGGACGAGACGTGACGACCGACACCGTGGGGTCGCCCGCGGGCTCAACACCCTTGGGCAGCGTCAACTCCTCGACACGGATCGTGCCGCCGACCTTGAGGTCGGAGATGTCCACGTCGATATGGGTAGGAATCTGGTCAGGACGGGTGCGAACCTCGATGTTGAACATCTGCTGATCGACTTCCCAGTCGGCGTGTCGCACTTCCACCGCGTCGCCAATGATGTGCAGCGGGACTTCAACGACGACCGCCTGGTTGGGGTCAACGACCTGAAAGTCAATGTGCGCAACCGTGCCGCGCACGGGGTGGCGCTGGATGTCACGGGCCATGACGAGGAACTTCTTGCCGTCGGCGTCAAGTTCAATCAGGGAGTTGATCCCCTGCTCCCCCGAGACCGCGGTGCGAAAGGACTTGGCCTCGACAGCGATGGGCAACGGCTCGACGCCCTCGCCGTAGACGACGGCTGGAATCGACCCCGCGGCGCGAAGTCGACGAGAGTTGCGCGAACCCTTGTCCCGGGTCGCCGTAGCGTGCAACGTGGCGTGTGTCATCGAAACTCCTCGAGTGGCTGGCGGTCCAATGCGGACCGCGCACAGGACTGCAAGTCTAGCGCGGCCTGGGCGATTGCCCTTTGGCTAGAGGAGGTTCTCCCCGCCGAAGATGTCCGACACGGACGCGTCCTCGAAAATTGCCGAAATCGCGTTGGCCACGATGGTGGCAATCGACAGGATCTCCAGATTCTCGAAACGGCGATCGGGACCGAGCGGCAGCGTGTCGGTGACGATGACGCGACTGATGGGTGCGTTGAAGAGCCGATCGACGGCCGGCGGTGAGAAGACGGCGTGGGTCGCCATGACCCAGATGTCTTCGGCGCCGCGCGCTTTGAGGAGATCGCAGGCCGCGACAATGGTACCGGCGGTGTCAATCATGTCGTCGATCAGTACGCAGTGGCGACCGTCGACGTCACCGACAATGTGACGTGCTTCGGCGATGTTCGCGGTGCCACGAGGACGGGTCTTGTGCACGAGAGCGAGATCACAGCCCAGGTGTTGGGCGTAGCGTTCCGCGACCTTCACTCGACCGGCGTCGGGAGCGACGACGACCAACTCGTTCGGATTGGTGGCGTTGGACTTGAGATACTCCTCGAAGACCGGTGCCGCGACGAGATGGTCAACGGGAATGTTGAAGAAGCCCTGAATCTGGCCGGAGTGGAAGTCAACGGAGAGTACGCGACTGGCCCCGGCCGTTTGGAGCATGTCGGCAATCAGTTTCGCCGTGATCGGCTCGCGACCCTGGGACTTACGGTCTTGGCGGGCGTACCCGTAGTTCGGAATGACGGCGGTGATGCTCTTCGCCGACGCGCGCTTGGCGGCGTCGATCATGATGAGCTGTTCCATGACGGCGTCGTTGACCGGCGTGGCGTGGGTCTGGACGATGAACACGTGGGCGCCGCGGATCGACTCGTCAAAACGGCAGTGAATCTCACCGTCAGCGAACTCTCGCAGATTGGCTTCAGTGAGTGACACACCCAGCTTGTCGGCGATGTCCTTCGCCAACGTGGGGTGACTTCGTCCGCTCACCATAACGAGGCGTCGTTTAGCGAGTGTCTCCACGGCGCCAGCGTACAGGGTTCGACGCGACTATTTACTGGGGTCGCGACGAGAAAGGGGTCACGACCTCGCCTGTTGCGACCACGGTGCCCGGTGAAAGGACCACGAACGACGCGACCCGGGCCTCAGCGCCAATGCGCGCGTTGGTGGCCTCGACTGACGCGACGTGCGCAAACTCCCCAACGAAGACGTCGCTCAGCACCGCATTCGGTCCAATTCTCGCGCCTCGTTCAATGACGCAATGACCCTTTAAGACAGTGCCCGGCAGCAGCGAGACTTCGTGGGCCAGTTCAACGTCGGCGTCGATGTACGTGTTCTGCGGATTCCACATGACGACGCCTCGGTGCAGCCACTTCTCGTTGATGCGTCCACGCATCACTGCTTCCGCCTTGGCCAGTTGGACCAGGTCATTAACGCCCGAAGCTTCGACCGAGTCCTCCAACAACAGCGCCTGGGTCACGTGGCCGGCCTCGTGCAAGACCGCGACGAGATCGGTCAGGTAGTACTCGTTCTGAGAGTTCGTTCGGCCCACTCGTCGAAGTGCCGGACCGAGCATGCTGGCGCGCACGACCATGATCGACGTGTTGATCTCTGTGATGAGTCGTTCGTCGGCGGTCGCGTCGCGCTCCTCGACGATTCTCGCCACCGTGCCGTTCTTGTCGTGGACGATCCGGCCGTAGCCCGAGGGGTCGTCGACTTCGGCCGTCAGCACGGTGAGCGCGGCCTGGCTCTCGCGATGCGCGTCGAGGAGACGTGCCACGGTGCTCGGACGAAGCAAGGGGGTATCGCCCGGCAAGATTAAGACGTCACCGTCGCTGGCTCCGAGCTCGTCGCTGATCGTCGGCAACGCCACTGAAACGGCGTGACCGGTGCCGAGCTGTTCGCTCTGCTCCACGAACGTCAGGCGCACGTCAGCGCGGGCGCGTTCGGTCAGCGACTTCTCGACCCACGTCGCACCGTGTCCCACCACCACAACGGTCGCGCGAACGTCCTCCTGCGCGGCGGCGTCAAGGACGTAGAGCACCATGGGTCGCCCACAAAGGTGGTGCAAGGGCTTTGGACGTGACGAGCGCATTCGCGTTCCCTCGCCCGCGGCGAGCACGACGACACAGGTAGGACGACTCACACCCTCATTGTTAGCATTTCTCTCCTACGATGCACGTCGTGGGCAACAATGAGTACGACGAATTCTCGTTTTTCAATGAGAACATCAGCGAATGGAATCTCGAGGTCGAGATTCCCGATGTTCGACGTTTCTACGTCGCGGTCGACGGGCTTCGTCAACTCAGTGGATTGCAGTGGGGTCACGGCGAGCCCGAGCTCGTCCTGCTGCACGGTGGTGCGCAGAACGCCCACACATACGACACGGTGGCCCTCGCGTTGCAACGACCACTGATCGCGATTGACTTGCCCGGTCACGGTCACTCTGATCCCTCACCCTTCCCCGCGTCGGCGATCGCGAGTCACGCCTCCGACGTCGCTCGAGCGCTCGAGCAACTCATCACTCCCCCGCGACCGCTCGTGGGCATGTCCCTCGGCGGCCTCACGGCCCTGCTCGTTGCACATGATCGGCCCGATCTCGTGTCGTCACTCGTGCTCGTCGACATCACGCCCGGCGTCAACGCCGACAAGGCGCGTCACATCACTGACTTCGTGAACGGCCCGACGTCGTTCGACGACTTCGATGCGCTCTTAGCACGAACGATCGAACACAACCCCACCCGTTCGGTCTCGTCACTTCGTCGCGGTATCTTGCATAACGCGGTGCAGCAGAGTGACGGATCGTGGGTGTGGCGTCACCAGTTGCATGCGCGCTCAGAACTCACCGCGCCCGATACTGGCGATCTCTGGGAGAAGTTGTCCGAACTCGCGATGCCCGTAACGCTCCTTCGCGCTATAGGCCCGGGGTCCGTTGTTGACGATGATGACGAGGAGGAGTTCCTAAAACGACTGCCGGGCGCCACGGTTGTGCACGTCGCCGATTCGGGCCACTCGATTCAGGGAGACCAGCCTCTGGTCTTCGCTGCACTCTTGGAACGGCTCGATTCCTGAAAAGTGGCTGGCGGGGGAGGGCTCGAACCTCCAACCTACGGATTCAAAGTCCGTCGTTCTGCCAATTGAACT
>Ga0208586_1000462_pt1 | contig 15055 bp, 23 predicted proteins | sample NGESurshal072012_6_FD_184471 | JGI IMG/M metagenome (GOLD analysis project Ga0208586, IMG submission 184471) | Arctic peat soil microbial communities from Barrow, Alaska - NGEE Surface sample 53-3 shallow-072012 (SPAdes) | ecosystem: Environmental > Terrestrial > Soil > Wetlands > Peat ... | reverse complement strand
AGACACCGACGCAGCCTACAAATCTAGATGGTCTCCGTGCGCCGCGCCGGCGACCGACCTATCCGAAAGCCGAATTCGCCAGCCAGAAGTCGGCCAATGTTGCGTCGCCCGTGACATCGAGTGATGCATCATGGATTGATCGACGACCGACAATCACCAGTAACAGTTCGACTGACGGCCCCTCCACCAGGGTGTCATAGTCGCCCATCGCGGGCACCAAGTCGAATCCGCCCACACGAAGTGTGATTGACCAGACGGCCTTCGAGTCACTCGCGCGATACACCAACCGCTCCCCATTCCCATATAGCGGACTCTCCGCCGACGCGTTGGTGACCTTTTGAATGTTGTTCAGAAATTCGTCAATTGCGTCGCTGGCCAGTCCGTGGTCCGCAGTGGGCTCAATTCGTCCGGCGATTTCTACGTCCATTCGATGCACCAATGTCTCGTGAACCTGCCGGCGCGACCAGAACCGGACATGCTGGTCAAGCCCCCACGCCCACATCTCATCATTGGGATCGGCCGCTCGGAGGGTCTCCACCAACTGCTGTCCACCTTGGCGTATCCACTCGGGTGACATGGACACCTCGTCGAGGGACGGCGCTGCTCGAGGAATCCGTACGGTAGAACGAGTTCGAACCAACTCTTCCGCCCAACGATGAATCGTGCCGAGGTGCGAAGCGGCATCGTCAACCGTCCAACCGGGGCATGTCTCAACGATCGTGTCGCCCGATACGAGTGACATCGCGACCGCGAAACGCTCGACCTCGAGATCAAGCGCATCGCAATGTTCAGCGTGATTCACGGGCTTCCTTCACTCTCATGAAACGCGACTCTTCGACGCGTTGTATGGGCGACATCGTAGCGGGAGCCATTCACGCGACGAGAAATGGAGTTTTAGTGCTCGAGCGAACGGCCGATGACGCGACGAAGTTCCGACTCCGCTGCTCCTGCGAGCCAACCCCCGGAGTACTCATCGTCATCGGAAACGTCAGCAATCGCGAACGAGGGCTTCGCCACGAGAGGTGCGTGTTCATCTAACTCCACCTCTGCCAAGACCAGTCCGGCGTGGCGGCCCTTGAACTCGTCGATGGCATACGTCACGCCGCCGGCGTTCAATGTCCAACGGCTCTTGGCGACAATCGAGGCCGGCGTCACCGAGAGCTGATCGAATTCACTCGTGCTGAGATAAATATTGGTGATCTTCACCAACCGTGGATCGCCGTCGTTGACACGGACTTTCTGGCACAACTTGTACACGGCATGGTCACCCTCTTCGATCATCCGCAGTCGTAATGTCGTCCCACTCCAGTAGTGGTCGACAATGACTCGCTCATCGATGGCCGCACGCGGCACCGACGAAAGGAGCCAACGCTGTTCGCGTTCCAACTGCGCGTAGCGACCCTCTCCCGGGCGACGACTCGTCACGAAGTGGAGTCTAAGTTCGTATCGCCTTCTACACCGAGTTCGAAATAGAATGAGATTTGAATCCTGGCAACACTCAATAATTTGTCAACGTCATCGACGGTACACTCAAAGAAATGTTGCACGCTACGGAGAACACACTGGCGAAGTATGAAGCGCTCGTGGCGTCACTTCGGGCCATTGATGGAATGAATGAACGACGTCCCGGGATCTTCTACAGAAAATCCAAGGCTTTTCTACACTTTCATGAAGATCCGACGGGGCTCTACGCCGACCTTCGAATGTACGTCAACGATGAATTTGTGCGAATGCGCGTGACATCAAGAGTGGAGCAGTCGGCACTTATCACTTTGGTTACGTCGGCACTTACTCAACCGGTGCGCAAATAAGCACGACTGAGTCGGGTGAATCAGGATTGAATCGCTCGTCGTAGATCTCGAGGTGGTATCGTCGCGTACCTTCAACTGAGAACTCGGCAAATACTCGCCGTAGAGCCACCCAGTGGTTGCGCCAAGGGAGTCGAGTGAACCAACGTGCTCGCACGCGACCACGTTCTGATCAGTTGACTGTGTGGTCAGCCCCGCGGCCCTCCGCCACCGGTTGGCGCAGGACAATACCGTTGCCATCAGGATCGTCAAATGACACAAACCGTCCCCAGCGTTGCGAGTCAATCTCCGCGTCAATCGTGAATCCCTTGGACGCCATCTCCGCAATGGTTCGTTCCAAATCGTCGGTCTCGAGGACGAGATCTTTCAAGGATCCCGCCGGCATCGATGGGAACCACGTGACGAGCGTGAGCGACGCTTCGGAACCACGTGGTTGAAGTTGAATCCATCGCGCGTTCTCGTCCATTTGCATATCCTGGAGAACCTCGAGTCCCAGGACGCCGGAATAGAACTCCTTCGCCTTGTCTTGATCGCTCACGGGAACCGAAACAACTTGTATTTTCTTGATGGTCATGGCCGAAGCCAATCAAGCTCGCCGGACGTTGTCAATCGCGAAACAGTGACGGTGACGCGGTTTCCATGTGACGTCGTACTTAAGTCGTCGACGGTCCGAGAAGATCCCATTTGTTACCGTAGAGATCTTTGAAGACGGCGACGTGACCATAGGGCTCAGCCCGTGGCGCAGTAAGGAACTCCACCCCGTACGCCGACATCCGCTCGTACGCTTCGTTGAAGTCGTCAACGCGTAGGAACAGACCAACTCGTCCAGCGAACTGGCGGCCAATCAAGTTCACTTGTTCCTCTCCTCGAGCCTGCGCCAGGAGAATCCCACTCGAGGTGCCGGGGGATTTCACGACGACCCAACGCTTGGGCTGGCCGCCGCCGTCAAGTGACGCAGAGTCCTCCGCGACGAAGAATCCGAGCGCGTGAACGAAGAATTCAATCGCTTCGTCGTAGTCGCGCACAATGACTGACACCAGTTCAATACCCATCGGGACAGACTATTTCGGCTACGGCTACTGACTGAACGACAGCGTCGCGTGAGGAACAGTCACTATCTTTGAAGCCATGACCTCAGACTGGGCCCGTCCAATCGTGCACTGGTCGATCGAAGCGATTGACCCGGAGCGTCAACGTGCCTTCTACGGTGACCTCTTCAATTGGGAGATCGGCGACGGACCCTTCATGCAGGTCGCCGCCGGTATTGGAGGACCCGAACCTGGCCCGGCGGGCCACATCCAAGCCGGATCCACGCCACGCACGTCGCTCTACATCCAGGTCGCCGACCTGCGAACGACAATCGATCGCGCGGTTGTACTTGGGGGCGCCGAAATAATGGCTCCCTTCGACATTGAAGGTGGGCCGAGTCTCGCGGCGATTAGCGACCCAGAGGGCAACCACCTCATGTTGGTTCAGCAGTAGCACTCAGCCAGGTAGTTCTTTGAAGTACTCCACGGACTTCGAAGATGGTTCTAAACACGCCTCAAACATTTGCGCAACTGTCGAATGCGCAGCTTCCTCGTCGGCACGGTGAACGTCGGACTTCGATCCCCAGACCGTGAGCGACAGCCACGCTCCGCCGATACCAGGGGCAACCGTGCGGCGTCGCAGGCCTACCTGGTGATACACAAAGTCCGTTTGGTACTTCGCGTTGATCGCAACAAATTCGTCGACGCTCGTCTCTTCGTTCAGCAGAAACTTGATTACCTCAATCACGCTGCCCACAGTACCGGGGTGGGCATCGCGACTCAACCAATGGCGAAGCCCGCGACGTCACGCGCCGCATCGGCCGAGATGTCGGGACACAGGGTAGGAAGTATTTCCGTCCCGTGCATCGTTCCCATTGATTGACGACATCGCGCCGCGACGCCATTGGCGATTAGGAGACGATAGAAAGCTATGCCCTCGTCACGTAACGGGTCGCACTCGTTGACGCTGATGACGACGGGCGGAAGTCCCTTGACGTCCTCAGCCGACGCAAATCGGGGCCACGCCAGCGGGTCTCGAGACTCGAAGCCGTCTATTCCGTACATCCACTTGGCACGATTGCTGTGGACATTCAAAAAAATGCCGTTGTTCTCGGTCGACGAGGGGAGGTCCGGCTGAGGCCATTCGCCTGCGATGTAGGGACAGAACGCGTAGAGACCACTTACGCGGCCGACGTCACCTTCGCGAAGGAGCTTCATACCAAGGGCCAGGGTCAGGTTCCCGCCCCCACTCTCGCCCGCGATGATCACGCGCGATGAATCGACACCCAGTTCGTCCGCGTGCGCCAGGACCCACTTGAGTCCCGCTGCGCAGTCGTTGAGACCGGCGGGATATGGAGCAATCTCCGGGACCGATGAAGCCATGAGCGAGTTTCGAAAGTCGACCATCGCCACGGCAACACCGTGGTGTGCGATCATCTTTCCCCACGCCCGGTAGTTGCCGTAGTAGCACGACATCGTGGCCATCCCGCCACCGTGGATGTAATAGACGCACGGTACGACGTCGTCGTTGTCCGGTCGGATGTACTGGATGTTGATGACGTTGCCGTCGGGCGACGACGTCACCGCGTGGGTGACGATGCGTAGTCCCTTTGACGGCGCGATTCCCTCGTCATCACACAACTCCAGGAAGCCCTTGAGAAGAGCCTCCTCCGCGAGAGCCGAATCGGTCGACGCCTCTTCAAGCAACTCTTCTCGACTCGAGACATCATTGGGCTGTTCGGCCGGGGGCAAGAGGGCGTACAGCGCTTTCACGCGTGGATCAATCCGTGGATCACCTTCAATGTCGTACGCCATGCCTCTACCTCTCGTCAATCGCTCGATTCGGCTTGAACGTAACACAGTTACCCGCTGTCCTTCTCGAGAGGAGCTGGCGAACGCGCGACACGGACTGCCTCCGAAGTCATGGGACAATCAAGCGCAGGAACGATGTCGCTAGTCGAGCCTGCGGCCGTATACGGTGACATCCGATCTTTCGTAGCCAGCGTGAAGGTAAAAGTCTCTCGCGTTGACATTGTCCTGGCGCACCATGAGTTGGATCTTGTGAATCCCATTTCGACGGACCCACTCCTCCGCTTCGCTCATCATCAAGTTGCCGAGTCCAGTACGCCGCCTCGACTCCGCCACGGCTAAGTAGTAAACCCAGCCTCGATGTCCGTCGTGACCGACCATCGCCGTTGCAACTAGCAAGCCCTCGTCGAGTGCTCCGAGGACAACGGACGAATCCCCCTCCGACGCGCGATCAAAGTCGTCCATCGGCGAATTCCACGAGCGAGTCAGACCGGCTTGGTCCCACAACGCGATTACCGAGTCCCGGAATTCGACGCCTAGTTCTTGAATGTCCACTGGAAAATACTTGCAGACGGAGTGGGGACACTACTTCGTCTCATTTCGCACACGAGCGTCATTCATGCCGTGACGTCGTCGTAATGCAAGATGTTCACGAGTAAATCGGGCTGAAATCCAGGACTTCAATCGCGAAAAGACGAAGGACGAATAACAATCAAGCGAGCCAAGAACCCTCGCAAGGTTCAGGACTTGGTCAATTGGGTGTCAATCCACATTCGTAGATCGCTGAGTCCCCTGAAGTGGTGAGCTCTGACACCGACGGACTCCGCACCTCGAACATTTTCCAGCGAGTCATCGATGAAGAGCCACTCGTGGGTCTCGAGACCAAGCTGACGTGAAACATGTGCGTACACATCCACGTGAGGCTTTGCCACACCAATTTGAGCACTGTTGAAGACGAAATCGAAAGAATCCGACAGTTCAAGTTGGCGAAGATCGTGCGCCAATCGTGATGAGGCATTGGTCAACAGTGCAATAGTGAAACGGACACGAAGCTCTTGCACGTAGTCAAGGACGTCACGGTGGACCGATCCACGGAGCTGACTCCATTCAGTCACTGCGCCAAAGGCACGGTCGCCGAATTGCGTCGCCAATTCCGCGGCGAGGACTTTGCGCCACTCCTCGTCGCTGATGACGCCCGTTGTGACGTCGACAAACAGAGGGCCACTCATTGCGGCATCTCCTATTGCACCGATCGGCAGACCATGTCGTGCTTCAACGACGCTCTCTTCTGCGATTTGCCAATCTCGAATCACGCCATTGAGATCGAACACGATCGCCTTGATTGTCGACTCGTGGGTAGAAGGCAATGGGTTCACGCTTCAACCCAACCACATGTGAGTGATCATCGGTAACTTCGACGAAGGAAGTACGCGAATCATTGACGTCCTGGACCTCGAGAAAAGTAAGGGCAGTGCAATGATGTGTACTTTCCTAAGGGTCGAAGAAGGTTCAACCTCCCAACGAAAACCTGTAGACATTCGTCTTCCGCGTTTTGATAAATCCTCTCATTCTCCGAACAAGTACCGGCAAACGGGGCAATTCGTTACTCTGCGATCTTTCGTGCAAACGTCAGGCTTTCTTCAATTAGTCCGAGAGCCACTGAGAGTTCTTCTTCATCTTGTGGGCCGTAGATCATGATTTCCGTACCAAAGTCACCGTACGGATGAGGTTCACCCCATCCCAAGTCGCAAACTTCGCGTGCGCGTTCGAGAGGTAGGCACAAATGCGTGCTGGTGTCTTCCACTCCGTGGATGTGGACCGGCTCAAGTCGATGACCAGGGGAAAGGTTCGTCGATTCCACATTGGCGGTATCGAGGTCATTAAAGAACAGTGCAATAGATGAGGCGGGCGAGACTTGGCTCCGACCCGTGTCAACATGTGGCAAAGCCGACGCTTGCGCTACAAGGCCACGCCACACTTCGGCCGATGATTGACCATCTAGTTGGCGATGCGGTCCTTCGATCGACGTTGTTGGACGAGGCTTATTTCGGCGTGCCAGCTCTACGCTCACGTAGCAACGCGTACTGTTGACACGCGCGTCGTTGGCGGCGGCACTTCTTCACCGTGGAGCAGCATTCCCTCAATGTGGAATTCAATTGCGTCGCGCATTAACTCCTCGATTTCTTCGATGGTGTCAGCTGCGCCAATGCACCCGGGCAAGTCAGGCACGTAGGCGGCAAGATTTGCGCCCGCGTCTTCAATGACAATTGCGTATTCGTTCATTTCAGTCTCCTCGGCAAGCCTGCTTGACGATAAATCTGCCCCAGCGTTCCTAATGGTAGGTCCTTGCTCATTCCGCCCGCAACGGTCACTGTACCGGGCTTTATCGGATGGTGGAACTGTCGATGGCTTCCTCTTGTGCGGACATGGTTCCATCCATCTCGCTCTAGCAAATCGATTACATCTCTCACTTTCACGAACCCCCAAGGTTCGCGAGGGCGTCAGTTTTCTACAACAAACCTGTAAACATTGGTCTATCGCGCTTTGATAAAAGCTCTACAACTGCGGGGCAACGTGGATTGTCTTTACTATCGGCATCGGCTCGAGCAGTTCATCACTATTGAGGCGCATTCCTTCGAGATGAAACGGAATCGCCTCACGCATATTCTTGACGACCTCGTCGACGGTCTTTCCTGTCGTGATGACTCCATCAAGTCCAATAACGTACGCGGCAAAGTTCGTGCCAGCGTCCTCAATCACGATGGTGTAGTCAGTCATTGGTTTCGCCTCCTCAATCCGGCTTGTCTCAAGATGTTAGCGAGGGTGCCCTTTGGAACGTTGTCGGACAGGTGACCCGGCACTGTCACGCATCCAGGCTTCGAGAGATGATAGCACTGCCGATGGCTACCACGTTGGCGATTAAGAAACCAACCGTCATCCTCAAGCATCTTGATGATTTCTCGAACCGTCACGACTCTCAACGGTCGCCAAAACGGCAATACCTGCAGCTTTATTCGTTGGTTATTCAACCAACGAGCGCCGACGGTGCTGGCCATATCGTTGAGTTGAGATTCTCACGGTTCATTGAATGCGACCAAGACGTGGGCGTCGATGCGTTACCTTCGGTTCTATGGTGACCGAGATCGAAGTTCGCGTCACGGCTCGATTGCGACTTCGTCGACCGACTATGGATGACGTCAACTCAATTGTCGCTATCGACTCTGATCCGATGACGAATCTTCATCGTCCCGGTGGAGCACCTAGCCCAGACCAAAACTTCCAAACTTTTGGCGAGTTCATTCTCGGTTGGGAAGAGCACGAAGTCGGCTACTGGATAGTTGAGTTTGGTGCCGCCGTCATCGGGATGGCGGGCGTAGAGCCCCAACTCTTCTTGGAAAGAGAGTGCTGGAATCTTTACTACCGCTTGTCACCCAGTGCTTGGGGCAATGGCTTCGCCGTCGAAGCAGCGAAGGAAGCGATGATCGTGGCTTCGTCTCTCCAGCCAAAGTGGCCCGTGGTGGCGCGTACGAGAGCGACGAACTATGCCGCCGCTCGCACCGCAGAAAATGCCGGCTTACGACGATGCCCAGAACTGGACATCAGTGGTTTCGAGGTCTTTGCGCTTGGTTGGTAGTCCCTAGTTCAGGAATCGACGACGAACCTGTACACGTTCGTTTCACGACGTTCAAAACCCAATCGTGAGTAGAGCCGATTGGCGGCATGGCGAGTCGGCCGTGTGGTCAGGTCGAGGGAGCGGATACCGCGCCGTTTTGCCTCTTCAATCGCGGCCAGAGTGAGCGCCTCACCGACGCCAGTTCCGCGCGCCGATTCATCGACGACCACGTCTTCGATCCAGCCTCGAAGCCCTGTGGGAATACGAAACACAGCGAGCGTCAGAGCGCCGACGAGTGTCCCTTCAATTCGTGCGACGAATAGCGTCGTCGAAGAGGACTCGACGAGATCGCGCAACTGTGTCAGCGTCAACAGAGTCGCAGTCGATGACAGTTGCGGAAGCAGACGGTTTAATGCGTCGACCACCTCGTCGTTCGCTTCGTCAACAATCTCGATGCGCAAGGTCATTGGTCGCCTCTCCACACTGGTCGACGAAGATCGTCGTAGAACACATCACGGTTTTCGCCATCGATTGCAGCGAAGATCGGACCGACCCAACGCTCGGCACCAATCATTGGCGTAGGAAGGTTGTCGCGCGTGAACCATCCGGCGTCGGAGCACTCGAGCGGATGGATGTTCATCTCTCCGCCAACCTTGCGACAGAAGAAGAGCAATGAGTACAGCGGAATCCTTGAGGCGCCGAGTCGCATGCCGTCAAGCACACCAATGAGTCGAACGGGTTCAACCTCATAGCCAGTCTCTTCAAGGACTTCCTTCACCACGACTTCGGGCGCGGAGTAGCCCACGTCGCACCAGCCGGTCGGATAGAGCCAGTACCCGGAGTCCGCGCGTTGGATGAGGAGCAGTTCTCCTTTTTCGTTCGTGACCGCTGCACCCACGGCGACCTTCGGAGTCTGATAGCCGGCGACGCCAGTGCCGACTTCCTTCATCCACTCAGCGACGTAGCCATCGGCGTCGAGCACACCATCGAGGCCCATTTCGGCAGCGGCCTTCATGTCGCCAGCAATCTTCAAAACCTCTTCGAAACGCTCGCGCTCGTACTGACTCTCGGTAAATCCGAGACCCGTGCGCGCGACGCCCGACAGGGACTCCGCCCAGCGAAGGAGTGTCTTCTCAGGAACCGGATCCACGAACTCGACGCTAGCAACGACGTCTAGTGAAGCGTGGCGTCGAGTACTTCGTCGACCGATCCGACCAGTCCGGTATAGAAAGGGCCGAATTCGGCGTAGAGCGTGGAGGCCTCGTCGTAGCGCATGGTGTAGACGCACTCTTTGAGGTCGTCAACGTGGACGCCGAAGAGCGTCACGCCCCACTCCCAATCGTCAAGGCCCGTCGAGCCGGTAATCACCTGAAGGATGCGGCCCTTGAACTCACGGCCGAGGGCGCCGTGCTGGCGCATCAGTCGTTCGCGGTCGTCGTAGTCGAGCGCGTACCAGTTGTTGATCTCGCCGCGCCGCTTGGACATTGGGTAGAAACAGAAGGCCCGCTTGCCTTCAGGCGGCAGGACTGGAAAGAGTCGGTCGTGCAACATCTGCTCGGGCATACCGGCCGCGTATTCGCTCACTTCGGTGACTGACACGTAACTCTCGGCGACGTGCAGACCCGCCCCTTGAATCTGCGACTGAAAACGGCGCAACGTCCAGAGATCCTCACCGAGGACCATAAAACAAGTATCAGCCTTTGATCCAAGAATCGCCGCGGTCACAACTTGCAAACCCGCGGTACGGGCATCGTCGACGGCTTTTCGAACCGCGCCGGCGTCCACGTCACCAACGGGGTGACAGAAAAGATGCACCACGTTCAGTCCACGCGAAGGTACGACGGGTTCGGGAGATGCCATAGACCAATGCTACGGCGTGGCCACTTCGCCGCGAACTCGTTCGACCAATGAAAGACCGTGGGGCACGAGGCCCCACGGTCTTTTCAAGAACTGCGAGTGAAACGTTTAGTAGTCGTCCATCCCACCGCCGGGCATGGCACCGACCTTCTCTTCGGGCTTGTCAACGATGACGCACTCCGTGGTGAGGAACAACGCGGCAATCGACGCGGCGTTCTGCAGCGCCGAGCGCGTCACCTTGGCGGCGTCAATGACACCGGCCTTGATGAGGTCCTCGTAGTCACCGGTCGCGGCATTCAAACCTTCGGTCGGCTTCTTCAGGTTGCGGACTTTGTCGACAATGACGCCGCCCTCAAGACCAGCGTTGACCGCGATCTGGTTGAGTGGTGCTTCGACCGCTTTGGCAACCATGCGCGCGCCAGTTGCTTCGTCACCGCTGAGCTTGTCAGCCGCTTCGAGGATTCGAACCTGACTGCGGAGCAACGCGACGCCACCACCGGGCACGACGCCTTCTTCAATGGCGGCCTTCGTCGTTGACACCGCGTCTTCGATGCGGTGCTTCTTCTCCTTGAGCTCAACCTCGGTCGCGGCGCCAACCTTGATGACGGCAACGCCGCCGGACAACTTGGCGAGACGCTCCTGGAGCTTCTCACGGTCGTAGTCGGAGTCGGTGTTCTCGATCTCGGCCTTGATCTGGTTGATGCGACCCTTGATGTCGTCCTCGGAACCAGCGCCTTCGACGATGGTCGTCTCGTCCTTGGTCACGACGACCTTGCGAGCACTACCGAGCATCTCGACATCCGCGGTCTCGAGTTTGAGGCCGATCTCTTCGGAGATGACCGTGCCGCCCGTGAGGATGGCAATGTCTTGGAGCATGGCCTTGCGACGCTCACCAAATCCGGGTGCCTTCACGGCAACTGACTTGAAAGTGCCACGAATCTTGTTCACCACGAGTGTCGCAAGCGCTTCGCCCTCTACGTCCTCGGCAATGATCAACAAGGGGCGGCCGGACTGCATGACCTTTTCAAGGACCGGCAGCACGTCGCGGACCGACGTGATCTTGTTCGAGACCAGGAGGATGTAGGCGTTCTCAAGGACCGCCTCCATTCGCTCGGTGTCGGTGGCGAAGTACGGCGCGATGAATCCCTTGTCGAAGCGCATTCCCTCGACGAGGTCCATCTCCATGCCGAAGGACTGACTCTCTTCGACCGTGATGACGCCGTCCTTACCCACTTTGTCGATGGCGTCAGCAATCATGGCGCCGATCTCGTCGTCAGCCGCGGAGATGGACGCCACCTGGGCAATCTGCTCCTTCGTGTCGGCCGGCTTGGCGAGGTCGTGCAAACTGGCCACAGCCGCTTCTACTGCCGTCTCGATGCCCTTCTTCAATGACATTGGGTTGGCACCAGCCGCGACGTTCTTCAGACCTTCGCGAACCATGGCCCACGCAAGCACCGTCGCGGTGGTCGTGCCGTCACCGGCAACCTCGTCGGTCTTCTTGGCAACTTCCTTCACCAGCTCAGCGCCGATGCGCTCAAACGGGTCCTCGAGGTCGATGTCCTTGGCGATAGAAACACCGTCATTGGTAATCGTGGGAGCGCCCCACTTCTTGTCCAAGACGACGTTGCGACCCTTCGGCCCCAGCGTCACTCGAACCGCATCGGCCAACTTGTTCATGCCGCGCTCCAGCGCCCGGCGGGCCTCTTCATCGAATGAGATCAGTTTCGCCACTGTGAATCCTCCTAGTGCGAGGCACCCTTTTGGTGCACTGCAATATTAGCAGTCTAAGGTGCCGAGTGCTAACGGAGATCAGCCGCCCGCGACGGCGGGAATGAGGGACACGGTTTGGCCCGGCTCGAGCACGGTGTCGAGCCCATCAAGGAATCGCACGTCTTCGTCGGCCACGAAGACGTTCACGAATCGACGAAGTGCGCCGCGGTCATCGAGCACTCGCACGGCAATCCCGGGGTATGCCACGTCAACAGCGACGATGGCTTCACGCACCGTGGACGCCTCAACCGGCACTTCCCCGGCACCACCCACGAGCGTGCGCAATTGGCTTGGCAGGCGAACGATGACGCTCACGATGCCGCCACCAGTTGGTGAAAGCTGAGCGCTTCTTCGGCCGATTCGAGTGACGGGGTGATGGTCGAACTCACCGTGGCCGTCTCGACAATGGCGTCGAGCGTCTTGAGGCCGTGACCCGAAATGATGGCCACGATGGACTTTTCCGGGTCGATCGTGCCGCGCTCGAGCATCTGGCGAAGTGATGCAATCGTCACGCCACCGGCCGTCTCGGCGAAAATGCCCTCAGTCCGCGCCAGGAGTCCAATGCATTCGAGGATCTCGTCGTCGCTGACCGACCCGCAGTCGCCGCCGTTCGCGCGCAACTCGTCGAGCACGTAGGGTCCATCGGCCGGATTGCCAATGGCGAGCGATCGCGCAATCGTGTTAGGACGTTGGGGCGTGACCACCTCGGCGCCGTTGGCGAACGCCGTCGCGATCGGGGAACAGCCCGTCGCCTGTGCGCCAAAGAGCGTCGGTGCGTTGCCGTCGACCAGTCCGAGGTCAAGGAACTGGCGGAAGCCTTTGGCGACCTTGGTGAATTGGCTGCCCGACGCGAGTGGCACCACCACCTGGTCGGGCGTACGCCACCCGAGTTGTTCGCAGATCTCGAACGCGAGTGTCTTCGATCCCTCGGCGTAGTACGGGCGCAGGTTGACGTTCATGAAGGCCCAGTCCTCGTGTTCCGCAACCAACTCGACGCAGAGACGATTGACGTCGTCGTAGTTGCCCTCCACGCCCAGCACGACGCCGCCAAAGATGGCTGCCATTGCAATCTTGGACTTCTCTAAGTCCGAGGGAATGATCGTCACACTCGGCCATCCCGCGTAGGCCGCGTGGGCGGCGACTGACGTCGCAAGGTTGCCCGTCGACGCGCACGCCGCGGTCGTGAAACCGAGGCGTCGAGCGCTGGACATGGCGACCGACACGACCCGGTCCTTGAACGAACCGGTCGGGTTGCGCGTGTCGTCCTTAAGAAACAGTTCGCGGACTCCGAGCACTTCGGCGAGACGAGTGCTGCGCCGAAGCGGTGTCCATCCGGCACCAAGATCGATGGGTTCCACGCCGGGATCGGGTAGTAGCGCTTCGTAGCGCCAAATGGAGGCCGGACCGCTCTCGATTGACGCTCGCGTCACCACTCGACGCGCGGCATCGAGGTCGTAGTCGACCTCCAATGGACCAAAACAGTTTTCGCAGGAGTAGCGCGCCTCGCTGGGGTAGGCGGAACCACACTCTCGACATATCAGACCGGTTGCAAAACTCATAACTCCCTTTTCATCGTTCGGCCTTTGGCACCTGGTGTGATGAGCGGGTTGCTCGAGTATCACACTGGTTGTCGCGACTTCAACGGGGCCGTCCCTCAGTCGCTCTTGATGACTCCTCAATTCTCGCCGTTGGCCCGGTGCCCTGTCAAGTGCGAGTTTCGTGGCCCTCCCCCTATCCTCTATCGGGTGAGTAGCGCCGACGTCCCGTGGACATTGACCCGAGACGATTTCGACCTGCAGCGGGTCGCAAAACTCAAAGGCGACACCACCATTGCCATCGTCGTACCGGCGAAGAACGAATCATCAACGGTCGGCGCCGTCCTCGACGCGGTGCTCGTACACGCTGAGTTCGTCGACGAACTCGTCGTGGTGAACGATTACTCCGTCGACGACACTTCCACGGTTGCGAACCATCACGGAGCTCGAGTGGTGAAACTCGATGGCCCGAGCGGCAAAGGCGAGTCAATGCGCGCCGGACTCGCGGCGACGAACTCAGAACTCGTGGTGTTTTTGGACGCCGACGTGATGAACACGACCACGGAGTTCGTTGCGCGCCTGGTGCAACCCCTCTTGCAGCGGCCCGATATTCAACTGGTCAAGGGCTACTACGAGCGCCCTCTGCACAACATGCCTACCGGTGGCGGGCGCGTCAACGAGTTGGCCGCACGCCCAATCCTTTCCTTGCTCTACCCCGGACTCGGCGAGATTCGCCAGCCCCTCGCGGGAGAAACGGCCGGACGACGCAGCGCCTTCGACGTCATCACATTGGAAAAAGCCTACGGAGTGGAGATCGCACTGTTGATCGATATCGCACGCGAGTTTGGTGTGCACTCGCTCGCGCAAGTGGACCTCGGTGTTCGACGACATCGCAATCGACCGCTCGAAGAGTTGCGACCAATGTCGATGGACGTCCTACGGGCTGCCTTGAAGCGCTACTCAGTTCACCTGCCGCCGCAAACGTAGCTAGCCAATGTTTGGCGCGTCGGGTCCGAGAATGAGGACGACGTCGTCAGCCGACGCGCCGGGCGCGGGGCGCTGACCGTTGAGTGGAACGACGTCACGCAGCTTCACGTGAATCATGTTTGCAATCTGCGTCGCGGCCCATTTGAAGCCGGGATTGAAATAGACGGAGGTCACCTTGACATTGGGACCAATCACGTTCTCCTGGGGGAGAGTGTCCCAGCCTCGAGTCTGCAACTCCTGGGTGTAGGCGCGAGCAAGTCCCGAACGCGTTGTGCCATTAGCAACCTGGACCCGCACTGTCGACTTCGAGACGGCTGCAGGATGCGTCGTGGTCGTCGTTTGAGACGGGGGCAACGTCGTTACCGTGGTCGTCCCCGCAGGAGTGACGTAGCGCAGCATCAGGAAGGCTGACGCGACAAAGAGGACGACGATGATGAGCACGACACTAAGAGCGGGCTGGTAGTGAGAGCCGGGTGGGTTGGACCCGTGCTGTGGCTGGGATGAATCGCTCATTCGTCTCAGCCTACATATTGAGACCACTCTGTTTTCACTAATAGGACTGGACGTCATTCTTAAGTTGAGAGATGATTTCCACCGAGCCGTCGACTGGTGATCACTCGTTTTTACCGAGACTCGATCTCTAAGGTT